>Ga0126335_1002255_pt1 | contig 11426 bp, 8 predicted proteins | sample OlaspJWI45metaG_FD_108409 | JGI IMG/M metagenome (GOLD analysis project Ga0126335, IMG submission 108409) | Marine gutless worms symbiont microbial communities from Oahu, Hawaii - Olavius sp. 1 OAHU.JWI-45 metaG | ecosystem: Host-associated > Annelida > Digestive system > Unclassified | place...
GTCTGTGGCTGATATTTAGCTTTATTTGTATTACTCATTTACTGTTGTCGTCAGTGTTACTATACAGCTTCTCGGTGCCACTGTGTTTGTTTATTGTTGTGCCAAAAGTGTCAGTGAACATGCTTGCAGTATACACAGTATAGTGTTTGAATACAGAACTGAAGAGAAGAAAAATTTGTTTTCTCACAGTTATTCTAATTCTGAGATTGCCAGTACGTGACAGGCGTTATTAGGTTTCAGAGCAGACATTGTTTAGTTTTTGTCGTATATGTTTATATTTTTCATGCAAAGAGTGTGTTACAGGCAGCTTGTATGTCAGCAAATGTGATGTGTTTTTCTTCAGGTTGGCTACACAATTCGGTTCGAGGACTGCACCAGTTCGGAGACGGTGATCAAGTACATGACTGACGGTATGTTGCTACGTGAGTGCCTCATCGACCCTGACCTGACACAATATGCCATCGTCATGTTGGATGAGGCACACGAACGCACAATACACACCGATGTTCTCTTTGGTCTCCTCAAAGCGGTATGCCGCTATTGTATTATACTATTGTATTGTCTCTTTGTTTAAAACAAGTTGACAGTTACAACAAGAATCATTGACACTGATATTTTCGTTAATTGTCTGTTGAGGTGACGATACACATTTTGTTGTTTGCTTTTCTTCATAACGTCAGTATTGTCATTCATAATATTTTGTAGTGACTGGATATAACAAAAAGGTTTTTTGTCTGCCATGATACTGTTCCAAGCATCACAGAATTAGTGGCGTGACTGCTTATGGGATTGATGGTCTAAGAGAATAGAGAAGAAGTGATTGGCTGTCTGCCGGTGCTAATAACACACTTTGCATTGACAGTTGAAGATTAGTGAAATGTGTATCAGAAGTGAGAAAAGAATCATATTATTCAATTAATGTGAAATAACTCAAAGGTTCTGGACACAATACTGTGGACTATAGCGATCGATGATGCTGGTGTCTGTCAGTTTGTCTGTCATGCAAGCGCACTGGGCAAAAACGGCTGAACGGATTGATATTCTGTTTTGGTAGAGACTTTTGGTGACCCAAGAAACATTTTATTAGATGGTGAGGGGGAGACGATTCATTGTGGCTTTTGCCAAATTGCTTTGGCTACTTGTCATGTATTGTACGAGTGTGATGTATAAGCTGTTGTGTTGACAATATTTACGGAATCATGCAGGCAGTGAAAAAGAGACCTGATCTCAAGCTGATTGTAACGTCGGCAACTCTCGATGCCGTCAAGTTCTCACAATACTTTTTTGAGGCACCAATATTCACAATTCCCGGCCGGGCTTACCCAGTTGAGATTCTTTACACCAAGGAAGCTGAGACAGACTATTTGGATGCTTCACTCATCACTGTCATGCAGATTCACCTCACCGAGCCTCCTGGTATGTTGAAGTTTCATGCAATTTTATTAATTTCTGTTAAATGCAAAGCAGCCGTGGTAAATTGTGTCTTATGTAAAGTAGAGACAGAGCTGGAAAAATATTGTTACAGAAGTTAAATTTTTTGAGATAGATTTTTGAAATTACCAAACGTAACCTGTGTTTACTAACATTTTGTGTCTTTTTTCAGTATCCTCCACTTAATGGCTTCAAATAGTGGTCTTAGATGAGTAAGCTTCACAGCAATTTGTCCGCCAGTCTTTTGTGGCTTTGCATGTGCAGTGGTTTTGGTTGATCTTAGTTGGTCTTTGTTACTGTCAACCTAAGTTTTGTTTTAAGAAATGTAGTCGTGTCAAACGTGAACTGAGAGTAGTTGTAGCCATAGCAGCACCAACTGTAGTGTGCATGTATTCATTACTAGGTGACGTGCTGCTGTTCCTCACTGGTCAAGAAGAGATCGACTCGGCCTGCGAGATTCTCTACGAGCGTATGAAAGCGCTAGGTCCCGAGGTCCCCGATCTCATTATTCTTCCAGTCTATTCTGCTCTGCCGAGCGAGATGCAGACGAGGATATTTGAACCCGCTCCTCCAGGATCTCGCAAGGTTCACTGTCGGATCATAATTCTGTGTAAAATTTAAGCAGTGGTCAGACATGTGTAATTGATATGTTTGCAGTTGGGCTAACCATGGCAGTAAATTGTATGGAAGGCCTTGTCTCAGAATGTGTCAAGTGACATAAACCTCTGTTCACATAGTATTGTTCTAAAGAGTGGTATTCTGTCTTAGTGTATCGCATGTCAACTTATGTTGCAGTGTAACAAAATGTATTCATTATTAGCAGCAGTGACTGACGTACTATAACAGAATTACACTTTGCATATCAGCCATCTTGCTCAGTTGTTACCGTCTTTTTTATGTTGAAAAACTTTGCAGATGAAAGGATTTTTTTATAATGTTAACAAGCCAGCATAGATTTGACAGTTTTCTTCCGTGTCATTATGATGTAAATTATGTAGAAAATTTAAAATTATATTGATTACATCTAATATTTTCAGATTCAGCAAAAATTGTGAATACTCACTCATTCGTTGTGCATGTGCTGTTTTCATTTTGCTTCTAACATATTTGAAATAAAACTATTCATTGTTTTTGAGGTCCTTACTGATCACAAATTGTTTGCAGGTGATCATTGCAACAAATATTGCCGAGACGTCACTGACTATTGACGGCATTTACTATGTCGTTGACCCAGGCTTTGTGAAGCAGAAGGTCTATAACTCCAAGACTGGAATGGACCAATTGTTAGTCACTCCCATATCACAGGTTCGTTACCTGATGTGGATAGGAATTCTTTGTTAATGTGTATTTTAATGTTGTGTTTTATTGCATGATTCGAGTGGAAATTTGGATTTGCTGATACCTGCTATTCGTTTGGTTGATATGGATGGATGGATCTTGGTGCTTTAACACTGTTGATTTCACTTCTGAATGGCATCTAGCCTGAAAAGTCAGAGATTTTCTTGAGATTGTGGGTGCATATTTTATGCATGGCCTAAGCAAAGTACATTTTGGTCACACTGCTGCAGCAGTCAGCATCTGTAGTCGTCCTTGGAGAGATACAGGATGGCATAGGGATGGGAATAGGATAGAATTTTGAACAGGTACAGAGTTTGGACTGATAAATTTCCATCGTGCTCTTGTGTTGCATTTAAGGCTCAGGCAAAACAGCGGTCGGGTCGAGCTGGTCGCACGGGGCCCGGCAAGTGTTACCGCCTGTACACGGAACGAGCATACCGTGACGAGATGATGGCATCAAACGTTCCCGAGATCCAGCGTACGAACCTTGCCAGCACCGTGCTGTCACTGAAAGCAATGGGAATTAATGACCTTCTGTCATTTGACTTCATGGATGCACCGCCGATGCAGACACTCATCTCCGCGATGGAGCAACTTCATGGTCTGAGTGCTCTTGATGACGAGGGCCTGCTTACACGTCTCGGCCGACGGGTATTTGCTGCTAGTTCATTGTCACTCGTCTACACTGTGTCCCTAAAGCTAAGCTTGTCGGCTATAATTTTGTCAAATCTTAACCGATTTTCCAAATTTTTTCATTGCTAGAAAGCTTGTAAGATTTGCTACAAGAAACTTACAAAGTTTCCCACCACGCCTTGATTGTGTTGCTGCATTACCTTGGGAAGTCCAAAGTCCAGATTTGTTATAAACTTAGAAAGATACAACTGAAAAATCGTACCGTATGTGATAGAAAATGAGACATTACATGTCACTATGGCTAAATAGATATTAATACTATCACACCAGTTGCTCACATGTCCATCATTTGCCCATACACGTGATCAAAGATGACCTCGCCACTTGTCAACTGTATTGTCAGTTATGCCACGTTAAGCATTCAGGAAGTGCTGCTTCAGTTCGTTTATGTTTAACAACAAACTCATTGCTGGATGACCAGAATGAGGTCAGGGCTGCTCATTGGCCAAAGATCTGGTCCAGTGGAAGAGGTGTTGCCTAGTCGATAAGTCATACATTGTCGCATGCCCAGTGTGCAGAATGCTGTTAACATTTAGGCCTGTTTGCATAAAGCAGTATGCTTTTTCAAAGAATATTTAATAATAACCAGAAAATAAAGTAATAAGTAAGTAAGTGAGTTACATTAAATGGATTCATGTAAAAAATCAATGCATTTATTTGCATTTTTCTCCTTAGTTGCAGCAAAGTTGAACTTTTAATTTTCCAAGGTAGTGCAACAACATAGTTAAGGGTGTGGTGGGAGATACATTTTTGTAGCAAATTACTTAGGCTTTCTGGCAGTGAAAGAATTTTGAAAATCAGTTAAGATTTGACAAAGTTATAGTTGACAACACTCGGGACGATTTTATGGGATACAGTATGTATATATAAGGTGGTTCATGCATATGTTTGTAACTTTTTATGACTGCTTGTAACTCGGGAACAGGTGGGGCGATTGTCTCTAAATTTTCAGGGTATCTCCAGGGCATCATGGAGATGGCTTGCGGACCAAAAAGTTGGTAGGTCCTGGATAGGGGGCCGGAAAATTGGCATTTTTCTCGCAGTGGCAGCCCACTAGGCGTGGGCAGTATTCGGCACGCATAGCCAAAAGCCTCAGCCTGTAGGCAGCATCAGCTATAAACAGGTCTGGCAGCATGGCATACGCTACTGCACGCAGCACTGGGTCAACGGGCGACATACATTCTTCGACCACACAGAGGGATGGCTTGCGGCAGGTGAAAAATGGGCATGGAGGGCTTCAATCCTTGGCCTATATAATACCCGGCATCAATGGGTACCACAGCTACTTTTATTATGTTACATTACAGGTATTTATCACTGATTACACAGTCTGTACAAACAGTTAACAAGTGGCCAAATTAGTTTGTTTGGCAATGGCAACTTTGAATCCCTTCCCCCTGCCCCTTGCTGTGGGAGGGTCAGGACCCCCATCTATTACAGTGTTCCTTGGGACCGAATGTCTCCACTCAAAACCACTGTTTTCAAAAACGGAGGCTCCGGAATAGGACGTCACTCTGTTTAGCCATTTTTGCAGGGTGCAGGCATATGACAGGCAGACACATCACACTATGGGAACATTCATCACAGTAGTCTGTATGCAGCCTATTAACACACAGTTTTTTTCGTATTCTTTAGCTTATAAAAATGTTTCGTTAGAATACAATAATTTTGTTCTTATTTACCTAATTGTAATGCATTAGATAGTTTGGTTTTGTGAAAGGCGTTAGCTGTACATTGAGAACAGTTTTGTGATGTGTTCAGTTTTATTACTGTGTGACTGTTTAATGCATAAACTTTTGTGTAGAGTGAAACTGTATATGTGCTTTGTAGACGTAGTCATACTGTGGCTTTAGTTAGAGATCATAGTTAATCATTTGCTGTAGATGGCAGAATTCCCATTGGAGCCGCAGCCTTCAAAAATGCTGATTATGTCGGTCCATCTTGGCTGCAGTGAAGAAGTGCTAACTATTGTGTCCATGCTCAGCGTGCAGAATGTCTTCTATCGACCGAAGGTATGTTTCTATGTTCTATTACTTGTACTGATAGTGTTCAGTGAGCTGTTGTTATTTGTCAGAAGTTATTGTCAGCTCTCTGTTAATTGCTGGGTATTCAGGTTGCAAAATATTGCTGCAGCAGTATCTTGAGGTTTCCTTGGATATCTTTGGAGAACAGTTGGCTGTCTCTGTCGTAAATCTGGAAAATCATTTATAAAACAGGTTATGGTAAGGATTCATTTCTCGGGATTATTATGGTTAAATTTTGTACTGCCATTACTTATGAACGGTTTGTTGGCATTTGTACCACCCTCTTATAACGTGTTGTGTTTGTCGCTATGTGTCTGTTTGTGCTGTGAAATAAAGTAAGTTCAGTATAATACTTGCTTACTATTTCTGAAAAACACTCTTGAACACTTTGTTCTCCAGGATAAGCAAGCAATTGCCGACCAGAAGAAAGCAAAGTTCCACCAGCCGGAAGGAGACCACCTGACGCTACTCGCTGTCTACAACTCATGGCGTAACAACAAGTTCTCGAGTGCATGGTGTTACGAGAACTTTGTACAAGTTCGAACGCTAAAACGTGCACAAGATGTTCGCAAACAGATGCTTGGCATCATGGACCGGTAAGGTAGCACTGATCTGTGTGTTTGTGTGGTCTGGAAGCTCAGTTTTTTGAACGTATCTCTTAGTATTCTTCCAGTGTTATATGCCATCATGACTTGTCGTCATCCAGTATAATCACAAAATTTTGTGAATTAAAACATACAAATATCAGGCTAGGAAGTGAAATGAATGCATGGTGTTGTGCGTTGTTCACACTATTGATGTTTGTGAAGTTTACTATAGTAGATGATTATATGATATATGTTAGTTTTGTTTCGAAAAAAAACAGAAGTGTTTAATTTTGGCATCTTAGTTGTTTTCAAGGAATTTCTAAAAGTTGAACATTACAATTTCATTTTTCAAATCACAACATTTATACCACCTGGAACTTGCTAGTGTTTCACTATTATGACTGAACGCATATTTGTTTAGCTGTGGTGCATATTGACTTTCTGTTTTTACATGCTGTGCATAATAAATTCTTGTATTTTTTGGTTATTTATTGTAACCCAATGTTGTATTTTTACAGACACAAACTGGACGTTGTTTCCTGCGGGAAGAACACAGCACGAGTACAGAAGGCAATTCTTAGCGGCTTTTTCAGTCACGCGGCTAAGAAGGATCCGCAGGAAGGTTACCGGACGCTGGTGGACTCTCAGATCGTCTACATTCATCCGAGCAGTGCTCTGTTTAATAGACAGCCAGACTGGCCAGTACCACTTACTGCATTCTTTGCTTAAATTCACTTCTTCTGATGTACAGATGTGCAGTAGTGAAAGCACTCAGTTATAATGTAATAGACATCTTTTCGTCAGCTTATTGTTGGTATACCAAATCGAACTCATAGCAGTTATATTGTTCGTATATTATTGTGACATCTTATATTCACGGGCTGTTTTTTTGTTGACTTGTGTGTTTGTCTATCACGTGTTTTTCAATATAAACTTGCTTGCTTGCTTGGCATTAGTTATTTGGCATTTTTTGATGGACATCAACAAGGTTAGCTGGTCTTTAAACGTCCAAGTCTGGCTGGCAATTACCATAGTTTTTGACTGTCGTCTGTATATGTACAGGCCAGTCATTTCATTTTTGTCAGGCATTTGTGGATAGCCATCTTATGCATCAGAACTACAAACTACTATTGAGGACAGAATGATTTTGATGTGATTTTTTCAACTGGTTTCATTTTTGTCATGTTTAGGGTGGTTTACCATGAGCTGGTGATGACGACCAAAGAATACATGCGAGAAGTCACGGCAATTGATCCAAAGTGGCTCGTTGAGTTTGCGCCAAAGTTCTTCAAGTTTGCTGACCCAACCAGACTGAGTCGTGCCAAGAAAACGCAGAAGATTGAGCCGCTGTATAACAAATACGAGGAACCAAATGCATGGCGTATCTCGCGGGCTTTCCGCAAATTCCATGTCAAAGTTACTTTCTGACAGCCAACTTGTGTATGCTGCAGTAACTATGTAACGAGGGAACAGTTGCAAGAAAATATGAGAAATTTTCTGTCACAAGCATGGGCGGATTCATGCTTAAGCCTGCTAGGCTCAGACCCAGGTGTGATGCCATCCGTGAAGTCCTGTCACATTATCCTGCATTTTGTGTTCCTCATGCGACGGGTAGTAAACTACGTTAATTTCGTCGTAGTCGGCATTTGTGGCATAGATATTGCTAATAGCCGAGGGTGAGATGGGTCTGATCATCAGTGGTCACGTAATGTACATTTTGTCAAGTATATTTCGGAATATGCATCACATTGTGCATTTGCAGTCGAGACTGAATCTGAATGAACAAGAATGAAAATGTACTCCGACTTACTAGTTTTTACAGTTTATGTACACAGGTTTATGGTGATCATCATGACCAGTGCCAGGGAAGAAACGGCAAGTTCTGCACAACAATAGGCCCTGTCACTAGGACCACACTAAGTAGGCCTAACCTAGTCAGTTAAAAGCTGTGACTATTAACTGAGCCAGCCATCAAGCCAATATGGGGCTGTGTCGTTCATTGTATGCCGTCTTAATTGTATTTAGTTTTCGCCTGCTCAAAAAGCTCGCAGCAACATGCCTCAGACTTTGCAAAATGTTTTTTATACTGATCTCCTGTCTTGTTAGGTATGTAAGGTGGTGTCTTGAAGTGAGCCAAAGTTGCAGTTTTATGTCTATCGTAGAATAAACCTCTCCCGTGGCCTGTGATTGTCCAACAGCAAAGCATCACCTCGTTTTCGCTGGTAGTAAATTATTGGTGGATTACTTGAAGTCTTAATTTTTAGGGGTTTTGCAGGCAGCATTCCACCTTAAGTTAGACTCCGAGATCTGCATCACGGGTCCAACTTTGTACCATGCTAGACATTATTACACAGGCTTGTAAATAGATAATTGTGTTGAACTGATGTTGGCCACAGTTTTGTATGCCCAGACTGTGGAGTAAATATTAAGAGTGCTATTTTCACAACATGTGTTGTGTTCAGTTCCATGTGCAAGTGTTTGCAACTGTTCTTGTTACACCTGTGTTATATAATGGCTTATTTATATACTTAAAATTAGCCAGTTTTCTTTATTTCTGTGCTTAGATATCGTAGCCCCATATGGACCCCAGGACAGGAGAAGATGAGCTGTAGAGTATGCGCACTCCGTTTCCTGGTGGTGTGGTGTAAAAAACACCTATAATGCAGGCTTTAGTTTCAGTCACGTGCCTACCAGCCGTGATGGAGAAGTAGGTATAGTTCTTAGTTGCCTCTGTGTGTCTGTCCTCTTAAAAACTACTGCTGATCAGAAATTTCGTGTAACTTAATGGAGGAAGCTGTAAGTTACTGTATGTTGGTGATACTTGACCTTGAAATTTGACTGAGAGCCATTTTCAGATAGAAATGAAACAACGTCGCTGGTTTAAGATGGCATTACTCGACAGCTACAAGACGGGCCTGCGTCAAACACTCGACATCTTAAGGAAGTGACGCGCCATAGCAACGTGACGTCATAGCTGGCTAATGAAATAGTAATGTTGTTGGTCTAACATCGGCGTGACTGATTATAGCAAGAGTTTTAGCAACATCTTAGAACTTTCGCGGAAACATAAGGGGTCCACCGCTAACCTGTAATACGGTAAATCATACCGTTAAGTACTTGCTTTGATATGCACGATTTCAATCAACGTTGTATAAGAACGCGCCATGCCAATAAGACACCTATCGTAGGATTAAGACTCTACCCGACAGCACAGCAGGGCGGCGTTTCTCAGTAGATGTATTTTGCCTCGCCGTGAGAATGAATGCCTTGGCCTAATCGATTATGCCTAGGGTTAACCGAATAAAACAAGATTATCGACAAGATAACGGAATCTTTCTTCAGGAAACCACAGCGTGGCACAGACGCGCATCTATGCATTCGCTACGTGGCTTTACCAATCCTTCGATCGTTGTTTTGCATAAAAAGTTCACAATGTACCATATGTTTAATAGCGAAGCTGTCCGGACGCAACTTCTTGCAAAGTAACATCATTGCAAAAGATACAGTGAGAACAAGTGGCCAAAGTAATTTGGCAATGGCCGCATCGAACCCCCCTCGCCGCATCGTTCCCGTAAACAGTATTTCTAGGGTCCCCACTCCCCATAAGTCTCCACCCCGAAGTGGACATCGTTCAGCCGTTTTTGCACAGTCCGCCCGCGTGACAGACTGACAGACGCCGGGCTAACTGATCTACTGATAGTCTGCATCTCGTGTGGGCTAGGCCTATTTGATGCGGCCCAGTGATTGGACGTACATGTCTATGTTGTAGTTGTATATCAGTACGCTGTCTGTGATGCACACGTGAGCTGCTGCTGTTAGACGACTTCAATCCGGTCGCAATGCCGCGTTGCGCGGCTTACGAGTCTCCCATACACCCACTGCCCTACAACCTTCACCGTCACACCATCGACTACGACCGGCTGGAAAAGCGACGTATCCTCCGCCTGGGCCTCGAGCCGCGCTACGCCCGTACGAACGACGTCCGTCGCAACATCCCGCTGCCCAGCGAGGCGCCGTTCCCAGAGCGCACCTGTCGTCGCGTGCCCGTCCTGCCGATCCGCTGGGTCAACACGTACGCCATCAGGGCCGGAGTGGCATCCGGCAACACGCTCGCGCCGTTCCACACGATGCAGATCGTCTACTGGTCGCCGTTCGTCGACCCGGATGCCGACTTCCGCAAACGCAAGACTGGAGTCCGCATCTAAACGTTGATGGTCCATTGGTCCACAACGCCGCCCGGTTACTGATTGATTTGTTGCCCTGTGTAGCCGGCCCGAATGTATTACTGTGTAACCTGTTAGCTTCCCTTAAACAGTTATTATATCCAGTGACACCCTTACTCCACTCATGTGACTAAGATGAACCAATCCGCGTAGACTAGCTGGTAGCTGCTATCGCTCGGGTACGCTGCGGAATTATTCTTAATGTGTAGCAGTTCGATGCCCTGCATACGGCACAAAATAAAGAGGCTAAACGGCACAGTGCCGTTCGTTGTAGACAGACGCTGTTATGTGTGCTGGAAAAATTAGGCAAAATATGCGCATGGTTTAAGTTTAATGAGTTTTAGTAGATATCAGTGGCGGATTTAGTGGGTGGGGGGCTAATGTTGGGATTAGCCCCCACCAGTTTTTAAGTTAGACCTTCCCCACTTTTGCCTAGCCTCAAAAATAAAATTAGCCACCCAAGTTGATTCTCACTAAAATCATTAAAATTATTGCCACCAGATGTAAGATTTTAAGGCTAAAATGCTCCGAATTCGATTTCGGCTGGGGCTCCGCCCCAGACCCCCTAGCCTAATTAAGAGGAGCAACTTCTAAGGGGAAAGGGAGGGGAAGAGTTAGCCCCAGTCCAGCCGTCCCAAGTTTCAAAATCCTAAAACCGCCGCTGGTAGATATACATGTAAGAACTAAGAAGATGTCGATCGTAGTGACAGGATGTCACACGTTATAGCAATCTAGTTGACGACGCTACAAGTGACAGCCGTTAGCTTATGTTGTACGTTTGATACCAGGGATGCAAACGAGACCTTTTTTTTCGAGACCGAGTCGAGACCGAGACGTTTGAAAGTTTGTTCGAGACGAGACCGAGGCGAGACCTTTCCGATTTTCCCCGAGACCGAGACGTTCATTTTTGGCTTCAAGACGAGACCAAGACCGAGACCTTCCTTTCCGAGACCGAGACGTTGTTCGAGACGTTACAAACGACACACTCTGTTAAGCTTAAGGTTTCAAACTGGTACAAATTATGCTGTGTTTCCTTCGTTATAATCCAAACAGTTCAGTATCGGCAACTGTTAACAATCGGCTACAGAAGGCGACTAGACGGACTAGTTGAATTTGGTAATGACCAAAAA
>Ga0126335_1002256_pt1 | contig 11424 bp, 6 predicted proteins | sample OlaspJWI45metaG_FD_108409 | JGI IMG/M metagenome (GOLD analysis project Ga0126335, IMG submission 108409) | Marine gutless worms symbiont microbial communities from Oahu, Hawaii - Olavius sp. 1 OAHU.JWI-45 metaG | ecosystem: Host-associated > Annelida > Digestive system > Unclassified | place...
CTTTCCACCCCCAACCCCCATGATCATCCTTCCAGTGTAAGGATACCACATGCCAAATTTGGTTGAGATGTGCTGAAAAACGTGGCTGTGCATAAGGAACAGAGAACTGACAGACAGATAGATTCCATTTTATATACCGAGTGGGCAAAAACAATGACTCTCTATATTGAGCTAATTATCATATTTTATTGTTAAGTTAGAAGTAAAATTTACAGTGCATTTTGAAGATTAAATCATTTCTGAGAAATCGATATGACTTTTAAATAGAACTTAAAAAGATTTATACAACCGGTATCGAATAAATAAAAACAACCCAACTCTACAGAAAACACAGTCGAGTTATAGCATTGCGTTATGTCACCACAGTGTTAGTTTGGCTCCGTGTTATCTTTCATGAAAATGTCGTGGAAGAGAAGTTGACGTTATTGTGTTGAGATTTTCCGTGAAACATTCACGGTACCAGCTTTGTTTGTTGGCGTTATTTTCTGTGAAAATTGACTTTAACTTCAACTTAAGATTTCATTTTGTTGTGTTTTTCTGTCACCACTTTGTTGATGAACATGCTGTTCACGTGCGAAGAAAAATCGTTAAATTTGTCTGTCAAAGTAAGGGATGAAGTGCAAAACGTATTTGTAAAGAGTTCTGAATGGAAGACTGGCGCAGAATGACCGCAGCCTGCCTGATCTGAACAGAATTACAGGCATGTGACTGAGTTAATATGCAGTCAAGAAGGCAACACAGGGTCTAGCAGAAGTCGAAGAGAAATGATAAACCTGACAGCAATATCTCTTCAGCTCTGGCTGCTGTGAGAAGCTGTCATGGACACAAACACGTCATCGCTAATGCAGTTTTTCGTTGTGTATAAATGTTGGGGTACTTTGATTATATCGTAATATTTCTGTATAAAATTTTAGCACATTTTTTAGGTTTTGTTTCATCTTGTGTAGAAAGAAATGACGATTGAAATACTGTATTGTCTGTATAGCAAAACATGTACACGTGCAGTATGAACAGCATGAGGGGTCGGTTTTTTATGGCTCACCGTGTATATAAGAGTAAATGACATTAAATGTATAATCATCTGATCAAGGTTAGGGTCACTCAACCAAATATAGCATGCATGCAGGTGGTTCGCCTTTGCTTTAAAGGCTATCTTGTTTATTTTGTGAAAGCTGTAATTACCTTTCCTTTTGCTTTGATGTGCAAGTATGTGCATGCAACAGACTTGGCTGCTGTCCATAATGGTCTTGTTGGCTGCAGCAACATACAACAAACTTCAAATTGCTAAGCTGCTTTGTACAGAGTAGCTATGTTTGTGTCGTCAGGACGTCGACACGGTCAGATTTACTCCTATCCCGCTCAGCGATGGAAGAAGAAGTCTTGTCTTGCACTTCCTGATGTTCCTATGCCGCGTGCAAAGTCTGCGGATGCTGAGTTGCCAGAGACTGGTATTTGCATGTTTCTTGTTGTTGAATATTCGGTAAACATGACCAAGATACTTTGCCATTTACAGTGGAGCTCTTCAGTGTGTTGTCGTAGATTGCGTATTTATTTTATTACTGTGTGTTCTTGTACTGCAGTTAACTGCATGGCATCTGTCTCAGTGTCCCTGACGGCTCAGCATATTTTTGTTAGACCGGCGTACCGGGTGTAGTTTGATTTTGCAAAGTTTGCAGTAATAATTTGTGTAGTTTTCTTGTCAGTGCATTAATTTTTTAATGGGATTAACTTTTTTAATCATGATTAATTTGTTAACACATTTGATAATGTGTTAATTCGACAGCACTGATCAAGACGATACCATCACCAAGTCTGTATGTATTGATACAGGGAAGCATTTATGTAAAGTCTTCCTTGTTATGTGAAAGTGTGTTTGAGTTACGTTTGATTTGGTATAATAGTTTCATGTGAAACATGTTGTAGAGGTGAATGCAGTGAATGCAGTGGACAATACAGTGACATCAGTTGACAGTGACTCAAAAGATATGGATGAGTCGACGAGTGGAGCAACGTCATTTGGTGGCACATCAAGTGCTGCTGTACATCGCGATGAATATGACTGGGAACACCTCAGTGAGCCACCAGATGCAGGAGAGATCGATCAACGCAATTCAGATAGCAGCGACTTTGAGGAAACGTACATTAAAAGAAAAACTCGACGCAAGGATAAGAGGGTAGCTTTCTAACTGGTTTCTTGTATGTGTTGCTGAAAGTCATTTGTGTGGCTGTGGCCTGGTGTTGCAGTGGCTTGAATGTTGTGAGTTTGACTCAGGAGTGTGAACTCTAGGATCAAAAACTGTTTACTGATATGTAACAACTCTGGGCAAGATGTTCACACACATGTGCTCAGATAGTCTGTAGTTATAGCCATATAGTGCTATACAAATATGTCATCACTTTTACATCACTTTTAAGTATTTTTTTATTAATATGAACACAATAATAATAGTAATAATGGTTTATTACCTTTTGCAGCGCAAATGCTGGTTTGCACACAGAAGATTTGTGAGTTAACAATGAACATTGTGAACTAGTAGGCCTACTATAAATACAAATCAATTGTCATAATATGTATTACCTATTGTCTGTATAACTTGAGTAAAAAGTGGCCAAAGTAATTTGACAAAGGCTGCATAGAACCACTCTCCCTTGTTGTGCTTCATATATCTCCATGAAACTGCACCCTAAGCAGCACGTTGACTCTGTCCAGCTTGTTTTGTACAGCCTACCAGCATGGCAATCAGGGTGGCAGTCAACAGGATCTTCAATCGCAACAGCCTTGTTGTGCTTCATATATTAGTTAAAGTAGCGCTATTTATTGACTGCGGTGAGATGACGAGATTCTTTAAAGAGACTGTGGCTATGTGAAGTTGTCCAGACAGTAGGGCAGGAAAGATTTGTGGAATTTATTTGTGTGGATTCTGATTGAGTGGAAGGGTTGGGAATTTCTCAGGCTGCAGATAGTTTCATTGTCACGTCATTTTGGTAATAGGTGGTGGAGTAGAGCATTGTTATCAAGGACCTGTCTCTTAAAGTATCTCGCCATCAGTGTTTCATGTCTGTTCTTTAGTGAATCCACTCGCAACAGTAAGTGCAGTGTTGTAGTCTCCCTCCCGTAGATAATGCAGATGGTGTGTTTCTGAATGTTTTCGATGGCCTTTGACTGTCTAACAGTCAATCCTGAGTGCCAGACCGGACAGGAATATTCAAGAACCGGCCGGGCTATCGCTGTGTAGAAGTGCAGCAGATCTCGGATTGGAGCACCGTTTTTGTCCTTTATGTCTACCAGTTTTGCAACTACAGTTGATACCTGTGACAGTGTTTGACCTTTTGTTCTCTGAATCATAACAACTATGTGTCATTTTATGCATAGTTACTTAAACTCTTTTGTCGTGTGATTGCTTATCAATAATTGTTATGCCTTACGACTTTAAGCCTTTACGCACTCACTGTGCACGTTTTGTATTTGCATAGCAGTAGGTTATTTGGAGTCTATTATTAGGCTGCATCAAATGCATGAGAAGAAGACCATTGTTATCAATGATCGCAGTGTCTGTCCGTAGGTCTGTCAGTTAGCCTGTCCGTCTGTCACGCATCTCAACTCCGCAATGTGTGCAGTGTGTGCAACTGCAGTCATTCGGTGCTGCCTTTGCCAAATAACTTTGGCCTCTTGGCTTTTGCTGCAAATAGTGAAATGTAGCAGTTCGAGTTATGTTAAGCCAAGTATGCTGGATGACACTTGTTACATTGACTGATGTTGCGTGAACTGTTGGTGATGGAGAACATTTTTGGTTGTTGCAGCGACCTGGAGTCAGTGGAGGTGGCTCATCAAGCACTGCTTCAGCTGCTCGTGGTCGCAAGAAAGACCGCGAAGTTGAGACTGTAGCGGATCGCGATAAGCCATTCTCATGTGAAGGCAAGTCCAGTCTTACTTTGCATAGAAGAAGCTTGGTTATAAAACATATGCAGTCACTATTTTGATTGATTTGTTATGCTATTACTTCTCTTGTGTAGACTGTAGTTGAACACAAAGTGCTGTCAGTTTTGCTGCTGGATAATGTGTTACAGAATCTGATATTGAATTAAGAGACGTAAAATATTCTGCAGAATCTGGGTATTGATGTATTGTCTTTATAGATCAACAGCATGACTTGCTTAAACATGCATCTGTGAGACTGTGATGTAGTTCATTCGTTGTTGTCAGGAAGCTGCCATTTAATGATATGTATTTCCTCACAGTCTCTACCTGTATTATGGGACTTCGTCAGAAGTATGGTGTGAATGCAGCAGCTTTTTGGTCCAGATCTTTGCTAACACCACCAGTAACTGACATAGGCATCATTTGCTGGGTGTCAAGTTAGAGCTTTGTGGGTTGTTGTTGGCTCAGCCTCCGATCGGCTGATACTGTTGTTACTGCTGTATAAATATTCGTACTAACTCTCTGCAATATGCATTATACTACTACACTGCCTACGTTTCTCTCTCATTTCTAATCTGCACCAGCCATAATAACTTGAACTAAAAACTGTTCGACTGTGTGTATAAATGTATTTTAGCTTGCATGTATTGTGTGTATGTCCATGTATATGCCTACATCTAATATTTTGTACCGTATGTTGTCGGTTGCGTTTGACAACCTCAAATAAACGAATATGATGATGATGATGTTACGGAATAGTATGCAGGCTTCAGGGAGATAAGCAATCAGCATGATATCAGCTGATAGTTTTGCTGTGTACTAGTCAGTACCAGACTAGTCATTGGGTGATTGTCATCTTATGACAATCTGTGTGAGGTAGCTGCATTTACTGTGGCTGGTGTTAAGGTGGCTGTTGTTCTTGGTGTAGCCTGTGGTGCACGCTACAAGACACGTCCTGGCTTAACTTACCACCTCACTCACTCGCACAGCAAATCTCTTGCTAACGATGAGCTCGAGTCGCCAGTGCTTTCACCAAGGTTTTCAACATCTGCCGCAGCTGATGGTCAGAGCACATGTCAGTCTGTGTCCGTTTGTGTCTTGTGTCCGTGCACGTCTCGTGTCGTCGTTCGTCCATTGTTGTGCTTGTGACTAGTTCGTCATCTGCTCGTTGATTCCTCATTCGTGGATGCCAGTGTTGTGTCTTGTGCTCCATACTCTGCACATCACAATGCACTTATTACACCGCCAACAGACGAACTGTCGATATTACAGTTTTATTGAGAGTTTTGTGTTGTTGATTTTTTTCGATGTTATTTGTGAATTGCAGCGGTGAGTAAACGTGCAGCAGCGGTGGCACTGTCACTGACAGCTGCAGCCAGCAAGACGGTCAACACCAGTAAATACTGCGACTTCTGCCTTGGAGATGAGATGGAAAACAAGAAAACTGGCAAATGTGAAGAGATGGTTTCATGCGCAGATTGCGGTAGATGCGGTAAGTGTTGCTGAAACATTGTGTTTTGTGATGTGGGTAATGAGCCCTGTCTGCACCAGGATTTACTGTTTGTGCCATGTTACGTGTAAAGTATGGAGTGAAGTGTTGACTTGGGATTTACACTGTAACTGCAATCCGTTGGTTATTGAAAACTGGTGTGTATGAAAACTAACATTGTGCATGTGTGATTAGTTGAATAGGTCTTTTAAAGCTTTTTGATTGTGTTTTGCATCTGCTAGGTGCCAGTCAAAAATTGTCTTCTGTTCTTCTTAGTATACTAACTTTCTATCAAATATGCCCTTTGTCGTGCCAGTTTCATCTGTTTGTTGCTGTACAGTGGCAAACAATGCCTCTATCTAGTTAGCATTATCAGTATGTTCATCATGTCCAAACCGTCTCAATTTACACTGCTTAATCACCAAGCTGACTGCCTCTACATCCATTATTACTGTACTTGTTTTCCTTTCTTAGTAATCTTAAAGAATCTTAAATGATTTTTAACATTCTTTCACTGCTGGAAAGAGCATGACGTTTGCTATAGTATAATTTACAACACATTACATATACTTCTGATGACAAACTCAGTTAAGTTCTAGCAAACTTTTTCGCATATGGCCACCAACTAGTCCATTGTAACATAGGCATGTCTTGTTTTTGGAATTGTTGATGATAGTAGTGTTTCCACCTTCCATGATGAATATCTGCTATGTGTTTGTTGGTTCTGAATGGTACCTGTAGGTCACCCAAGCTGTCTGCAGTTCACACCAAACATGATCATCTCCGTGAAGAAGTATCCATGGCAGTGTATTGAGTGCAAGTCGTGTGGTATATGTGGCACGTCGGACAATGATGTAAATCTCTTTCTTTGTCATGTTTTTACTGCAGCATAATTTCCTTACAGGCTTTCAATAGTCCTGTAGTCGTTAAGAACTCAAGGTCTAGGAAGTTGTGGAAAAGAAATGAGGTCTTTGAAAGTACATGAATTTGGTGTTTGTAGCATTGCATTGATGTCAACAGGCTGTGAGAGAGAAAAAGACTGTCGGGCTTTGAAATTCGGTCCAGCATGACATTGTCTCTGAATGTCTTTGAATTTAATTTCATAACAAACTGAGAATTGTGCCAAACTGGGAGTGTTTTGCCATTAAGTGCTGATAACCAGTTGCTGCTTGGCTGCTGTGTTGTTACTGTGTTATTTTGTGTACTGTTTGTGTCTTGTGCATTTGACATTTTACTTCTGTTGTCAGTGCATGTGGACATTTTGTGTTTTAGGCTAATTTTAGGAAATGTGACATGACTGCTAATTATTTTGAAATTTTGTATGCTTTCTTCAGTTTAGATTGTGGACTATTGTTCTGCATTGAATGTCTTCACTGATATACACATTAGTCTGAGTGAGATTTGTTGCCCACTTGTTAGCAGATCATTATCTTGCTGTTTTATATTGTCATTATGCGTTTGCATGCTGCAGGACCAATTACTATTCTGTGATGATTGTGACCGCGGCTATCATATGTATTGTCTGAGTCCACCATTATCTGAGCCACCTGAAGGTAAACTCTACATTTGTGCACATACGTCGTGTCCTAAAACACCAGATACGTGTTTTGTTGGCAATTAACTTTGTCGAAGTGATTTTCAAAATTCTTTCACCACTGGAAAGAGTGACATTTGCTACAGTATAATTTACTATTTTCCACCACACCTAAGTATCTTGCTGCACTATACCGTGAGCCATAAAAATTGGTGCCACTTTTATTTTGCTTTTGCTGTGTCAAAAGTTAACCAAACCGATCTTAAAAATTCTTTTACTGTTTACGTTCGTAATTTTAAAAAACAAATTAGGCCTTCTAACTTTCCAAGTGAATGCAGTGACATGTTAGTACATGCATTTTGTTAGAAATTCTATTCGCTTTATTCAAATTTTTAAGATCGGTCAACATTTGACAAAGTTAGAGCCAAAATAAAAGTGGCAACATTGTTCACGGTTCACAGTGTAGCTTAGGCAGTCAAAAGTCCAAACTTGCTGCAAATCTGCAGGATAATGCAACCAAAGTACATTGGTGTTTACATGCACGCTCTTTATTGCATTGTGTGTGCTTATCGCTTTCTAACTTACTACTTCAGTTTCTGGTTCCTGTTAAATGTTCTTTGAAATAGCATTTAGTTATTTTTGTATATTATGATTTAGTGTATTTTTGTGTATATCTATTTTTGACTTTGTGCTGGGGCCTACTATGTTGTCATAAGTTGCACTTGTCAACGTTACAAGAAATGAAGATGTGATGATGATTATGATGATGATGGGCAATAATTAACCAGCCCTAATCATTAAAGTTGCCCTATACTTGTTAATTTATTGCAATATTACATTTAACTTAATGTTGAAATGTGTTTGCATAAGAATAAATTTTGTTTAAGTTACTCAAATGTTCATGATATCAGTCGTCAGTCGCCAAATGCACTATCTGGAACTCACTTCCAGACTGACTCAGAGATCCCGGATGCACTGAGTCCACATTCAGACAGGCAGTGAAGACATTGTTCTTTCAGCTGTGTTAGCATGTCCAGCATATTAGAGGTGTATGCTGTTGTTAGGGCCTGAAGAATTGTGCGATTTTTTATGTAATTTGACAGTTTTTGCATGTTGTTACTAATATCGCATAATTTCGCACATTTTTGTTATGACGCCGAAAAATTGTGTAATTTGTCACTGTTCGAACATTACGAAAAAGCAACGTTGTCAAAAATACAACCATTTCTGATGCCGAACATATGCACTTAACGTTTTTGCCTCAGTAGGCATCAAGTGTTGCTTCACTGTAATAGGCTTACAGTAGCGAGTGTTTTTGCTCTTGTGTATGACTCAGAGCAGCCAACAAAATTTACTGCAGTTTCCTGAAGGTAAAAAGAAAAGATTTTAGACTTTTTTTCTTCATTTTGCAATCGCATAATTTGTGATTGCAGGTCACATGATGTAAAATATAGGATCGCACAATTTCAGGAAAAGTGCACAATTCTTTAGGCTGTAACTATTATGTGCCATATAAATCCACATTTTACATGTTAACGGATGTGCAGGAAGCTGGAGTTGTCATCTGTGCATTGATGAGTTCTATGGAGGCACCAAGCCTGACATGTTCTCGACAGAAACCAGCGAAGCTGATTCATAGTTTCTGTCATGTTGTGAAACAGAAAGAGTGATTCAGAACTGAATATGTTCATGACGGTGAGATTACACTGTAGGTAATAGAAATATACAAAATATTATGATTGCATGATTTCAGATAGCAGATGGTCATTAAGTCATTCTGATGTCGTACAGTTTGGTACTGTTGCTTTTTGTATCTGTACTCTGTGATTAAGTGTAACTTCTAGTAGCATATATCGTGAATTTGCTGATTGTATTTTGTGGTTGTCATGTCTTGCATTCAGCAATTTGACACTAGTAGCTGGATGATGTGAATTGTACATCTTGCCTATAAAACATTGTCGCACTCTTTAGGAGGTGGTCTGCTACTTTGATGTATAAATATATTTATATATATATATATATATGCATTTTTGTCCTGCTATAGGGTTGGTCACTTTTAGCGGTATTAATGATTCAGGAAAGAATTTTTACCCTCCTGCCAATTCAAGTAATTCATTTAAAGGCATGTGGACTAATCTGTAAACAAAAATTATTTGACATAGTTGGACCAAACCTACATTGATAATTCATTATGTCCATTCCAACAGTGCTAAGCCACCCGTACAGTCTGAGTTGTTTTTTGTTTGAGTTTATGTTCGCCTTCACATTGGCTTAGAAGATCACCTTATTAGATTACTTAGGTCACATTAATATAATATTAATGTGGCCTAAGTATAACAAGAAGCCGAAGTAATTTGGCAAAGGCTGCACTGAATGACCCTGCACACACTGCACTCGCCGCTGAATTCAATCGGGTGAGTGACGGACGGATAGACTGACAGACAGCCACCGCGCATATCGGTAACAGTAGTCTGCATCTCATGCATTCGATGCAGCCTAAAAACTGCCACTAAGCACGGTGTGAACCAGACAGAAGAGTCAATAGTAATTATTGTAAGGTATTCGATTCGTTAATGACTTTAATGATACATATTTTCATGGTTCTTAAATTGTCATCCTGGATTATGTAATGACGTGCATGTTGCACTTGCACGTACAAAATTAATGCCATCTCGATTTCATCTAGCGCTGCAGTCAGAATTTTTGACTGTTAGTGGCATTTGCTGTCATTAACTTTGGCATTTTGTTAGAAATAGTTTGACTTGCATGAGTTTGCAAACATTTTTGTTTTTCTAAAAGCTAGAGGTCTGTCGTCAAAGAAGAGATTTAGTAAAAATGATAATACTTCAGAGTTTGAACTTGCAGTCAGTCTTAATTACAGAAAATTTTGTGAGATTATTGCGTACAGTGGTATTAAGAGGCAGATAATATCTAGTCTTTTCCTATGCTGTAAAGATTCTTTATATGCTTATTCTAGAAATAAAGTGGTTTTATACAGAAATATTATGATATAATCAAAGCACCCCAGAAGCATTTTTACACAATGGGAAAATACATTAGCGATGATGTGTTTGTGTCCATGAGAGCTTCTTGCAGCAGCCAGAGCTGAGAGATATTGCTGTCAGGTTTATCATTTCTCTTGGACTTCTTCTAGACCTTGTGTTGCCTTCTTGACTGCATATTAGCTCAGTCACATACCTGTAATTCTGTTCTGATCTGGCAATCTGCGGTCGTTCTGCACCAGTCTTCTGTTCAATCTCGTTCATTTTCTGCATCTTGCACTGATCTTCAGTAGAGCCGACAGCCCACTTTTTGATTGAAAACTCTTTTTTCAAATACGTTTTGTACTTCATCCCTCACATTGACAGACAAATTTAATGAAACATTTTTGCTTCGCATGTGAACAGCATGTTTGTCAACAAATTGATGATAAGAAAACTCAACAAGTCAAGAGTCAATTTTCACGGAAAATAACACTAACAGGCAAAGCTGGTGACATGAAAGTTTCACGGAATATCACAAAACACTGTCAACTTATCTTACATGAAATTTTCACGATAAGATTACACTGAGCCAAATTAACATCATAGTGATGTAACATAATGCTAGAATTCCATCATGTTTTTTGTAGAGTTGGGTCGTTTTTGTTTAAACGATACCGGTCGCATAAATCTTGATCAAAAGTCATGTTGATTTGTCAGAAATTGTGTAAGCTTCAAAATGCATCTTGAATTTTACTTTTAAGTTAACGTTACAATATGGTAATTGGCTCAGTATGGAGGTTTTTTTTTGGCACACTCGGTATATCCATTTGACTGCACCACTGATTCCAATGTCATTTTTATCAGGAGACTTAATAAAATAAGTTTCATAAAGTCATTTTTGTGCTTATCTTAGTGTGTTAGAGTTGCAAGTTGTGGTGGAGTGTGTTGTTTATAGTGTGAAACTGTGAATTTTGGTGTTTGGTAATTGAGACTTGTATATTGTGTTCCGACTGTGTTTTAACTGTAATAAATTTTTATTAAGCATGAACTCCAGGTGTCAGTTAATAGAGTATGCATGATTCGGCGTGGCTGATAGCACGATACACTATATAAAATTAAGGGACACTTGATGTAGTGCCTCTTTATAAGGCAGCCTCATGACAGAAGCGCTGGGAGTCGATCTAATTGTCTGGTTCAGGGCCTATTCTAAGGAATTTTTCGGGGTCCTACCGTCCCCTCCCCTCCTTTCCCCTTAGGAGTAGGGCCCCTTGAATCCAGCTAGGGGGTATGGGGGAGCGCTGTGAGCTCCCCCAGTGGGGTTTGGGGCAAAGCCCCGGCGGACAACGATTTTGGTGCTATTTGAGCACCTAGAAAAGCTGTTTCTGGCATTGTATTTTCGTGATAATTACTACATATCACATGTCTATTTGCAGCTATCTTCAGGAAGACTTCAGCAGTGGGCGATTGAAAATTGATATAGGGCCTATTTGTTAATTAA
>Ga0126335_1002257_pt1 | contig 11420 bp, 9 predicted proteins | sample OlaspJWI45metaG_FD_108409 | JGI IMG/M metagenome (GOLD analysis project Ga0126335, IMG submission 108409) | Marine gutless worms symbiont microbial communities from Oahu, Hawaii - Olavius sp. 1 OAHU.JWI-45 metaG | ecosystem: Host-associated > Annelida > Digestive system > Unclassified | place...
ATACGCCATCTCGGTGACAGCTGCACTCTTGTCTTACATTAGAGTCCACTTGGGCAGTCTCTTGTAACCTGCTGAGAATGTGCAAAGAAAGAAAGAAGCTGTGTACCTTAGACAGTTGGTCAGTATCGGGCCGCAGTGTAGGTTCCACGTTCAATAACATCTTGAGATGGTCGCAAACTTCACTGGGAACGTCTGATAACATTGAAACTTTCAGAGTTTTTAACTACAGACACACACAATTTTCATCAAAAAACTTTTAATTCTACTATTACGTTCAGTGTATTTTAGTTTCTGTTTTTAAATAGTAACTTTTCATTTATTTTTTGTCCAGCTTCAGTTTGGTTTGGCTTAGCTGAAGGCATGTACTGTTATAATGTACCATACACGTGTGTATGAAAATGTAAAAATCAAAATCTCAACAATGCAGTTTTTGTTCCAATAAAGACCATTTGCATTCAGTGCTTTGATGCTGTTGGTTGGGCGGCAGGAAGGGCATCCGGTCTGTAAAAAACCTTGGGGGTTGTGGGGGTGAGGGCGCCATTAGTCCGGTTGGGGTGGCACCCACCCAGACTGTCGGTACCTCTGCCTCCATTATCTTCCCCTGCTCCATAAAAATCCAGAAGAAAGGAGGTGGGGAAACCCAGCCTGTACGCAGCACAGCCGTATGCTAAGGCAGAAGGCAGTGTTTCTTCTGGTACCGGCCTACCCGGGTTGTCCTGGAACAAAGTCTTTACAACAACACCAAACAGTTGTTGTTGTTGTAAAAACTATCAGAACTAATCTGCTTTCACAAGAAAGCTCAATCCGTCATTAATACCACCAATACTAGGGCTTATTGAATGCACTGAGATGCAGACTGCTGCGATCAATCAAACATGGCGGAATAACTCGAGGCCATGCTTGAGGTGGAGACTCTTGAGAACCCAAAGAACATAGTATTAGACTGGCATCCCAATTTCTCTCATCGATCCTGGCAGTCCACCTGTCTTGCATTGCATCAATTATCTTTCCTATGAAACCACTACAACAAAAAGGCTGCTGCTTGGGTTCACAGCCTGCTTCACTCTTTACATAGCTACCAGCCTGTGAACAGATGGACACATGAATAATATTAACAGCCTGTATTGGTGTCGATACAGACGTACTGCCAACTATTTACAGTATATGCAACAATAACTGAGTCTGTAGTTGACCTGATCGGCATTCTTCTTGAATATTGACCAGTCACTCATGGAGTCAAAAACAGGCCGGCCGCCATTGTTCAGGGCATGTATCAATACGCCGACAGCGAACATATCGCTGGCTGGATCACATGCCGACGTCAGAGCATATTCCGGCGCCAAGTAGTTCAGTTTCGGCTGAGCAACAGGTGTCAACTGAAGATCCCATTCTCGTGGTGGATAATATGGCTACAAAACATAAACGAATATAGCAGATTGTATTCACACTAAGCCCAAGAGTAATGCTGAGTAACACTGACCAGTCGGGGCTAAACGATCAAATTTCAATACAAATCTAAACAAAAAATTTATTATGATGGACTCAGCTATAAACAAACAAGGCACAGGTTCAGCACCTTAAGTGCAACTTTCAACTAAGTCCCCTTACTGTGTCTTACGTGCAGGTAAAAATTTTATACTGCTAAAAAACTAATATTTTTTTACCAATAACGAAACTCTAAAAGTCAACTAAAATTTACAAAATCCAACAATATTGGTATCTTTCTTTTTGGAACACAGTGTGCACATCATATGCCTTTTAAAAAGCAATCAATTCCAGCAATATTCACACCTCATGGATCGAGCCGTCGATGCTACAGGTTTCATCATCATAAGTGGGACTTCATGTGGGCAGAGTCCACACATAGTCACACCCAAGCACATGTAATCTAACCTGCGCCGAGTTTGTGTTGGTATTGTTAATAGAAAAGTCGAAGCCTGCAATCTTCCAGCATCCAATGTTGTTGATGAAGATCGACTCTGGACAAATGTTGCCGTGAACAAGATGCACACTGTTGTGCAGGAAGTCCAGTCCTTCAATAATCTACATCACACACAGACTGTTTACTCACCATGGTGGTGCCTAGGCCAACTCAGCCTTCCATCCATCCATGGTTGATAAATGAGCTCTAGAGACCTGTACGGTTCATTCCATTCGCAGACGCATGCATGGGTGGCAGGTAAAACTGTATGATCCCTTGACAACACATGCCATACCTGAGTGCTTCTGTGATGGGGTGCTACATAAAGTGTCGTCTACGACACATATCTCTATGTTTTGCTCTCTCTGAGCTAAAAGACTGACAGACAACAGTGCTGCATGTAAATCAGTGGCAACGTTATGTAAAGCATTTGAATAAAGAGTTTTGTCTCTCAGGACTTTTGTTATTTCCAAAACTTTTCAAGAATTTAAAAAAAACTTTTTGATGGTGGTCCAAGCTAGTGCTATCATCGCAAATAGTACTTAATAAACCACAAGGTTTACTGCAAATCCACTATGCCACAATCTGAACTAATTTTCAGTGCTACTGTGTTCAAAGTCATTTAACTAATTATGAAAACCAAAACTGCAGAACTTACTAATCTAAATTTTCTGTTTCAAAGACTAACCAGTCCGGTAACATTTGAAGTTTCAAATACTAAAACTGTCGATAACAATAATTCACCATAATAAGCAGAAAAAATAACACAATAATATAATAACAATATACAATGGTTACATGTGTAAATACAGAATGACTGACGGAAACATAAATTAAGATTTTTAATTGTTACTAGCCAATCACATTAAAGGATGGATAGATAATCAATTAATCATTCACAACAGTAACAAACAAAAGCCAGTAGAAATTCATTTACAAAAGCAAAATAAAAAAATTCTCCTGTTATGTTCTCTGGTTCTCACCTGTCAAAACATTATTCCAATCAGTCAAGTCATCTGTAGTCAACCTGAATTCACAACACACCTAGTTTATCTAGAGCTGTAAAGATAATTCGAGTTACAGTTTATTGAAACAACCGCATAAAATTCAAAGTTGAACAAAGACCTGCAGAAGTCCATATTTAATCTCAACATCAAAGAATTTGTAATCCTTCAATGCTGCAAGTGCCTGTGGTGGCAAGTTGTCATGCTGATCAAGAACGTTGGCAAGACTGCACAGCACTGGCTCAGTAGCAAATGCTAGACTTTCTCTGCACACACACACACATGCCCACAAAGTATATGTACACCTGATTTAATTCATAGTTTATGTACATTGTACAAATCATAATAACTTTTTATTATGCCCAAATAATTACATAAACCAAGCGACACTTGCACATGTGAATGGTTCTCCAAAATTTCAGTTTTATCAAAGTTATATAACTTTTAGTGCATCAACTGTGATAGTGACTGTTGTATATTTCATTTTCTTAATTGTATTCGTTCGGATAACTAAAATATGTCGACAGTGCACATAATGTCATTAAACAGGTTGACACCTGGAATCTTCCAGTGGATGAAGTATGGACAGAATTTTTGGATGTCGAAGTCGAGTAAGCTGTGATACACCTTTCTTCAGTACGTCTAGCACAACATCACGATCACGCCTTGAGAACCGATCCAACTGTTTCTTTTCAAACACAAACACAGATGCCTCCTACAACACGAACACATGTAAATTTATATACAACAATACAGTACACCGTCAAAAAATAAACAAATACAAAAGAAAATAATAAATAATAAATTATGCAAAAACCTAAACTCAAGTTAAATTGTTAACAATAAAATAAAAATTTAGCAAATAGTACAAAAATAACAATAAGTCATAGAAGTTATTAAGAACAACAGTTACCGCAATCATGTTAAACAGAACCAACATAAAGAGCATAAAGAGCACAAAGCAATTTGGCAAAGGTTGCACCGAATGACCCCACACACAATGCATATGCCACCGAGTTGAGCCACGTGACAATCAGATGGACAGACGACGAACAGACACCGCGAAAGAAAACAGACAAATGACTAAAAGACAACCGATAAGTTGGAGAGATTACATGCCTGCTTAGTGCTTCGCTGGACACCATCGTACACCTTCCACAAAAGTGCTGGCCCGCCGCTTGCACGCTGACCAAGAATTTCAAATTCATTTGTTATCGGATTGCCAACTGGCAAGACATTGGTAACAGCACTCTTTAAACGATTGATCACATCCATAGTGTTCAACCAACCAGACAGTGAGTGTACTTACAAAGCTAAAACCAAACTTCTGTAGTACACATAACCAGTACAAAGAGACTTAGCAACGAAGCTGATAAAACATTCTTCAAGATGTAAATAGTTTAATTCAATGAAAAAAGATAAGAAAAGATTGCATTAGGGCTTCAAAAATTCTAACTACATCAGCAGCAAATGTATTTTTTTATCTACAGTTGTTAAAGAATTAAATTTTTAATTGCATTAACACATGCATTATTGTTTTAATCAATCGTATGTTAATGCACTTTTAATGCACACTGTATATATGGAAACTTGTGTCATTCCTGCTGCAGTCAACACATGAAATATATGAATGTAAGCTGCTATTGTATGGCAGTTGTTATTGGTCTCATTAGCGCATGTGGCGGGCGAAAGATGGCCAGCATTGACGGACGACGGTCTCACTTAGTACATCCCGGTCTACTTAGTGCAGCAATTTTCGATAAAAATAGTTCTCATTAATTCGCTCAGTTAGTAGTGACTTTGGATTGTATTTCCGGTAGAAAATTAAGCCTTTTCTGCCTTTCTAACATCGTTTACTGTCGTTTGTAAATCGCGAAAATGGCCATTTCCAGCACCGGACGTATCGGACACCTTAACCGCGCCGCCAAATGCCCGAAAAAGCCTGTAATGTTTGCATTCGCGGGCCGTTTGACTAGATATGTGACTGACAAAAGGGAACCGCCGGCCGTATAAACATACACTCTGAAATCTGAATTTTCACACCCGCTAAAAGTAAATCTTCTATCATACACTCGTCGATCGATCGATAATCGAAATATAGTGCCGTATGTTGATTTTTACAGAGTCTTGTATAAGCGTCATACTAATTACTTACAAGCTCAAAACACTAATTATTTCACACAGCATACGCCCACTCTGTACGAATTCCCTAGAATACATTTGATTTCTTGTTTACATAGATATATGCAATTAGAGCTGGGTCAACATACCGAACTATCGCCGGTATCCATATTATCGGTATCATTTTGCAAATTTGTAATTAAAAAATAATAAATAGGTTGTAAGGAGTGTTATGCTAACATAAAAAACTTATTTATGGCCATCAATTCTCAGCTTAAGACAGGGATGATTGGAAAGAATGGACTGCCTGATACACTAGTCACAGGTAAGACTGAGGTATTCTGCCAAGGGTGTAAGTCTGTAAGATCAACGTTGGACCAAAGCGCTCCACAACAAACAGACATGAATGCGGCTGTATTCTGTTGTGTCATGCTGGTTTAAAAAAATATAACAAAATATGTGTGCATTATACTTCAACAAAAAATCACTCCGGGTCACTGCCTATTTGTCCTAGTATAAGAACAGCAACGAAATAGTCACGTGAAAACGTCAAGTCGTAAGTCATGATAAACGTTTAATAATGTGTATTGTGTACTGTATATTTATCTAAAGCATATTTTCATAGCATGCCTTCATAGTGCATCCCCACGCCTGCCCTGTAAAAGTCATCCCCAATGACCAATGTATAATGCGTCGGGTAGGATGGAAAATAAGCCTTTACTCCCTCCCATCCCCACGTGAATGGATTTTTCTGATCACGATATTCAAGTCTACGCAAGATAAAAACGACGTCACAGCACACATACAAAGAGATGGTGAAAGAGACGACAGACTGGCGATAAAGGCAACTGTGCTAACCACTTCTACAGCTCATTTTTCGCTAATAAACTGGCTTATGAATCTGACATGAATAGCCCTGCACAAGCAAATGTACGTCCACAGAACCATAGCAATCGCTACAACAGAAAATCGCCGAAAAAAATAAGGTTTGAATAAGAAAAAATGTCAATGAAAAAAAACATTGAATAGAGGCTAAGTAGCGAAATGGCACATAAGTTAACTAAGTAGACGCACGTTGCTGCCTTCAACAGGAAGGAATTCTTGTAACACGAGCAACATTCACAAAAGAGTATCTCCACCACGTGAGTAAAGGCTTAACGTCCCACTCGACACTTTATAGGTCATTTCGCTAACCATTTTTACAGGCCAGATGACCCAACCATCTGCATCAAAGCACTGAAGGAAGCCAGTTGGCGACTGAGATTGGCTTGTGTTACAATATGAACTAGGCTAACTGTAGGCAACCGCCTCTAAGCTAATCACAGTGTAAGGGTGGCAGTGTGACAAAAACCCAATCTGCTGGACCTGTAAGCTGCCTAGAACATCATGCAACACGAGTACTGCACCGTACTGTTCCCCCTTTTACTCCAGTCCATCAGTAATAGGACGAGACCATGCACGGAGGTTGAGGGGTGTATCTCCACTAAGCTAAAACTGTAGGCAACAGGTCATCTGAACAAATACATAATATTTTTATTCTGCATTCAGTACCTAAGTAAGTACAATAATAACTGCCTAGGAGTTCAGTCTACGATGAACAGGTGGCTACAGTAACGTAGTAATGGCTGCATCGTGGCGCCATCTGGAGAACACTCACCTGCATGACAGACAGAAAGACAAACTGACAGACACCAATGCTACAAGACTATCAATCAAAATAGTCTGCATCGAATGAATTCATTGTAGACTAATAAAATTCAACAAATGAGAAATGTTAATAATGTTGAACGGAAGCGAACTGTCTCAGTCACTGGCAACAGTTTGCAAACAGAGATCAATGGCATTTATAAACAGGCATTTATAAACAGCCATCGTTCATCACTGACAAAGCAATCTGCTACTTCACAGGCACAAATATTCTGAAGTAAACTAGAAAAAGTTGCGTATGACTGGTGTCACGAGTTTAACCCAGAATGGTACTTGTCGTTCTGAGCGTGCAAATGTCTCACTGCTGACTGCAGATGACCGTGTATACAGCTGCTGCTGTTCCTGTTATGCATATTTCACAAACAACTACAAAACTAATGAAAAACGGATAAATGTAAAATTATTATTATTTAACTACACAAAAGACAATAATAATAGCCAGAGTTGGCTGCAAAAATCAACTTCTTTAGTAAAACAAGCAGCAATGCTCAGATGGTTCTCCACGTAGCAAATGCCAATGAATCAAGGTGGCCAAAATATTCATCAGTTAGCACATGTCAGACTATATTATTCTGGTGTATTTTGACACCATCTGTTGCAAATTTAATCACATTTAACCCTCAAAGAGTGATGTAGATTATAAATTAGTCAATCATACACACAAGAATCACAACAGAGCAAACTTCTATGTTCTATCCAATCAAATGGACAATGTGGCCCATATTCGGGGCCTTCACACTCGCTATAGCCATGTAAGAATAACCTAATCATGAAACCCAGCTTAAAAAACTTGAGTTCCGAAACGTGGGTTTTGATAAAAAGCTCTAAGTTTACAAACCCTAGCTCCAGGTTTGCAGACTACTCCCATAATTTGGTAAACCCCCCTGGCCAGCAGCTGTTCCTCTGTTCTTTTATGCTGGGATATTATTTGAAATTATACATTGAAATAATACAATGACTGCTGCAACTAAAACTTCAGTAAGACATACGTTGTGAAGTTGCTGCCGAAGAGACTGATTCTTTGTAACAATGACGAGTTGTGCTTCAAGGTCTCTGTACACGGACCTATGACCTGTCCGTCACACACAGCAAGCGCTTTGCTAGAACATGGCAGCACTGTATAGAAAGAAGCTCCCGGTCAATTTTTTGAAGTTGAATCCCAATACATTGAAGTTTCTGGGACTGTCAGTTGTAGTTCGAAATACCCGAGGTTCGATATAAGCATATAACCACGATATAACCTTCATGCAGGAGCAGCGGCTGACAAATGTCAGCTGTGCCAATTAAAGTGTGGCACCCCATACAGAACAAAACTGTGCATTAGGCCTACCTGATTTTCAATCATTTTTGAAGAAAACATGTTTTAAAATCATAACATAACGTTTTAAATTTTTAATACATACACATAGTCTAGCTTACTGCCGCAGAGTTCAGTTCTGCGAATACAAATACATGATGGGTCCAACTTCCAAGACTGAATGTCAGGCGTTAGTTCTTATTTCAAGCGAATGAAAATTACAGCTTAATTGATGATAACATTTGTCCAACTGCGCAACTAAATGCAAATCCATGTTCCACGTCGGTCCGTGTCTCCAGCGGCTGTTAGCAAACATCAGTGGTGCTGGTAGCTGGAGCCCGTCTCAATCTAGGGTCTTTGCCTCACTCAGTGCACCGAGCTGTGCTGCGCCATGGAGTAGACCCCCTAGCCACAGCTGCTTTATCTGGCTGGCTAGACGGATTTTCTGACGGCTACCATGTGTTTTAGGGGCTGGCTGGATAGAGTCCAATATATGGCCGGCTAAAGCAGCTAATTAAGCATAGTACGCTCGGGGCTTTTAGAGCTGGGTTTTAAAACGTAGCTATAAGCCTAAGAAACCAAAAAACGTTTTTCTAAAAAACTAGTTTTTTTCAACCAAATATAGGCAGTATTGATTTTGATGTGTGATGTCAGGTTTTGTTTGACAGCAATAGGTCTAGTGACATTCGTACACTAATGGAATTAAAAATATGCTTAATCAGGTATATGCGTAGGCCTATTTGTGTATAAGAACACGGTGATGTAAGCCTAGCAGATGCATGTGCATAATTCCAAAATTGCTGCCTTCCTGGCAACAAATCCAAGACATCTGTCATTGAAATCTGAAGTGAAACAATTCAAGCACATTTGTGTCTGTAACTCATGACATAAAACATTCGTAATGTGTCAACCTACCGAAATTTGGAGATCCAACCGTAGTCATTGCTGGTAGTGACTGGTTGGGCAGATGGTACCAGAGCCCTTTGGCATGAACTGTCCAGCCCGCTCTTGAATATTCATGAAGTGTTATGCGGCTCTGTTGCTGAGATTTTAGAACGTCGTTGCAGAAACTCCGTGCAATGTGTGTGTAAACATCTGGAATTGAACCAGACATGCCTTTACCGCCAAAAAACCCATTTGCCTACATCCATACAACAACACCGTGTGTCAGAAAGGACATCAATGTATCAAGTTTTTATCTGCAGCGGCAAAGAAAATCAACATGCTGCGCTTATTAGCAGGTTTTACAATAATACTGGAAAAACTACAGAGCTGTTTCAGACACTTTTATTATTCACAATGCGTTATTTATTTTCTGCACTAAGGAATACGATAACAAAAGGCTGGAATAAAATGGCCGAATGGCTTGAAATACAGCTAAATTCCAAAAGACTCACATATGAGCAATGCGTTATAATACTGGACGGTGACAAACAGTCACTGAAACATGAAAGTAGCATTCTAAAGCACTTTAAGAAGAAAATCAAGAAAGGAACGAGCTATTATTAATATTGTAGCAATACTGTGAACACATAAACACATCTGTGTTCCATTCGCTGGTCGTGTCGCTGGTTATGCAACGTATCGACTACTGCAACGCAACACTCGCAGGACTTCCTCCGTCTCAGCTCAGTCGACTTCATTCGGTGCTCAATGCTGCCGCCAGACTGACACATCGATCTTCTCGGTATGAGCACGTCACATCAATGCTGCGAGACCTACACTGGCTGCGGTCTCCGGAACGCATCGATTTCAAGTTAACTGTGCTCACTGACCGATGCCTGCACGGTCTGGCACCATGGTATCTTTCTAATTACATCCAGAGCATCGCCGATTCCAACCACCGCCGTCTCCGGTCGTCGTCATCCTCGCAGCTAGTGATCCGACATACACGGCTGTCCACTGTTGGCGATTGTGTCTTTCCGGTTGCCAAATGCCACCTATGGAACAGTCTGCCACCCGACGTCACTCAGCTTCAATGCTGACTGTTTTTTTGAAATCGCCTCAAAACTTATCTTTTTTTCCCAATCATTTCCTTCTTAACTGTTTCGGCCTTTAGTTTCGCACACCGTGTATAGTAGTGGTTTAGCAGTATCTGTACTTTAGGTCACTCTAAATAACTCTAATGTAATGTAATGTAATAACGGAACTATCATTACCTCGGGTGCAGCAGTAAGGATCTCAAATGTGGCGGTGCATTGGTCGAGAATGGAACGCCGATAATTGTCCGTTAGATTAAAGTAGCCAGATGCGAGATAGAGCACTGCACCTGATGGAGCATTGCGAAAGAGCTTACTAGTCACGCGCTCGTCAACATTAATATTAGCGGGACCCATCTGTACCAGAGGATAGATGACCGTGTCTGTTGTTGGAATGGAGTCAGCTAATGGTGACGGAGCAATTACTTGATTCACACAATCAGCAAACTCTCTCTTGTACCTCGCACCATCATCTACATCTAAAAACCAGCACAAAATAACTAATGTAAAATAGTATAAACCCCACTCTATATCTCGCCCAACCAACGCTAACCTGCTGCTCGGTCAAAGAGTACTTGCTGACTGCCCACAATGCAGTGTATCACGCCTCCATCGGAGAGGCCAACCTGTAGCTAATGCTGCCTAAGGCTATGGGCTAGGGCTTCCCAATACGCCCAGTTGCTACGTGGCACTGTCAGCGAATGTCTAGCAGTTCTCAAGCAGCCATATTTAGGAATGCAAGCCTGGAAGCTGAAAAATAAACCTATTGGATTTGCAGTTGAAAACCAACAACGGAAAAAGTATAAAAGGACAAATGGCATAAATCACACACGAACATGAAAAAGCAAAAGCGACTTATGCTACTGAAAAGAAATACCTACAGTGCACAGAAGCTATACAGAGGAAAAATAGTTAAGTTTGCTGTACCATCGTATGGATGACACGAGACTCCTTCAGCTAACTGAACGCTGTTGTCTTGCTGGAGATGCAATGAATATCGTTGGACCGAGGAAATGAGACAGTCAAAAAAGTCGGCGACTGGCGCACACTTGGACAGCATTATGTAGCGATCCTGCCTCTGGGTAAAATACAGCTCACTCAGGTTTGCCCTGAGGTTAACAACAAAAACTAAGTATTATAATGTTATTAGGGATGTTAACGAGTCTCGATCGAGATGAGTCTCAAAAAAAATTCTCGGACTCGAGAAAAAATTTCTCGACGAGAAATTTCTGGACCTGAAATTTGCGCTAGAACAGATGTGTGCATTGAAGTGTCTGCGAACGAGACGCGATGTCTTTGTTCTTTGCCGGCGGTTGACACCCGCCGCTTCACCAGCCGATTGTCGTGGCCTCCGGCGACGCTGTTGGTGTCTGATTACCCCTCCCGCCCCC
>Ga0126335_1002258_pt1 | contig 11420 bp, 8 predicted proteins | sample OlaspJWI45metaG_FD_108409 | JGI IMG/M metagenome (GOLD analysis project Ga0126335, IMG submission 108409) | Marine gutless worms symbiont microbial communities from Oahu, Hawaii - Olavius sp. 1 OAHU.JWI-45 metaG | ecosystem: Host-associated > Annelida > Digestive system > Unclassified | place...
CGAAGACTTGATGCGCGAGACAAGCCTCACTAAAACTGGCAAGTGCGAGCATTTCAACTTTCAGTTCCAGTGGCTTTCTATCCTTCCAGTGACAATGCCTTGATTAGCAGTATTCTCAGCAATACTCCAGACCAACAGCAGTAATCAGATGAGGCCACAGAGGTTGAGGGCTGCCTTATTTAGTCGCCTATTACGACATCAATCTATTGAATGAATGACAAAAAATCAGTATTGATCACAGAAAAGTGATTAATTCACTCAAAACATACTCGCAGCAACCTATGCAATTTCACACATTTGCCTAATTTCATATGATCAGTAATCACTGACAAAATACAGAACGGAACACATGGCCGGTACAATTCACACCGTTTTTGACAGTGTAGGCCTAGAAAGTATGAAGCAAACAGAGACATTGCTTGCACAACATGCCCAATTTCTGCAGGCTAAACAACAACATGAAATCATAAATGAGAAATTGCTACTAACGAATAACACCTAAATGATGTTCTATTACAGATTTACTCCCATTTCACATCAGTGATCACAAAAAAACAACAATAACTGTAATAATAATAATCACAAGCACAATTTTATAACCGAAAAAGATGCACAACTGGAAGAACATTAATCAAGTTATTAAATAAAGTTCATAAAGTTTTGAAACGCTATATATCTCAACATTGTTAAATAAAAGCAAAGTAGCCAATGCCGATATCGAGAAGTACATACATTTGAGCTGCTGAGAATATCAAAAAATTAATACTTTATTCTGCAAACATTAATGACCGATTAATCATAAACTTCAATTGAAAATCAAGCTTACAAATCAGTCAAGAAACCATCGTCTTATTACTGAGTTAACAGTTTGCACAACGACAAATAATTAGTGAATATTTATCATCAAACAAACTAACCTGCTGACGGTTTCCAGAGAAAAAAACTGACAATTCATTCAATGATCGCATGTTGCAAGCACAGATACACAGCTTTTGTTTTCTTAGTGGTGTGGTCTGAATCAAGTTTACCAAAAAATTTGTAATACTTTTTCGAAATTCAGTGACAAAATGTTTCTTTAATTGATAATCTTTGCTAATGACTTGTAGTATAATTAACCATTCCCAAACAGAACACAGAATATACTGGCACGTAAATGAGCACATCTCATTTGCCTGGAACAAAAAATGGTCACCAAGAACTTATCAGATAATCATGTAAGATTTCACGGTAGACAATATAAATTCTACTAGCGATTCTGCCCGCCCAGTCGGGTCACACCCGCAACCCACTCTCTCCTAACCCCTCCCCACCATCCCAAAAGTGTAATGTTCTGGCCTCCTACCTACGACCCCCACATTTTTGTGCCTAAAGTAATCCCTGGGGTGCCTGGAGCTACCGTAAACATTTGGAGGCAATCGCCCATTCCGTTCCCGAGACAAAGCGGACAGACACACACAAACTGCCTTATATATAGAAGTCCTCACTAACATTCGAACAACAGTGCCAAACGCTGGACACATTAAAATGTTTGAGAAATCAGTCACTCACATTTACAGTCAACCTGATGAAAACTGCTAAATACAAAATCACAAATTACTGCAGAAATTCTTGTACGTGTCGCCCTACTGTCACAACTCAACTACTGACAGAAACAGAGATCCTACTAAAACTAGGGAAAAGTCCAAAACATAGTACATTAACAATGAAGCTCTCAACTTGTTTCTGCACCGTCTAATTACTATCCACTTAATTTAAATCACAGAAATAAGCTCACAAAATTTTCGCATATCTTTTCAAGCAGCAGCACTTGTTACTTTCCGATTTCTGAAGCGACAGCATTGAACCAAGAAAGGTTATACCTTAAATTAACAAATACATGTATAAAAAATACCACAACACAGGGTTGGGCAAAGTATGGTCTGCGGGTCCACAAATTCTTGCACAGCTCCACCACATTTGTAGTTTGTACAGTATCAGGCATTCTTGGGTGAGAAAATGGTCAGTTACAGTTAACATCCCACTCGACACATTATAGGTCATTTTGGGAATGATTTGTACAGGTGAAAAAAATCTATATTCACTTATAAATAGAAAGTGCATAATGAGACCACTATAAGATTTCATGGCAAGTAGGCCTAATAACATTTTGTGTGTGTAAAAAACTTTTATTTTTCAATAAATTCTTTTTTGTCCAATGTGCCTCACTAAAGATGGTAAGAATGTTCCATGCTGTCTGTGGGTTATATGCTACGTGGTTCTCAACCTTTTTAATTCCATTTCTCTCTTCTCCAGATTTCTGACAGACCAGTTTCTCCCCCTCTGAATATGAAGCCGAATACCATTAGTTTTGTGTCCAAAAGTTTTGCTTCGTATATGTCAAAAAATAAAACAAAAACAGAGCATTATTGCACTGAATTACATGCAAATAAATTGTCAGAAATTTTTCTACACCTGAACAATAATAACTGGTCTGAACTAAGGTTGAACATATCTGAATTCTGCAACAAGCACAAAAACACATGTTCAGACTTAGCTGCAACATGACAGGAGTGAAACACTGGAAATCGGTTTTCAGTACATCATTTCACTGCATGACTTGGCTCAGGTGGTCAACTGTGTGTGTAAAAACGGCTACTTTTCAATAAATTCCTTTCTGTCCAATGTGCTGCAAAGCAACTTTCTACAGACATGAACAAACAATTTTTACATGCCAAAAGTATGTACAACTGCCACTGTTAACACAAAGTGAAAACTGGACATTCTCTAACCATAGCATAGGCCTAAAGCTTAAGGCAGTGGCTCTCAAACTGTGGACCACAGACCACTGGCAATGAAATTTCAGTTCACAAACTGTTTCATTTGACACATTATCCTTTGAATTGTATATGTATGACATTATTTGCTAATTAACTGTTACTCTCACGTATTTGATTGCAGCTTATTAGTAATCAGGTACATGTGTACTATTAACACCAGTAGTGGGTGGGCACAGTTCTACTAATAAGCTAATTAGCAGTCACTTGTGATCGAAAATTTATTTATGCAGATGACATCTGTCTCGCTACCCAGAGCAGGTTCTTCGGCGAACTGGAGTGCAGGTTGTCTTCAGATCTGACACGAATGTTGCACTACTGTCGACTCTGGCGTTTCAAGCCAAGTCTTGTCAAGAGTTTCAAGTGTGTTTCACCTACACAACACCGGCGTCAGCTGTGATCTATCTGTGTCTCTAGATGGACAGTGCCTTAGACACTATCGCTACCCTACCTATCTGCATGTGTGTAACGCTAAACTGCACACTGTCCTTCAGAGAACACCTGACAAAAACTGCGGGAAAGATGAAGAACAGAAACAACCTACTGATGAAGATAGCTGGCGCCGAGACCCTCCGGACGTCTGCCATGGCTCTTTGCTACTCTGTGGCAGAGTACTGTGCCCCAGTTTGGTCACGGTCTCCTCACACTGGGTTGGTTGATGTACAATTAAACTCCACCATGTGTCTCATCTCTGGTATTCTACGTTCGACTCCTCTCCCATAGTTACCAGTCCTTGCTAACATTGAACCTCCAGCTCTCCATAGAAAGGCTGCCACATATAAGCTCATGGAGAAGACATGACAATTGGCCAATTCATTCTGATACCACCAACCTTCTGCATGCCTGTCTTCCATCCAGGAAGCCTTTGTGGCAGGATCTGATACGTATGGACATCAGAAGTCAATGGACAGAAAACTGGAAGTCGGCTCAGGTGGTCAACTTTTCCCTAGTGGATGACCCCACAATTTGGCAACCAGGCTTCAATCTTCCACAACAACAGTGGTCCCTGCTTAACCGTTTCCAGACTGCACAGGGTCACTGTGGCGCCTGTAAGAAGAAATGGAACCAGGCAGTCACTGATTTGTGTGCTTGTGATGAAAAGCAAACGATATCCCACATTGTCGACTCCTGTCCTCTGACAAAGTTAAATGTCGGCTTTTCTCAACTACACACTGCTGACAACGAACCTGTTGCTTGGCTGATCAGTTATAGCTGTTAATGCACATGCAAGAAGAAGTGATGCTAACGTTTTCATTAGCAGATTAGCAGTAAATCTGACTTCAAAATGCATTAACAGACCAATTAGCTTCCGACATCATTTTCGGTCTGAAAAGTACATTTTCAGAATAGCTAGGTCACCTTCGAGTTTCAAGGTCACGAGGTTAATATCAAGGTCACGACAGCAGAAATGGGGCCACACACAGGTATGTGGCTCCCCTTAGACACAGTTTAATTAAAACTTTGTTTTTTTGGGGGTACAACTGAAAAGAAATGTGGAGGCGGTCCTGGAGTTTCAAATCTTGATAGGTGGTCTGCAGTTACAAAAACTTTGAGAACCACTGGTTTAGAGCAATCACAAAACATGCATTACTTTCAGAACAGACATATAACAAAAATATTTCACATCCGATTACGCAACATGATAACGGTAGAGTGAGAAGAAGAAATTACGTCAAGTGCACAAGCATCGTCCGTCATAATGCACAGTCACAAGGCACAACACGTCACTCGGACACAGCAGAATTCACGACAACCACAAAACGTTCGCTGCCCTTGAAAGCTTAAGTACAACACCACACAAAATAACAGCAATGTCTACGAACTCAGCAACATGACATCCACTACTAATGCTGTGAATTCAACAAAACATGTACTACGTTTCTGCTGCCATTTGTAATAACTGACATCACCGGGATAGCATCAGCAAGTAGAAGCTTAACGTCTCACTCGACACACTATAGGTCGGTTTGCGGACGTTTTCTTTAGAATTTTAACACAACCCGATAATGTTTACCAAGACAGAGGTGGAGGCAACATCAAACAAACCATTCACAAAAAGTCAGCATCTATCAAGTTAGTCGGAACAAATAAATCAGCCTAGACTGACCACACACGTCATGATAACCATGTGATCAACTGGCCGACATCTACATTGCTAGACAGGGAGTCTGACAGAAGTACCAGATGGATCAAGGAAGTGGTACACATCTGATAAGAGGGAAGCGTTCTGTACTGGAACGATGGCAGCTACACAATGAGCCACACATATGATCGATTTCTTACCACGTCACATCACCACCGTGGCAAGAACCAGAAGACGAACTGAACGAGCTACTTCTGATGAAGGTCTCTGATAGAGATCAAAACGTCAAGGTAAACATAGTCGCGTTGTGTTAGTTGTAATTTTGATATATAGGTTTGGGGACGGTTTTTACAAGTCAGATAAACCAACCAACAGCTTAAAGCACTGAAGGAAGCCAGTTGGTCATCAATCTCACCGAGACCACTCCACCACGTTACAACAGATAAACACAAGGCAACCACCTCTAAGCACAGCGTAAGGGTTCCGGTTCCAGTGCGACAAAACCCAATCTGCTGGGTATGCAAACTGTCAAGAAAACTGTGTGCATAACAAGAGCAGTTCTATTCTAATTCCAGATTAACATGAGGCCATGGAGGTCGCGGGGTCTATCACCGGACTAACAGAATAAGCAAAATTTACCCGGCTCAATAACACAACACGTAAAAATAATTGGGTTTATCTGTCACATATTTCATTTGACATGCAATTATGCTTATATGTACCCGCACATATCGGAAATCTCTAACACACTATAATGTACAAAGTCGCTCAGTTTTCCAAAAAAAACTTCCGTCATGTACATACCAACCCTTCTTATAATAGTTAACAGTTCCTACTGCACCAGATGCATGCACCAACAGTCAACAAGAGGACATACAACTTTCAGCAAAGTCACAACGCATACCGATTCTAGTATGTTAATAAGCCTTTAACAGCAAAGTACTACCAAGATTGATAATAAACCAGTAATTATGACAATAAAAGCACAAAATACTTGAAGGGGCCAAAATAATTTCGCAAAGGCTAAACAAAATGACCCCACACAGTGAAGCCGAGTTTCAAGTCTGCTTCACTGTGTGGGGTCATTCGGTACATTTGTGACAGATTTACGGACAGACAGACTGACACCGCGCACACTGGTAACAATAGTCTGTATGTCAAAACATCATCAAAACCGTGCATTCGACGCAGCCTAAAAATAGTAACGGAGCGTCACTCTCGAATTCCTTAAACCAATAAAACCGGGACAAAACCATGCAAGAACTTCACAAAAGGGTAAAAATTCAAGAGTATGTGAAACACGAAACCCACATCGGTGAAACTACAGACGGCAAATGTACAATGAATAAATCGTGAAAATAAATGGCATATGTTACGCACACAACAGCAATGGATCATAAAACAACACACTTCAAACAAACACAAATATCACCGTAACGTATGTAATAACTTCCAACAACAACCGGTAGCAATATAACATCATCAACACAGCTATCTACGAACTCATCAATGTACAAAAATAGAGCTCGTCCAATGAAGAAACAGACGCGCAACAGTTTCATGGAACGTAACCATCCAATCACGACCTGATCCAGCTCACAGCATGAGTATAGGGTCGGGTCAGATTCAGATCAAGTCCTGGTATTACTGAGGATCAGAGACCTGCATGGTAATGGGAACATGGTAGCCACAGGACTTCTAGTTTTGTCCGTAAAACTTGTAATACTACAGCAATGGAGTAGTTGTTGAGAAGTAAAACTACTGATTCTCAGTAATACTGCAAACCCAACGTTTTGTGTTTTGTCACATTTTGTGATTTTTATACTGCAAGAAATGAAATGCATTACATGATTACATTTTGCTGTCATCCAGTAGACAGTTTCTCGGAAGAAATGATTTAGTGAGTAGTTCGTTACATCCAAAATGAACTGCAGCCACACAAGTATAGAATAATATCAATATTTTCATGTACATTCCAGCAACAGTTAAAGAACAAAATGGGAATAGAGGTGGAAACAACTTATGAGATAAAGATCGAGGGATGGTGACAAGCCTTTGTCACCATGCATCTCTAATGAGGCTCGGTAAACTGGTCTCGACTGCTAACGGCAGGTGATGTGACAGAACATTTCTGTAGAGCAGGCATTACTCCAGCAATGTCAGCTGACACAGACGATTCACTGACATCTACGACAGCACTTGTCGATGATCCCATTGTCGCTTCACTGCTGGAAGATGGATCGATGCCTGACCGGAAGTAGTGTGGATGCATTGCAAAAACATCCGGACTATCACAAGGTGCCGACGAGAGGGACGACCGATGGTGACTAGCACCTGGGTAAGACTCGAAGCTCTCAGCACTCGTTGTTGACCAACCTCGGCACGCGACTGGCAGACCTCTGCTGGCAGCTGCCGACGCCAGAGTAGACCGACCCATTACCACGGCACTGTCGGTGCTCTCAATGCTACAGCTGGCCTGTGACCAGTGATATGATGAAGTTGATGACCGCACGTCGTCGCATGTCGATGGAGACCAGTGCCGGAGTGATGCAAACCCAGACGAGTCACTCCGACGCCTCCATGACCGCCGACCCATACTAGATCGACTGTATGCCGCTCTTGCCGCATGCCCACCACCACTACTGCGTTCACTGCTGGTTGATCCAGCCCGTCGATGGCGCCTCTCACTGCCATGGCCTGCTGACGACGACAACTCGTGGATACGTGTGTGCCGTGTAACCATGTCTCGTCGCGGGGCAGCATAGTCACACAATGAACAGCGATATGGCTTTTCTCCAGTATGTGTTCTCTGGTGTGTTGTCAGGTGATCGGACCGCGAAAACACCTAACAACAATGATACACAGACGTCAAACAACTTCAACTGACAAATAACAAGCAACACGATCATCCAGCTACTGCCAACTTTGCAGCCCGAAGTTTCCTCGTTTGCTATTTTAAGTGGAATGTCTCCAAAATGAATGCACGTGCCATGAAAAGCTAAGATTACAACATTAAATATGGCATCACTGACTGGTTACCATACATTGCTTCAATGAATGCATCATGTTCCCTACAATGAAACTGTACAATAACAGCAAATTTTCAAACAGCAAAACCGAAAATGTCAGTCTGATCTAATATTATGTTAAACTTTTTGTCAACAACAAATAAAACAAGTAAATGCTGGAAAACTATGCTCTTCGTATAAATCACTTCAAATTTTTATATATTCACCTCTCTGATGTTACACATAGAAAGTATGAGTGTTAATGATTAATCAAAAAAGAGAAAACTTTACACAAACTTTACAGAACTACGAACCTGTGAACAGAGGTTACATTCATAGGGCCTGATTCCTGTATGCAGCCGGACATGACGAGTTAACATGTCACCACGAGAAAATGACCGCTGACAGACTGGACACAGATGAATTGACTTCGAGCCACCACCAACCTCTGAACCACCTGCCTCAGCCTCGCCTTGGTCAATGGGTTCCAGTGGTGGTGGTGGTAGTGACGACGTTGTACCGACGTGGTCCACCATGTGATCGGTAAGGTGTCGGTATGATGTAAATACAGCACCGCAGACTGGACAGGTGAAGTTAGCAGAGTCCTCGAAGCTGGAGGCTGACTGACGTCTTTGAGTGTGGCGCGGCCACTGTGAACCATGCGGTAATCGGTACGAAAAGGTTTCTGTGGGTGACAGACAGGAAGTCGACAATGACGTGGAAATCATCTCGGGTCCAGCTACCGTACGACGATGCTGAGGTGTTGAAGGTAAAGTCTCTGCCAGCGTTGGAAGAGATATATCTGTTGACATGGCCAGTGAACAGGCACGTCGACGGTAAATGGCACTGACATCAGTTACTGATGGTGGCATATGACCCATCCTTAGCCCCATAGCACAATATGGAGCCTCTTCACCGGGAAAAGATGGCTGTTGGAAAAAGCGAGGGTAAAGGACAACTGGGTTGGAACTCTCGGAAGTGCCTGACAACAAAGGAGAAGAAACAGGACTGGTGGACCTGTGGCGTACCGGCTGGTAAAATTCCATAGGTTTGTGGTGTGACGATTCATGGTGTGACGGCAAAGTTGGAGGAAACACAAAAACGGAAGTTCCACTTGGAACTATGCCTGGCGATGTCGGTTCCCGTTTTATTAAAAGTGGCACATCATCAGCTGACCGAGGAAACTGACTGCATTTGGCAGATGTCCTAGAGTCGGTTGGTTCTTGCGAGGCTGCTGAAATAAAAAAATACCTACTGCTACCTTTATCCAATTCACTAGTCCTTTCACTATCATCGGACACAGATTCTGTGAGAGATGTAGACTGTGATTTGGTTGACAAGTCTTTTGGTTCAGAAACTTCGGCAGCCAATGCACCAGTGGATATAGAGTAATCAAGAGCAGAGACTCGCTCAGTAAAAACTTCATCCGTGTCTGACGACTGATGCAGTCGATGCTGGCTCATTTGGTATTTCGTTTGGAGGTATTTCTTCAGCTTCATATGCTTCTCGACAAGTCCCTCTGACCTCTCGGCTGTGGCACCACATTCACGCACGGACATATCACTAACTTCTGTCTGCTCAGTACTTGCAGCACTGGATCTGGCTGGTTGTTCATCTGTCCCAGCTATATGTCTAAAATGGACAAAGTCTGTTTTCTCGGACTGAGATGAAAATTCCTCAAGTGTTGCACTTTCAGAGTGGCTATGTACAGACATCTGCCAATCCTCCCTCTGTGGGTCACACTGCCTGGAACCTTCACTTCGAAATTTCCTAACTGTTGGTGAAGCTCTTTCCTGCCATAACCTGCCCGCAGTGGACCACAAGTGTGATGGAGCTGTTGTATGCTGCCGTTCGGAATGTCCACAAACTGGAATCGGAACTTCTGGCACTGTGTAAAATGATTCATTGGAGGTGGAGGGTGCTGGCTGCTCTTGTTGAACAACATTCAGAAGCGTGTCACCTGTGCTGTGCGACCTAATTGGATATGGCTCCAATCTTAGCCCTGCCTGCAAGCTGTGACCCGAAGTAAGGTTCGAATCGGAATGTCGACGAAGCCAGTTTGCTTTTGGAGACCTGTCTGGACCAAGACTTTGCACTGATGGCAAGGACGGCTGCCAGTAATGAATTCCTACAGGCCATACAACTGGAACAGATGACTGTTGCTTCACACGCTGCCTCGACGCTGATCCTAAAGTGTCTCGGCTGGTAGACACTGGGCTGAAAGCTTCCATCTCATGTTCTGAAGGATCATCCGCAACGAACTTGTGCATACCGGTGGGAAAAAACTGCTCCGGTAATCTGGATGATTGTGCGGGACATGTGGCTCTGCGCCTGGTGTCTGGCGATAGAGTAACAGCCGATGAATGTCGATGCCTTTCCAGTTGGTGGACGGAGCTGTCCGACAGAGCTCGAAACTGTCGCCCTGTCGATGCAACGTCAGATGATGTTGGGGACAGGCTGCGGCATAGTACCGGTAACAGCTGACGTGACGTCCCGACATTGGAGAACGTCGACGATGACACATGTTCGACGACAATGTCTGGAACAAGATGAACTGCCGACGCTGCCGGAAGTAGCCGCGGACGTCGCTGCCCTTCCACATCGGCCACAGACAGACTGTCCATGCCTGCCGAGGATGAACTGGAACCAGTGGATGTTAGACTGAAGACGCCAGAGTGTTGTGGGCCGGTCGTCTTAGCAACCTCGAGACTTGGTTCCACATCGTCTGACTCCATTTACCACTGGAAAACGGCAGCGACTGATAGAGCGGCCAACTGAGTAACTATTCACGTTGCCAACTTCAGCTTCACGGCTCATTCCTGCCCCTAACATCAGCCACGGTCGTCTTCTCGTCCCAGCGGCCACAAATCGCCGTCAGTGATTAAAACATGGTTGAACTCAGACTACATCACATTTCGCCTCAGCAGCAGCAGAACAGAAACACGGTTGAAACCAGTCGATCAGCTTACACCCTGAATACAAACCACAAACGGACTGTTACTGCAAAACCAGTAACCGACACGCAATGGACATGACCGAAGTTTATGTTTCGAAAAGCCAACAGACCACAGGATCTGTCAGAAAGCAGGCTGTCCATGGGTAGTGAAGCTCAGCTGGCAGTTAACATCATGTGGCGAATAAAGCGAGATGGCCTAATAACCGTTGTGTATAGAAATCTATGCTGACCTACAAAAATCCAGCAAAGTAGGTCAAATTGACCTAGTTTTAGGTCTGTTATCAGAGTGTATCAGTAGCTCTATGCACGCTAAATTACAATGTGTGTCTATGTCTTGCCTCTGAAGTTACAATCATATGGCAGGATATAAATCTGCTTATTATTATTGCTTGGAGGAAAGGTGCTAGGAGAGTATGGAATATACCACCACATGCACACTGCGAGTGTCTTCCAGCGTATGATGAGGTCTGTAGGCGTTCAATGAACTTTCTGCGTACATGTGTTTCACATAGCACAGAAGTAGTTCGATGTGTCGCTAATTATAGTGTTTCTTGTGGGCG
>Ga0126335_1002259_pt1 | contig 11419 bp, 12 predicted proteins | sample OlaspJWI45metaG_FD_108409 | JGI IMG/M metagenome (GOLD analysis project Ga0126335, IMG submission 108409) | Marine gutless worms symbiont microbial communities from Oahu, Hawaii - Olavius sp. 1 OAHU.JWI-45 metaG | ecosystem: Host-associated > Annelida > Digestive system > Unclassified | place...
GGTTCGGTCAGTGTGGAGGGCACAATGACCCGTCGATGGTCAAGCAGAGAGAGAAAGATAGCATAAAACAGAAGATAAAGTATACACTATGCACAATCATGAAGCAAGTGTTATAGACTTACCAACAATATTATTCAACTGCTTGCTAAAACAGAATCCTCTTAAACACTAACTGTGATAGAGAAGCTTAGAATACACAGTGCACCATCAAAGTGCGAATGACAGAAAAGGAGTGGGACTTTTGGCCCAACATGTACGTCAGCGTAGATGAGATGTGTTTACCTGTAGTCGTTCGCTGACGTCACAGAGTAATAAAGTCGTGTTTCCACCTGACAACCTGTGTGTTTCCACCATCGTCTTGAGGTGTGCCAGGTGGTCGAGATGTTTGCTCATATCAGTCGCCAACACCTACATCAAACAGTAATGTTACATGTGCCAATCAGTTTGAGTGGCTGCTGTTACGTGTCATCCTCTCCCCTTATGGTCTACTCAGCTGTTAGCCTGTGTGGAAATCTTAAAATTACCGACAGACAGCTTTGATTCAGAATATAACTTTAATAACAGGTGTAATACAGTATTTATGACTCGATACAGGGAATGTGTAATTTTGCTAGTAATATAGGTGCATCGAGTGGAAAGTAAGATGCAGTGTGGTGATAGGCATCTAGGGAAATACTAAGAGATACAATAGGGAAAAAGGAGTCTGTAACATAGTATAAAACCGAGAATGTCACCAACATGATGTAGCTAGCGACAAGCAGCAAGCATTGTATTAACTGTGTAGTAGACGACACCGACAGAACGGACTGCTGGTGTTGTAGAACGGGCATCAGACGGTCGGTGACGGCCGGCGTCAGTCGTCGTAGCAATCAGAACTCGAACTGAATGTGGTGAGCGTATCGTTCGTCAGACAGCTCTCAGCACTGTCACAGTGTGACGAACAGCGCAGCAGATTGACTCAACGGTCTTCGTCAGTCGTATCACCCACAGCACACACTGCACGAACTCTGAGCTCGGCGTGTCTCCAAGATTCACAGCACTGTCGATCCTTATTCAACAACGTCTGACTTAAAGTGTTGAGAAATCGTGCCCCCAGTTTGAACACAGCAGCTGTCACGTGACTTCTCATCATACGGTAGCAACAGGTGAAAACAGGTCAACACAGCCGGAAAACTGGGTCGGCGGCAGCGTAGCAGGCTACAGCAACGCAGCTGTGACACGCAGCCTATGTGTACACAGGTGACAGCAGTGGTGTATTGCTAAACATGGAGGTGGGTATACGCAAAAGGGCATGGCATACGTGTATACAGTATACCCTGCTTATTTATGATCACTGAGGTGAGTATATGCTGTCAAAAAAACCCGGAGGTTGGTGTACGGCACATACCTACGTATAGCCCCCAATACACCACTGGGTGACAGTGACTGGTACAAATATATATGCACATATGTAAATCAACTACCTCACTGGACATTATGATAAAAATAGTACAGTAAGCAAAGGGAAGTGAGGAGCCTGTCAGCACACTGAACTACTTACCACTTGATGCACCAGCAAAATTACACATTCTGTCCTACACAAATCACTTCAAACACACAACACATTTGCCAAAAGCTCATATTACACCCCTATGCTAACCCCAAAATCAAAAATGTTGTCCACATGCCAATACAGGACCTACTCCTTGCATGATCCGGGAGCTCTTGTGCAATCTTGTAACTCTCTGAGATGATGATTTGTGGTATTAGAGCTAGATAACAGCAGTGAGTCACCCTTTATAAAGTTGCACTAGCAGTTATACATCTCACCCAAAGCATATTCTCGGAGTCAGCAATTGAATACTGTCCAATACTGTCCAATCCAGCATCTGTGCAACAATATAATACAAACCATCAAATGCATAAGAAATGGACTATTGCAATCAATAATCCTGTAGCCTGGGAATATGTTCATCCATCATGTGGGCAACTTTTCTTACTCGTTCACCAGATGGCACCACTTTATTGTGGCCATTACTGTGTTACTACAGCCACTCGTTATTATTAATACAAGTTGTAACCCATACCATGCCGATGACCATGCGCCGCAGTGCCTGCCTCTGTTTGATGGGTACGTTCTGCAGAATGTCACAACCAGTCTCCTGGAGTAGCTTAAACGCAACGGCCAAGTGATGGTTCTCCAGCACTGACTCGTCGTTGTACATCAGCGCCAACTCTGACCCTGTATCAACGCACAGATACATCTACAGTGTAGAACTGCGGCACAGGATCACGTCCCGATCCACTCATGCTGGTGTGCTCCATGCCCGCCCTCTCCAGGTGTACAGTAATGTAAATGCAACAACCAAGTGACGGTTCTCCAGCACCGACTCGTCGTTGTACATCAGTGCCAACTCTGACCCTGTACCAACACATCTATACATCTACAATGTGAAACTGTTGCAGGGGGTCATGTCCCAGTCCTCCCCCTACTTGTCCCCACTTTCTTCTACCATCTCTCCCATCATTTTGCCATTTTCCCCAATTCTCTATGCAAACCACAAATTTAACATTTAATCCAGCAATGAATTATAAAGAGCACCATAAGCTCCTCCAGCAAGTCTGGCAGATCAACGACACCAAATGTTGTCTGATACATATACTGTTAAAATTAGTGCATTCCAGCACAACAAATTTGCTAACAATTCATGTTTTAACGAGATTATTTGAGCTTACCACCAGCAAAAGTCACACCATGAGCTTCTCTTCAAACAATTCTCTTGCCTTACCCCTCCGGACCTGTTAATCGTTTTTGCTAGTTATCTACAATGGCTGCCCCAGGCAGCACTAGTGTGCTGGCGAGAATGTGCAAGGACTGCATCGACAGTAACTCACCAGTTGTGACAAGGTACTGATTGTTGACTCCAGGGTGGTCCACGTCGTGCACAATGCACGCAAATATCGTAGCAAATATCTCCAGGTCGGTGAAAACATTCTGCAAAGTGAAACACTACGTGCATCGTATCACAGCACCATGACAAAAACACAACTCACAACAGAATACTTGCAGCAAGTAAAGGAAGTAACAATTTTAATGTAAAGATATATATTGAAATGCTTCCCGAAGGTTGAAAGTATACAATACAATTATAAAATTGTGAATGTTAATAAACCTGCAGGGTTAAGTCTAACAGTTACACTAGTGGATAAGAAGTCACAGACATAGTGTCCGGAAACTGGCGCTCAGCTATGTCTATGTAGTGCATCCACCGAGTGAGCAGTTTTCGACACATTTCTATGGGGGGGGGGGCGGTGAAGCAGTGGTTAGATGTCCGACTTGGGATCGGAATGTCCCGGGTTCGATCACTGGGCGGTGCAAAAAAGTAAATGCATGTTTGCAAATATTTACCGCTACAAAGTTGTGTCTTATGTTATATTATATGTTTGACTGCTGCTTTGGTTTGTACAATTGTTAAGTTACTGTATTGCGTGAGCCTTCCATTGCTATTTGTGCTAAACTGCATATGTTACGTTATACATATGACTGTCCTGCGTGGCATCATAATCATCATCAATCGTCGTCGTCATCATCATCATCATCCTCATCATCCCCAGAACACTGTAATTCTTAAATCTAATTTCTTTTATATTTTTAAACAAAACATCCACGATTCTCCCTCATAATCATTGTTGTCATCGTCAGCATCATCAGATGGCAAAACTGTCTAACACAGTGCTCCTTGCACCCTGAGGAGTCTCCACTGCAAACAAGACCTTGATATGTTCAGCCATTTTTGCATTGCTCATGCACATAACAGACAGACAGACAGACAGACCACACCACATGTACATCAGTCGCAATAGTCTGCATCTGATGCTGCCTAACAATACACATGCACCAGGCAACAGACACAACATTTTTAATCTGCAATACAGAACACCAGCCGACGTTCACTCTAAGTGGAGATATGATGCTTTTCACAGACCTGCAGAGCGGGAAGAGACAGTAGCACATGTGACGACTGAGTAACATCGGCAGCATGTATCTTATTGTGGTATGTCGTGTCGCAATGGTAGTGGTCTTCTATGTGCATCAGATATGTCACCAGCGTCGTCGCCGGAATTTTAAATTTCGACAACAAGTGATATTCCTTTGAACACAGACAGCAATTCACGGATTAGACAACATTACTATGACATAACTTTACTATAAGAATTAGTGAGTGACTTAATTCTCAAATACACATGAGCAACAATTTCCATATATATCATCATTTTTGTGGGCAAGCGAATGGCGGGCAAAACGATATAAAATATATTTTTGATGCCTGAAGCAATGAGTTGGCGTGGCCTTTATTACAGTGACATAGCTGTCTATCTATCTGTCTGTCACATAGCTCAAGGAAATCCTCCTCACTGACGGTGTCATTATGAGACAGGGGTAAGTGAATCAAAAAATAATCACGGTTTTTCACCAGTAGGCAGCTCTTGACAGCGTGCACAAGTGTCGGGCAGCTTGTCAGCAACAGCTGAACTTCTTGTAAAAACCAGCATGCACTTGAACAATGCAAACGTCGCATCGTGGTCAAACATTACCTTATAGCAGCCTGTAACAGAAGGTGCTTGTGGTCGCATGGCACAAGTTTGCAGCGTGGAACAAATTTCTGGCCAATATTGTTGCAGTTTGGAAAGAGGCATAAAAGTGTACAAAATGCAAGATATTACAGTTATGGAACGAAAGACCAAATCACACTCAGTCAACCTTGAAGAGTGAGTAGCCAACAACGGTGAGAGGTCGTCCGTTAGACAACTCTGAAACTTGGAATATGTCGATACCCCAGTCGCCGATGGACCTCATTAGCTGTAATACAATACACAGACACTGGATGGCTGACAACTGCCAATCTAATTCAGTACTAGCACACCTCAGCATAAGTGCATAGTGCTGTATGAAACCACCAGCATACACCGAGCTGCATCTCTAGCGTCATGCAGTCCTAGAGCGTCTTGCATCATGTTGTTCATCCAGCTGGTATGAGGCCACCCAGGTGGTTGTCTCCAGTTCTCCAAGGCTCAATGATGATCACGTTAGCACCTGCATTCTTGTCCAAATGCCACTCACTTATTACGCATTAGAAATTTAAAATGCAGTTTCATACTGAATACAACTTCTGAGGCCAGAGCCCATCCTATATGCCAAAAGTATACATCCATCGGTCACTAAAATTCTGCATCTGATAGACCCAGTTTTGAACAACCAATTGTCAATTGTTCTCTCGATGAAAATGCTCAAGCAGCATCTGCAATGTAGCTTATTTGTTTGGACAGAGGCATTCTGGTATGTCTGTGATTATAGTGTTGACTACCACTGACACAACTTACATACTTCCTTACTTCTCGGCTGTAGACTTCTATCTGATGCACTGAGCTGTGTGTACGTCAACCGATTTATTAAATAAAGGCGAAAGACAAATCACGGAGTTCTGTGCCAAACCTCTCCCAGCTCCTGCTCATTGGGAACCTCGACTCCAAAAGTTGGCACAATGCCGACGATGCTGTTTGACTGCTGCAGCCGCCGGACGCCGGAAATCTGTGACATCGGAGCAGCGGACTTGCTGTTGCCATCGCCACCATTCGTCTGACGACTCTTGTTCATGTCGAGGTCAGAATTTTTGTCTGTGCCAGCCGAATCAATACACATCCGAAAAGTACTGTAATACCCTAAAATTTAAAATTTACATTACAAACAGAGAAAATGAGCCAAAGAAATATGTAACACGTACCAGTGCAGGCTGGATGTCCTTCAAACATTCTGGTTAAAATATGTAAACAATAATAGCACAAATAAAGCTCAATTTTGTTATCAGCATAAAGTAAGTAAGCGAGTAGATGCTTCACGTCCCACTTGACACTTTATAGGTCATTTCGGGAACAATTTTTACAGATAAAGTAACCCAACCAACAGTGTCAAAGCACTGAAGGAAGCCAGTTGGCCGCTAAGATAGGCTTCAGTCCCATCAGAACCACTCCACTGTGTTACAATAAAAACTGTAGGCAACTGCCTCTAGGCTAATCACAGCATAAAGGTCCTAGTGTGACGAAAACGCAGTCAGCATAAAACTTACAGTATAACAGCTAGTGCAGACTTAACAGAAAAAAAGTTTTAGTTGGCTAAAGACTTTCATAAATAAATTCTTTGATAGACCTGCATCTTCACAGCTGTGCGTGTGCATACAAAACACATACAGACGCATCTATAAGTGGCTGGCAGCAATGCCAAGTGATAACTGACCAAGAAATGTACTGGCGATGTACTCCGAAACCTGGTTCCCCGCCTTGCCAGACTCGGCAAAATGACTTAGCTCTTTGTTCAGCATCCGCTTAAACTGAAACCACAATACACACACTCAACTGCAAAACAGCACTTTCCAACGTGTGGACCAAGGTAGCCACCCCACTGGGTGTGAAACCAAGAAATATCGAGATTGCGTTTGGCTTATCACCCATGTACTAAGAGCTCTATTTTCCACTGCTATGCATTAACGCAACACTAATTTCCAAACAACGCCAACATAAAAGGTAAAAAAGGTAAACGTCAAAGTGTGGACACTTGATATAGCACCTCTTACTTGGAAGCTCACCTCAGAAGCTCTGAGGTATGGCACGCATTGTAAGGGTTTTCACAGTGCTACCTGCACACCCCTGCGCAAATACACGAACGGTATGAGCCATGCCTTTGCCTTCCCAGCCAAAGCTGGTCCTCATTTACTGACCCTGGCGAGATAGAATGCTGAGTCAAACTAGTTGGCTGGTTACATACCTAGATGGTTTACCCATCCAAGTACTGGCCTGATGCTCTGAACACCACACCACACCACCAAAATGCAACCCTTTTGTTTCGTTGCCTTAGAAAAAACCTGCCGATAAGCATAATTAAACGATGAAACCAGAACACGGAAACATTGCCACTGCTGACCTTGCTAGTGGCCATGTCGCTGACAGACCGATGTGTCTGTATCGTCTCCAGCTGCTCCAGACACCAGTCCAGTTCAGCCAGTGTACTTGACGCCAGCCTGTCCAGCTCCTCTTCTGATTCCACACAACATACACATCATTCACAAAGAAAACCATCGCATGACTCCCTACGGTGCAGTATTTTCTTGACAAATCAACGATCATCAGCAAGATGCACTACATAACTTTTAAAATGCCTCCCACAATGTGTAAATTTGAGCTTCTTCGTTGCCTACAGTTTAAACTAGAATGCATTTAGGCCCTTAGACAATTACAATGCACATGCCCAGGACCTTCTACGCAATACAATGGTGGATGCAAGCTGCATCCAAATCAAGCCAAGGAGGAAAACACAGGGGGGATTTGGAAGACAACATACTGCTAGTCTCATGTTACTCATTTATTGTCTAGTGATTCGAGTCTAATTTCGAAACGAAGAAGTCGCAAATTTGCAAACAAGTGTGGACAAAACCGTATTTTAAAGTTAAGATTTTACGACTAAAAAATGCACCAAATTCGATTTCGGCTGTGGCTCCGCTCCAAACCCCGCTGGGGGAGCTTACAGCACTCCCTTGGCCCCCCTAGCTGGATCTAATGGGGCCTACCTCTAACGGGAGGAAAGGGGAGAGGAGGAGAAAGAAAGGGAAAGAAAAACAGGTAAAGGGAGAGGAGAGAAGAGGGGGAAGGGCGGAAGGGGCAGGGGGATGCATCCAAGTACTGAGGGAAAATAGAAGGCCCTGCACATGCCTCTACCTCACCATGCAAATTTCTCGTCCACACCTCCCCAATTGCAGAAAATGAACATAGGAGAAAATCACAGTCAACCACAAAGATAATTCCAATGCCTCCATGGCGTAAGGAGATAAAAGTTCTCTGTGTACTAAGTACAGGATTAACTATAACTTCAGTATCACTACAGCACATTAAACTGACTCAAATGACAAGCAATCCATTAGCAAAACCCACAGAATTCTAGTACGCCCAGTCATCAACACCAGATATCACCTGTTGAACAAACGCGGCAAAAAACCAACAAGCAACAGCATTGCGAAATAAGTACACGAGTATGCGTACAGACCAGAAAGTGTAGGCGAAGGCTTCACAGATTTGCTGTCAGCATTATCAGTCAGCTCAGATGATTTCAACCTAAACAATAACATAACCACGACAAACACTCAGAAAACAAGGTGTCATCCGTTATGGGACATGGCCCGACACGGTGCCCAATGTGGTTGTGTTCTCCTTTCTTTCAGTGAAGCTGTGCATATGACGATGATGCACACGATGAACGTGACGAAACAGGCAGTGCTGGTCGAATGTCTAGCCTGGTGACTGTTCCCACTGATCCATTCACTGGGCCAACTGCCCCATTTCTGCCCAAATGGGAGAAGTACCAACCCAGAAACACCCAAAATGGCGGAAGTGAGCTTCCAATTTCGAATCTGATGGCAGAAGTGCTGTTTCCTATTCAAGTTTACTAGTAACCATACGTCTCTCACTTAGTTTCAGAGATATTTGCATGTGACAGACAGACCAAGGGATGGACAGATGGACAACAAGGACCAATGCTATAGATGGCCCTCACAGTGTGGCAGGCCAGCTAATAACATATATCAGAGTCGTCTGACATCACTGATTTGAAATATTGTGGGTTACAGTATTCGGGTCGCTATTTTTGAACTACAAGTGTATACGATCGTGCTATGGATTTAGTGCTGATGTCCCTATCTCTCTATAGAAGACTTTCACTGTCACTGACCATTCACAACTACTGTATTTCCTCTAATGGAAGCTGGGCATCACATACAAGCCGAGGTCTAATGGTGAATAACATAAAGCTTGCGGTACATAGAACATGGTACGTTGCATCATTATGACGTATTATGTACCGGTACGTGATTATGGCATCCAAAAGTCCAAAAAGCGAAACATTTCGCTTTGCAGTAATAAACTCAATGCCGAGAATCTTGGTCTTTAAAATACATGTTCATCAGTGAAATGGGTGGTTCTAATAGAAGCGGCGTCTCCAATACAAGCCGGGTCTGATAATAATTGCACTAATACAAGCCGGGGGCTTCTGTTAGACAAAATACGGTATCTAAAAACTTATCTATTAGGCCACATAAAAATAAAAAATTTGTGATCGTCCTTTACTAGAGGAAGAGGTGGGTCGAGCGGGCAGGATTTTTTTAAAATAATTTTTTTACAAGCAAACTGGCATGAAGAATGAGTCAATGGAACAACTAAATGCCTTGAAATCATGTCCTTTCAGTCCAGGTGTGATATGAAGTAAACAACAAGTGATGTCAATGGTGAAAATACATGTACCGGTATTTATTATGTGATAAAAAAATCTGGTTAAATACTAGAAGCAACTTCGTCGACAATAAACATTTCTGCACAAGCCCAAAACTAAACCCGGAGTCATTCAAGTGCAAGTTTAATGGATTTAAAAAAATTTAACTTGAAAAAAATTGGGGTCTGGGCCATTTTCGCAGGTTGGGGAGGGATGATCACCAGCTTTATTTTTTTACTGAGGCCTTATCACTTTACATCTTTGTACATAATTCTTTTTCGTCTAGCAACTAGCAGTGCCCTGAACTCAGTCTGAAATCTTGAATTTCCATTATTAGTATTATACTATGTCTACTCATTTCTCTGTTTATTACTATTCGTAGCACAGAAGCGAGAGATTAAAAGCAAAGTTAAATCTGTTCAGTGGATACAAGTTACAATTATCATCATAGACAACATATAGTACAGTGGTAAATTCATAAAACAAACATGAACGTACTCGGTCAGCTTGACATATTGTGTCCGAACGTTGCGTAACCGATGCAGAATCTGTGCAAATGGAGTGACGATCGGCTCTTCGTATAATCTAATAAACACAACGAACCGAATGCTACAACATGCAGCGAGTTACAGCTGCCTGGACCCACACAGGGCAGGTTCAGTCGGCTACAAAGGCAGTAAATTAAGGGAAAAAGTCATCTTCATGCGGAACAATATGAAAGAAAGTCAAATGTTGCCGAGCGGACGAACGAGTAGAGGTTTAATGTCCCACGTCATTTTGGAGCGATTTTTACAGGTCAGATGACCCAACCAACAGCGATAAAGCACTGAAGGAAGCCAGTTAGCCACTGAGATAGGCTTCAATCCCACCAGAACCACTCCACTGTGTTACAATATGAATTGTAGGCAACCGCCTCTAGGCTAATCGCAGTATAAGGGTCCCAGTGTGACAAAAACCCAATCTGCTGGACCTATAAGCTACCTAGAACATCGTGCAATAAAAGTATTGCACTGTACTATAGTAACTAGAGCAGCTGTGCTAATGTTTGCTCTTTACTCCAGACCATCACTAGTCAGATGAGGCCATGCACAGAAGTTGCAGAAAATAGGCAAAAATGGAAGGGATATGAAGCACTATTTGTCACTGTGACCAACCCTCATCAGTGAGGATGGTTTAAGACAAAAGTAAACAATTACTGTTCTCGACTGCTGGCGGCAGACTTGAGAGTCATCAACATCATGTCATGCTGGGCTCCAGACCGGTACAGAAACGATTCTCGGCGATGACTAGTCGGCATAGCGACAAGCCCAGCCGATGTCATCCCATCCATTGATGGACATGTATCCGGGTTCACAATCCCTTCCGGATCAAAACTATGCCAAACACACAAACATCAAACACACCTAAGCCAGCATTACCCTGAGCATATTTAATTGCTTATCTAACATAATAATTCTGTTCGTGTGTCTGTCTGCATGGTTGTATACTCGTTTACAACTCGGGAACGGCTTTAACAAATTTTCAGGGCAGCTCTAGGGCGCCTTAGAGATTATTTTAGGCACAAAAAATTTTGGGTAAGTGTCATGGATAGAGGGCTACAATTAGTAACTTCATGGCCCATAGGCTACCGGTGTGCAGCAAAGCATGTTCAGCCAACGTGGTTATTTTTGGGGCATGACGACAGTTTATTCACAGCTGATGCGTGGCTCACTGTTGGCTCTGCCTGAGTCGGCAGTGAGTCACATGCGGGACTTCCGGAGACACATTTTTGCGACATGTTTCCATGTCTATCTTTATGTATGTATGTTCGCTTATAACTCCGGAACGGGAGAGGCGACTGTCTCCAAACATTCAGGATGCCCCAGGGATGGTTTTATGTGCAAAAATCTGTGTGCAAAAACTTGGTGCAGGGGGTCATAGGTAGAGGCCAGAAAATTGGCACTTTTCTTTCCTCGCGGGACCTTGCCAGACATGCGCCACAGCAAGCAGATTGGGCACCCGTTTAATGGCCTTTGTTCCGGGACAACCCGGGTAGGCCAGTACCAGAAGAAACACTCTGCCTTCTGCCTTAGCATAGGGCTGTGCTGCATTCAGGCTGGGTTTCCCCACCTCCTGTCTTCTGGATTTTTA
>Ga0126335_1002260_pt1 | contig 11415 bp, 7 predicted proteins | sample OlaspJWI45metaG_FD_108409 | JGI IMG/M metagenome (GOLD analysis project Ga0126335, IMG submission 108409) | Marine gutless worms symbiont microbial communities from Oahu, Hawaii - Olavius sp. 1 OAHU.JWI-45 metaG | ecosystem: Host-associated > Annelida > Digestive system > Unclassified | place...
CCCCAAGATTTTTTACAGGCCGGATGCCCTTCCTGCCACCCAACCAACAGCGTCAAAGCACTGAAGGCATGTATTCAATCAATATTATTATATTTGTTTCACTTATATGCATTTTGATACTAACAAACTATAAACCTATATAAAACTACGGTTATTTGCACAAGAAATACCAAGTAGTTCTGTCAATCATTATTAAGTATAGTGCAGTGACAGCAAACCATCACATATACCATAATGTCTTCAATAAACATCTGAGTAAGTAGTTTCTTAAAGGCACTCCATCATCACATAATGGGCTATTTAGAGCCAAGCAGATATTGCATGATAACTAAATGTGCGCCAAAAGTTAACAATAAAACAGCAGACAAGTGAATCATCTGAACAGTTCAAGCAGTACACATTTGTAATAGGATATGTATTATGTAGCATAGACATTTCACAAGTCCAAATAGTCAAACTGCAGAAAACAAACCCGTCAACAAGCCCATGTTCGGCCAGCAATGAAACAGATCTTTCGCGGCTAATATGACCATGAAACCACGGCTGGTTCGTGTGTACTGGCATCATTGGGCAGGGCCGCGGTGGGGGTGGCAATGTAACTTGTGTATTGGATGAACTTTCTGACGTGCTGCGTGGCACTGTCTGTGCCAGGTTTGCATTGCGAAATGCCGCCTTCTTCTGTTGATCATAACAGCAACAATTTAAAGCCACTCACAACAGCACTGATACATTTTGGAAAAAAATTGTAATTTTAACAAATGGCAGTCGTTACAACTTGTTCAGTATTTTTAGGTTATACTAGCTTTTAAACATTACCACGATATTTAACATTGGAGATTTTTTGCCAAATATTGGCATAACATACACATAAGCCAATTTTTATGCCAAAAGAATGTCAACTATACACGAATATGAATTATGAATTTTGAGTGTATTTACGGTGTAGCAGATTGGTGACTCCTTTGTTTCAGCACTGTAGAATGTGCCTTTCACCATGCATTAGACATATTTAGTTTACTTACAAGTATTTCTGGATGGTATTCGTTGCCAAATTAGCAATAACAAACAAACAAAATTGGTATACAAATATGCGAGATGTCTAACCTACCCGCCAGTTGTAGCCTTCCTCATACGCAACACCAAGTGCTTCATTGGGATCAGCAACAACACGGCCTTGGTCTCCTGAGAAGTCCATCGCAACACGACTTTTCACATACAGCAGGGCCGCACTGTTCTGCAGAACAAGCGATCAGTTCACGGCTTATGACACTGCGAGCTATAGCATTCAACACTCTAGAACTGATTCATGCACTTTCAAAAAATTATGTTTCTCCACAGACTGTGTGAATCCTGAAAACTCGATACATGATGCCAGTGTTCACTGCTGCATCAAACAGCTAAGTGTCCCATATTACCTCAAACGTGTCCCAATAAAAGTTATATCACTACTGTTTACACAGTGCAGCTCAAAAATTCACTCGAAGCAACAAAGACAGCTGCTTAACCAGAACTACTCTACTTACCACATTGTTACTAGATGTCCCGTTGTCCAGAGTGCGGGAAGTGTCGTCACATTTCAGTATGAGACGGAGGTTTTCACGCAACTGAGCACCATACTGCACGCAACCAACAACAACAACACAATTGATGGAATGAAGTCTCTGCATTAACAACCAACAACAACAACACAACTGATGTACATTAAAGCACCCAGAAAACAAATGCAGACACTGGAAAGAAACAAAATAGCAAACAAGCACTTGTATAAGAGTCAGTTCTACAGAAAAGAATACAACCATATGCAGACAAATCATTACAAGAGGCCAAATTGATTTGGTGAAGGCAACATCATATGCAATAAATGTTTCTTATACTCTAAAATGGGCCAAAAAAAATTTCCCCGACTGACAGACAGGCCCCCAGTGCATCAGTACCCCTATGTAATACAATGCATCTTGGGTCCACAAAAGTATCCACCCAAACAGCTCCTCGAACCATTTAGACATTCGTGCACAGCACAGCCACATAACAGTCAGACAGATGATACACTGTGCTACAGAATCATCAGTCACAACAGGCCACATTACACATGTTGTGCATTTGATGCAGCTTAATAACAATAACAATAAAACATTAACAATTACAGTAGTAATAATGTTTGTTTCGTAATGTACAAGTAACAAAGATGCTAAAGAAAATCAATCAAATGGTATAAAAACTGATACTAAAGACATGCTTTTAAACATTTCTTAAGTCCATACTAAAGTAGTATAGCAAAGTCATATAAGTCAATAATTTCTAACAAATTATGATCTAATGACAGTCACCGAACCACAAAAGAAATACGAACATTGACCTTAACAAAGCGCATTCCAGTTGTCCAGCACAGCCGAGCTTGTTCATTTTCCACAGAGAATAACTTCAGATGCCTAATGTCCGACTGACCCTGACTGGGCTGCAATACAATCAGTATTGCATGACTTGTCCAGCGTGATGAAAAACACTTTTAACAACATGAAGATAGGCAAAATACGTTAAAGAACTGCAAAAGTATCATGCACACGCATAATAATTTCCTATATAAATTTATCACTTTACATCTCAGTAAAAATTACACCAGTTACTATACAATGGTCATTACCTACATTATGTAGACTGGAGTATACTGATAATTCACTGACAGAGAGTGACAGAGAGCGTATACAGTAGTAAAATGCTAAATTATAATTCATAAAGTGGTCAAAATAACATAGCAACAACAAGTGGACAAAGTCATTTGGTGATGGCCACATCTAATCCCATTCCCTCCACTCACCTCCCCTCTCCTCTATGTGGAGAGATCAGGACCTCCAGCTGACACACTATTCCTTGGGCCCCAAGAGTCTCGACCCCAAGTAAAAGATCCATCCATTCAGCCAGTTTTGCAGACTGCAGGCACATACATGACTGAGAGACTTAAGACAGACACACCACGATGCAGAATCATTGACAGCAACAGACCGAATCTCAGTCATTCGATGTGATCTAAAAACTCTCAGTACGACACATGCTGACTCTCGAACTAGAATTACAGTATGTTACAACAAGAAGACAAACCCGCAAACAAAAGGCGTAGTTTGTTGGTGCATTCAGAAGTTTCTTTGCATTTGACACAACGTAAATGTTGAGATCATCAAGTGCTGAAAGTAGTGTAAGATACTGCGGCTCCTGTAGACACATATCGACACAAATATTACACGCCTTGGGTAAAAGTGACAACAAATATACACAATATGCATTTACAAACAAGAAATGAACAGCCAACAAGTCATACAACATTCTGAAGATAACAGCCGTTTGTTCAACACAGTTATCAAAGAATTAATCAGATGAGAATGAATAAGTAATATATTAAATAATCATTTTCGTCATCTCCCATGATGCAGCATGGTGGCATTAAGGTCTTTCGGACGTCAGAAATGAGATCAAAAGATCACTGGCTAGACTTGCGGCTCTTCCAATAAAGTGTGCAAGCGTACATCCTTGATCCATTCTTACTCAACTCTTCTCATACTTACAGTGACCTGACTTACTTCACCAGCATGATATAGTTACAGCAAAGCGTGACTGTCCTATGCCTAATGCCTAAGCACCATTCTGTATGCACTTTGTACCAATGTTTCACAACACATACACCACATGAACAATCGTAATGTTATAATCGCATTATGCAACGATGACCTTGACCTTTGACCTTCTGACTCCAAAAGCAATCCGAGTGTTAACTATATGTGTATGCAGTTTGGTCACGCTGAGTGCAAAAGAACTCGAGTTATACTTCAGATACTAAAAGTGACGACAGACGGACGGATGGACAGACCGCGTCATAGGTGCACAACATAATACACTCTGCATCCTAAGATGGGCATATAAAAATTACCTGTTATTAAAGTTGAGACATCAAACAACTGTACCTTTTGACAGGCCTTTGTTGAATAGTAAAGACCGGAACCGCGAAGAATGCAAAAGTATTTCTTCCACGATCGCTTGCCTTCTCGGATGTATAGGTAACCCTGAATGTCTGGAATACACTGATTGGCCAGTAAGTTCTACAGCACACATTGATGCTGATTCTTAAACAACACAACATGGGAAACATCACACTATTCATAGACAATAAGCATAGATACTTAAGTATATAGGGCACTTCTTTCTAGGGTTTCCTTATGACCTCTAGAAAATTATCACTTAATCGAGAAAATGGCCATAACAAAGGTTGTGTGACTGTATACTTCCACAGTGAACATCTGCAATAACTGTAATAATCTGTGCCTCTGTGACAGGCAGCTAAGCTGTCCAGTGCCAAGGCCATAACTCAGCAATAATGGTTTTATAACAACAATGAGGTGATGCCGGTGGTTAATAGAGGCACAAAGTATCACAAAAACTGATCATAAACATCAGTCACTGTTAATGACAGACATTTATGGACGATAAGTCACAAATGCATGCTCATAAAAGCTAGTCTCACTTTGTTACAAACAAGGAAATATGGACCGACCATGTAGTAATGTAACTTGTTGTGCACTAAATCTGTGTTTGTCAGCATATCATTAACTCAGTTCATGTGACAATAGCTGTGTGATACATAATGTTTGATGCTACTAACAAGGCACCTTTTGCCATAATACTGTGCACCTAATGATCAGACCATCATTGTAACTGCAACTGTGCACAGTTTAAATAATAAATGTAATCAACTGATTAACAAATTTATTCTACAATTTGGATTATCAATTTAAATTCCACCAGCTGCTAATTAGCCCACTAACTTGCTACTTAATGTGCCACAAGCTTGCTGTTTCATATGTCTCAGTCGCTCAAAAAGTCATGGATTAAACGAATGAGGAATTTCAGGCATTAAATGGTAATTAATGGCATGTCACTAGATTCTGGTCATGTTTTTCTATAAAACAGCCAATGAAAGACAATTTTTGTCTGTGAGCTGTGCAAGCTGCAGAAACTGTTTGCACACTACTTCAACATCTGTATCACACTCCACTCTCTGGCAGTTCAATGTACATTATATATGAAAAAATTGCTTAAAGTTTAACAAAACATAACACAAAGGCTGTTTATATTGACCATCTTTTACTCAAAGTGATTGAGATACTATTCCGGTGTTTAAGAAATCAATAGTGTCAAAGAACTGAAAGCCAACATATTACAAATACATCAAACAAGCAACGAAACAAACCTGAAGCAGGAGGTTTTTATATCTCTCCGAATGTGTTAATAAGCCATTTGTATCGTCTCTGGATGACATCTTTGTTTCAACCATGTGCTCAGGGAAGAATTGCTGCAGCAAAAAATACAAATTCTGATCACCCACAAAATGGAAATCCCAAACTAATTGCAGAAAAATGCTGCAGCGGCCGACGTCCACCAGACGAAAGCACTGCACCAATTCATATCTGTTACTAGGGGACTTATGGTTAAATGCATGAAATATAATGCAATAACTTTTAAAAAAATTTATACATTTTTTCTTATTTGCCTTCAGTCCAGATGTGCTGAAAAATTAAAATGCACAATTGTGTCAATACTTAAAAATTCAAAATCACACAAAACAAATATCTACTCGCTCCACTGTGATATTATTAGGCTGCATCGAATGCACGAGATGCAGACTATTGTTACTGATGATCGCGGTGTCTGTCAAGTCTGTCAGTCAGTCTGTCTGTCAATTCGGCCGCTCAGTGGTGCATGCAGTGTGTGCGGGGTCATTCGGTGTAGCGTTTGCCAAATCACTTTCACCTCTTGTTCACCATAGGTATGACATGTCACTGTTTACATGTGCTTAAAGCACGGCTATTTGCCTTTATCGCGAAATATTGTCAATTATCTTGTAGTCAAAATTAACAGCAGCAAAGACAGTAGTTACATACGTACAGCTAACAACAAGGACTATGGGCGAAAGCCACATTACTTACTGTTGGACTGCGGAAGAGCTCATATTTGGAGAAGTCTTTGCGGAAGTAAAATCGGCCTTCGTCAGCTGGTGTCCACATATTATAGACTTGACAAATCAGCTCGTGGTGCTCAAGGCCTCGTTCTAGTCCAGACCAGGCACAAACTCTTACAAATGCATCTAAATTCAATAAATCCTGATCATAAAAATGCTTAGATTTTTGAATGCCATTTAACTACATGTAGTTTTGAGTGGCAGTTAGCAGTTCATGCATTAATTGTTATTCAGGTAGTACTGAAGTGGGAGTATAATGTCACACTACAAGTCAGCGATTTTATGCAAATGGCTCACAGCAACAACAAATAAGCATTGTAAACATCGACAAAAACAGCAATGGAGCTAACCGAGCTGATATCGTCCAAGTCGTTCGACGACCGTCCAGTGGTGACTGTGAATGGTGTGGTTGCATACTATGAGTTGGTCACAGACCTGGGCCACTGTTGTGTGGTTGTCAACTGTCAGTGTGTGTGAGCTCTGATCATCATTGTGAAACACCAGTTGCATCTCCTACATTCAACCACCAAATTACATAAACAATGACGTGGATTGAGAAAGCACAGATGATACCAGGGGATCTAATGTTACACTGATTCAACAGTCAGAAGCAGAAAAACATTTTATGTAAGAGCAGACAAATACACAGTAAGACAATGTCCCACTCAAAACTCATAAATGATTATTTCCAAAGACAGTCAACTGCAACCGCAATGTTAGCGACAAACAACATCAAAAATATATAGCACTAATAAAAATATTCAACGAAAATTAAAGAACATAAACCTAAACAAATGTTATAAATATCTGCTAATTGTAAATTAGACACATTAACGTAAAGAATGTATAGGCAGGTTTAGATGCCTTGGTCAAGAAATCTAAAATAAAACGGAGAAACGCCACACACAGCTCCCATGGCCCACATGGAGTAAGCAGCTGAACAGAAAATCAACCAACCAAAGACTTTCAAATGACCCAAAATTCTCAACAACTAATCAACTGACAGAGAGACATGCAATCCTAAAAGCAAATACAGGCAATACCTGAGTAATAGTGTCAGTGGTTGATGATGTTTCAGCCACTGACATATCATCACCAGCGATACTCAACACTGTGCTTGGTGACGCTTGGCCAGTATCAGACAACTCAGATGTGGAAGACTGGTCTCCAGTTCTCTCTATCTCCTGGAAGTGGTAAAGTCGCATCTTATGCTGAGACAGTTCGGGAAATGGATCAGGTAGAAGTGATGTCACATTGCATGGCATTGACATACTCTTGGTCATAGTGGCTCCTGTACATAACACATACCAGCTACGTCAACTGTCATCTCTTGATCTGACATGACTGCTAGCTTAGATAGTAAATCCTACTGTGAACAACCACTTTTACGCCACATCGAAAGTCTGAGATGTGAACTATTGTGATCGACGATCCAGTAGCATTGGCGTCTGTCAGTTTGTCATGCAGCTTTACTGCTCACATGTAGCTGAACAGATCGAGGTCCTGCTTGAGGTGGAGACTCTTGGGAACCCAAGGAATAATGTATTACAGTGTAGATGTAGGTCTCAATCTTCCATGGATTCAATGCAGCCTTCGCTGAATTACTTTAGCCTCTTGTTCATATATTTTCACGTTCAATCTCTACATCACGTTAGGTGAAAACTACAAATCTGAAATTACATGGCTAAATGTGGTAGCTGCTTTCACATACATTTCTTTCAGTTATGTCAGCTGATGTCGACTAAACAGTCTCTGTCACCGGAAGCAACAATGACACTTGTTCAGTGCTTTCGTCTGCAGCCAACATGCTGTTCTAATCCTCCGAAGACGAAAGCAAAGCACTATCGTTAAGCTAAGCTGCTAACAGCACCCTTATCTCACACAGCAACGGTGGTTTATCCTGGTTAATACTCTGCATGTTACTTATATTAACATTTCAAAGAAGCTAAGACTATGTCTAGACACTACGTCATGCTACATGCTCTATATATGGCCATAAATAAATTAAGGTACTTAACCTAACATCCAACAGATTTGGCTACACTTCATCAAAACTGTATGTATATCATTTATGACAGCAATTTTCAAGATAAATTAAGTTATTCTTTGTAAACTTTTTAAACAATTTGCATATTAGTGACTGAGCAGTCAAATTCAGTAGTTTCAAAAAAACCTGTGTCTGAACTTCATATAATGGCAAAACTAATGACAGCAGACAATGTTTTAAACAGAACCAATGCAAAACGCCAACAACAACAATCGCTTAACTGCTGATAACCACTGCAGATGGGCCGGTGCCAAAAGTAAGTACAGTACAGAGTCTATCATATTTTTATTTGTATTAGAAATGTCGGTATGTTTCTATTACTATGTAGCCTACACATGGGCCTTGAGCCCGCTCCTGATAATGGATGAATGGATGATTCACTGAGAGTACTGAGTATGCACTTCCCAAAGTATTCTTACTATTAGTGAATTAAGCTAATTAGGAAGCGAAGAGCCATCAACATCTGACAAAGTAAGGCAATAGCTAAGTGCTTGTTGGAAAGATCATGGATGCATGCCAACAATGCAGGAAAACAACATGATTTGATTCTCTGGTTCTCTTCAATTACATACGTCCAGAAGTCCCAATGGTGCCAGTGACTTTAGTCTTCCGTTCCATGTTTTTCTCTTTTCTCTGCTGTTGTCCTGTTACTGTTGGTGTCAGTTTTATGTCAAGAAAAGAAAAAGAAATGTGGTGTTCATGAAACTAGTATTGCAAAGATAAAGGTAGGTAAAAGTAGAGAACACTTTTTGATATAGTGCCTCTTCATGGGCCAACCCCATCACAGAAGTGCTCAGGTATGGCATACATTGTCAATGGATCACACAGTTTTACCTGCCGTTCATCTACAAGTGTAATAAACCATACCTACCTTTTCCTTCTCAGATGAAGCTGGTCCTCATTTATCGATCCCAAAGGGATGGAATGCTGAGTTGGCCTAGGCACCGCCACGGTGAATAAACAGTTTTCCCAGGACCGCTACGTGGTGGGTATCACAGTTGTTAGTTGTTCAACCCGTCACGATCTCTCAGGCAACGAGCCACGACACACACCACTGAGTCACCCAAACTAACAACGCAACCCGCCTCATTCATCAGCAGAGAAAAGTTAGTCGAAAACCACCACCACAACAGTTTACCTGCACGTGAAGGCGCAGCGTTTGTGTCGTGGTCAGCATCCGTCTGTATCAAGTCACACCTACTGAACGACTCATACGCGTCGCTGGCCAAGCCTCCCATGCTAGCATCATCACAGTCTTTGTCATCTTCCTCATCTGTGGCAGCATCAGTAGTCGACTCAGACACGGCTCTGTAGCGAGCTGACGACGACATCACGAAACGACGATTTCCAACCAGCATCACGACTTGGGAGCGACTTGCGGACTTCCACTAGATGCTTCAGCCACCTGCACATCGGCCACACAGACTCATCAGACAGAGCTGCCACTCCGCCACGACAAAAGCCCCCGCGTCTTGCCCTCAATGCAATCTGGCGACACCATCTCAGCTACCCAACAATTCATATCAACATTCTTATTCAGAGACTGACTGAGAGCACGGTGCTCTGTCGCCTTCAGAGACTTACTTACCGTACTAACTTACTTACGTTTTACATCTGCTGCTAATGACACTACATGGTGCACTGCCAGGGCTGGTCGATTTAAATCAGTGATTTTACAAAAATTATTTAATTTAAATCACAAATATTTCCTTATTTCTGACTAATTTGTACATAGAACTATAAAGCATAACAACTGTCAACAAGGAGTTTAAATTTGTTTTAAGTATGTTTAACAGATTTCAGTAGTTACTGACTTTGTCACAAACAAACCTTACACTGACTGACTCATTGTAATCCTAGAAGTGCATCACTGCGTACCGGTAGTTATATACACCGAAAGTAAAGCAGCCACCTGCTGATTACTGTTTCACAGTCAGTAAATTATACCAGTTTTGATGCTTTGTCAGTTGCTGGACCATTTGATATAACTAAAAAATGTTTTACACAGCACTAACTGATGTTAGCAGCTGCAAGATGGAAGATTGCCACCACTTAGTTGGAATCACGAAGACTCCAGGACGTAACCAGACTGGAAGTCAAGAAATGGCTTTAAATGACTCTGAAACTGCAATAACAGTTGTCTTAATATGAATGTACTTAGTGTGCAAATATTCTCTTTCTCTAATGATTTGTGAATTGCCTTGGTACTGTGGATGCAACAGATTCAAACATGCAAATATCGTAAAAGTCCTATATAAATAAAAAATCAATCTAAATAAAAAAATCTGATTAAAATTTTTTAAAAATCCGTTTTTAAAATTTTTTTAAATCATGATTTTTCCAACACTGCACGGTGCAGACAAAATGTAGAAAAAACTGATGATAAGTGACCTGAACAGCAAAAATTTATGATAATGTCTGCTAACAAAGTTAAACCATGGTGCGATCATGGATCCAGATACAGAAAGTATCACATATCCAGGAAAACAAACTGTCACAATATAATCACCGGAATGACTGAGGAAAGAGAAATGTCTTCTGAGCATATACATCATACAGAGCGGAAGAATGACAATGTTTGTGCAGAAACAATGTCATTAAGCAGGGGCAGACTGTTCCTGTTCTTAGACCCTGACGGCAATACAAAAACAAGATAGGACGGCAGGCTCCATCATTCACCAGGTGGGGCCAGGTGCTTCTGGCCCCTCCTGGTGAATGATGGTAAAAGAAAAAAGTTTCTTTACTCTTTTGGTTAAAGCTTTCAACGCTGCTATCTATTTATCAAGCGCCCCTTCCTCTAACAGACGGGGACAAAAACCACAGCATGGCGTGGGTATGTTTCAGGAAGTGAGAGTATCCAAGGCCGCAACAGGCGCAGTGACGAGCTTCCATATTCGCCTAGATTTACGAGTGTTACTAACACCGCGACACCTCTAGGAATAGGATAGGATTGCCGCCGTCAATCTATATATAATAGATGACATATGTATGCCACAAAGGCTCCAGCTGCAAACGTGGCTTGTGAGCTCTGACTGATGAAAAAGACACAAGACAACGTGACACAACGCAGTCGACAACAGCGAACCTCGACATTTCGCAGACGGCGACAGGCGACAATAATGAGATTAGGCTAATTATTTAGCGCTAATGCACCAAGCTGCAAAGCAAACAGACACACAGTGGCGTAACAGCCACCCCGGGAGCCCCGGCGCCCCCGGAGGGCCCCCGCCCGGGGCAAGGAAAAAATTTTTGTTTACTTTTCGTTTAGTTATCAAAAGGATAAAAAATATAAAGATACTAAATTTCACGTGTCCTGTCCTCTCTTCTTCCCGCGCATTTTTTGTTTACCGTATCATCAGCATCG
>Ga0126335_1002261_pt1 | contig 11414 bp, 9 predicted proteins | sample OlaspJWI45metaG_FD_108409 | JGI IMG/M metagenome (GOLD analysis project Ga0126335, IMG submission 108409) | Marine gutless worms symbiont microbial communities from Oahu, Hawaii - Olavius sp. 1 OAHU.JWI-45 metaG | ecosystem: Host-associated > Annelida > Digestive system > Unclassified | place...
ACGTGGTCAGATGGTAGTAGTGCAACGAGATGACCCAATCAATGAAATCCTTAAAGTGATCGTCGAATCCGGTCATTCTCGTTTTCCTGTGGTGGCTGATAATAAGGATGAGGTTTCAGGAATTCTGTTGGCCAAAGATTTATTGCAGTTCTTTTCGGATGAAGGCGGTAAATTTAGTATTCGCGAGTACCTCAGGCCAGTTGTTTACATCCCGGAAAGCAAGCGACTGAATACTCTATTGGCTGAATTTCGCGCAAGTCGAAACCATATGGCAATTGTCGTAGATGAATATGGCAGTGTGAGTGGCCTGGTGACAATTGAAGACGTTCTGGAACAGATTGTTGGTGATATTGATGATGAGCATGACACAGATCTGGGTAGTAATATATTCAAGCACGACGACAACCTTTATGTGTTGCGAGCACTGACAGCCATTGATGAATTCAATGAATATTTTTCAGCGAATTTTTCAGACGATAAATTCGATACGGTGGGTGGGTTGATCATGAGTGAACTGGGTCACATGCCGAGACGGCTGGAAGAGATTTTGATTGGGGACTTTCGGTTCAAGGTACTGCGTGCTGATAGCCGTCGTATATATATGTTGCAGTTACAGATTCAAACATCTGACGAAAACGCCGCATAATCTCGGCATCCTTAAAGCAATTGTTCTTTATGAAAATCACCGGCAGGAAAGCTGATGTCGTCACCCTGTTTGGTGGTGGAATACTGCCGCTGGCCTTTGCCCCTTTTGGCTGGTGGCCTGTTGCCATACTATCCCTGCTGATTTTTCAATCCACGGTATTGTCAGATCGCATTGGTCGGGTGCTCTGGCGCGGCATGTTGTTTGGCATTGGTTACTTTGGTATCGGTGTTTCCTGGGTATATGTCAGTATTAGTCTGTTTGGAAATGCCACCCCTTTATTGGCTGGCGCGATTACTTTGCTGCTTGTGCTGGTGTTATCAGGCTATATGTTTCTGGTGGTATTTCTGACCAGGTGGTTATCCGGGCAGGGGGCAGTTGCTTTGCTGGTTTTACCCTGTGCATGGGTACTGATTGAATGGTTGCGCGGCTGGTTGTTCACTGGTTTTGGCTGGTTAGGCCTTGGTTACGCCTTTATAGATACACCGCTTGCATCCTATAGCCCCTTCATTGGCGTGCTTGGGATGAGTTTTTTGCTGATGCTGTCAGTCACCAGTTTTTACTGGCTGGTCAATAAGCGGGCGAGTACCAGACTGCGTGTAACCGCAGTGATGCTGATTGCAGCAATCTGGTTAACACCGATGCTGGTGACTTTCCCTGAGCAGGTGCAAGCAGATAATGAACCGTTGGCAGTTGCATTACTGCAGGGAAATATTCCGCAGCATCGCAAGTGGCTAAGAAGTGAACGCCAACCGACCTTGCAGCGCTATCGTGAAATGACTGAGGCGCATTGGGACAAACAGTTAATCGTATGGCCTGAGACGGCTGTGCCAGCATTTGAGGATCAGGTAACTGATTATCTTGAAAGTCTGCATACAGCGGCACAGTTAAGCAACACGAGTATATTGCTGGGTATACCGGTCCGAGAAAGCCATGGTAATCGTTACTTTAATGCATTGAGTGTTCTGGGTAATGCACATCGTGGTGCAGATTCTCTCTATCAGAAACAGCACCTTGTGCCATTTGGTGAGTATTTGCCTTTACGTTTTCTGCTGGGTCCATTACTCGATTTTCTCGAAATCCCGATGTCGAATTTCACAGCGGGGACAGCAGGCAAGCCATTGGTAATGGCAGGTGCACACCAGGTTGGCACATTCATCTGTTTTGAAATTGCTTTTTCCGAAGATGTACGACATGCATTGCCTGAAGCAAGTTACCTGGTAAACATCAGTAATGACGCCTGGTTCGGTGATTCGTTAGCACCGTATCAACACCTGCAAATGGCACGAATGCGTGCATTGGAAAATGGGCGTTATGTGTTACGGGCAACCAATACCGGGGTCACGGCGATTCTTGATTCATACGGCGATATCCAGTCCATATTGACGCCGTTTCAGCAGGGCGTGCTGACGGGTGAGATTCAACCTATGAAGGATGCTACTTTTTTTAGTCGTTATGGGGATTATCCATTGTTGGGTTTTGTCTTTATGTTGCTGTTTGGATTTTGGCTGTATGCTCGAAGATTAAGGTAAGTCTTTCTTGTTTCACACTATTATCTTTTTTATTTTTACTGTTTTTTCACCTTCGGTGGGACCTACTTTTCTTTCGCGAAAAGTAGGTAAAAGCATTTTTCCCGCTAACCCGCAGGGCAGCGTATCGGGAGCAGTGGTTTTGGTTACTTTTGCCGTAACAAAAGTAATACGCGCGCTGGGTAAAAATTAACAAGAATCTAGCCGTTGCTGCGCGAGTAACATTACCAGGGATATTTATTCAAATATCTTCATTGTTGCTACGAAACCACCCCCCATTACGGTATCCTTACGCCCCTTTACCCCTAGGCACTACACCCCTCATGGATGAGAAATATAACCCACGGTCGATAGAGCTGACCGCCCAGCAATATTGGGATGAAAACCAGTCATTTAAGGTCACGGAAGACCCGAATAAAGAGAAATTCTACTGTCTTTCCATGTTTCCTTACCCCAGCGGCAAGTTGCACATGGGACATGTGCGTAATTACACCATTGGCGATGTGATTTCCCGTTATCAGCGCATGCAGGGAAAGAATGTGATGCAGCCCATGGGTTGGGATGCCTTTGGGCTGCCGGCTGAGAACGCGGCAATCAAGAATGCCAAACCACCGGCTGAGTGGACTTACGCGAATATTGATTACATGAAGGAGCAGCTCAAGTTACTGGGTTTTGGTTATGACTGGGATCGTGAACTGGCGACCTGCGATGATGATTATTACCGCTGGGAGCAGTGGTTGTTTACTCGTCTGGTGGATAAGGGCATGGCCTATCGAAAAAAAGCTACCGTAAACTGGGACCCTGTGGATCAGACGGTATTGGCCAATGAGCAGGTGATTGATGGACGTGGTTGGCGCTCTGGTGCGGTCGTTGAGAAGCGTGAAATCGAGCAATGGTTTCTTAAAATCACTGACTATGCGCAGGAATTGCTGGATGACCTGGATAAATTACCTGACTGGCCCGAGCAGGTCGTCACCATGCAACGTAACTGGATTGGTCGTTCAGAAGGAGTGTTGGCGGATTTTGGTATAGAGGGTTCGGATGAAAAGCTGACAATCTTTACGACCCGCCCGGATACCTTGATGGGCGTGACTTACATGGCAGTGGCTGCAGAGCACCCATTGGCATTGCAGGTCGCAGAACACAATCAGGAAGTTGCTGCCTTTGTGGAAGAATGCAAACAGGGTGGTGTTTCTGAAGCCGAGATTGAAACCATGGAGAAAAAGGGTGTCGCCCTGGGTATTCATGCGGTACATCCTATTAGCGGTGAACCTGTACCCGTATATGCGGCCAACTTTGTGTTGATGGGGTATGGGACTGGTGCCGTGATGTCGGTGCCTGCGCATGATCAGCGTGACTGGGAATTCTCCGAAAAATACAGTATTCCACGTCGGCAGGTGATTGTATCGGCCGATGGTACAGAGTGTGGTATTGATGATGCAGCTTTCGTTGAAAAAGGCGTGTTGACTAATTCTGGTCAGTTTGATGGTTTGAGTTCTGCGGAAGCCTTTGATGCCATTGCAGAATATCTCAACAACGAAGGTAAGGGGGGGAAACAGATCAATTTCCGCCTGCGCGATTGGGGTGTGTCCCGCCAGCGCTACTGGGGTTGCCCAATACCGATGATAAAGACGGAAAATGGTATCGAGGCCGCGCAGGATTTTCCGGTGAAGTTGCCAGAGGATGTCATCGTTGATGGCTCAGGTTCTCCACTGAAACGCATGACCGAGTTTTATGATCTAGGTGATGGTCGTGAACGTGAGACCGATACTTTCGATACTTTCTTTGAGTCTAGTTGGTACTACGCTCGTTATTGTTGCCCGGATGCCAGTGATGCCATGCTGGATGATCGTGCCAGATACTGGTTGCCTGTCGACCAGTATGTTGGTGGAATTGAACATGCGATATTGCATTTATTATATGCACGCTTCTTTAATAAACTGATGCGAGATGAGGGATTAATCGATAATGACGAGCCATTCAGCAAGCTGTTAACGCAAGGCATGGTTATCGCCGAGACCTGGTATCGACAAAAAGAAGATGGCTCAAAGGAGTGGTTTAACCCGGCGGATGTTGATACGCAGAAAGATAGCAAGGGCAAAATTACGGCTGCGGTATTGAGGTCAGATGGCCAGCCTGTCACCTTCGGTGGTATTGAGAAGATGTCCAAATCAAAGAACAATGGTGTCGATCCGCAAACATTGATTGATCAGTACGGTGCAGATACTGTGCGGTTATATACCATGTTTACTTCACCCCCGGACCAGTCACTGGAATGGTCTGATGAAGGCGTGGAAGGCGCACATCGTTTTCTCAAACGTTTGTGGACCCTGGCTGTTTCAATACAGGGTAATACCAATCAAGCAGCTGACATGGGTAGTCTGGGCCAGGCACAGCAGGATGCTCGAAGAGAAGTGCATGCCGCACTGAAAAAGGCGAATTTTGACTATGGCAGGCAGCAATATAATACGGTCGTGTCTGCCTGTATGACGATGGTGAATGTGCTGAATAAACTCGGCTCGTCTGACCAGGATAGAATGGTTTTGACGGAAGGCGTGAGTATCATTTTACGTCTGCTGGCACCGATCGCTCCACATGCCACGCATTATCTGTGGTGTGAGCTAGATTATGGTGAAGACATCCTGAGCGCCGAGTGGCCACTGGTGGATGAATCAGCGTTGGTACAGGAATCTATTGAGATGGTGGTGCAGGTTAAGGGAAAAGTAAGAGGCAAAATTCAGGTAGCGCCAGATGCAGACAATGCCACGATTGAAGCAGTGGCACTGGCCAATGAAAATGTACAGCGATTTATCGATGGTGCTAGTATTCGCAAGATTATCGTTGTCCCCGGAAAATTAGTTAACGTGGTGATTTAGGCACCCATATTTCAATGGATTTATGGGTCAATCAGTTTCAAGTTTTAAAGGTGATTTCATGAGGCATTTGGTTTTTCTAGTGGTATCCATATCCCTGCTACTCGGTGGCTGTGGGTTTCAAATGCGGGGCGAATGGCAATTGCCTGCTTCGATGAAAAGTACGGTGATGAGTGGCGGCAGCCAGAATTTGTACAACTTTTTGCAAAGAGAGTTTCGTTCTGCCTCAGCTGAACTGGGGCGGCGTGAAGGAGATATTCAAGGTGCACACCTGATCGTGACACAAAGCCAAATGAATAAGCGCGTGCTATCGGTTGATAACCGCGGCAAGGTCATCGAGTACGAAATTTATTATATCGTGAATTTTAAAGTACTGGATGAAAGTGGAAAATCGATTATACCGGCCCAGCAAATCAATATGACCCGTGATTATCCTTTTGCTGCCACTGATGTGATTGGGTCTGGGTATGAGGAGCAACTCCTGAGAAAAGATATGTACCAGGATATGACTCGTCAGATAATGCGCCGTATTCAGTCGCAAGTTCGTTAAATGCAAATTTCAGTTAACATTCAGGTCATTACTTGCGTCTCAATGTAGATCAATTAGCCAGTCATCTTAACAAACAGCTGGCGCCTTTATACCTGGTTTCAGGTGACGAGCCATTGTTGGCAATGGAGGCAACAGATCAAATAAGACATGCCGCCAGGCAGGCAGGTTTCACTGAGCGCAATGTCTTTCATGTAGAAAAAGGCTTTGACTGGAACGAGGTTTCATTATCGTCCGGTAGCATGTCATTATTTGCGGATAAAAAAATTATTGAAATACGCATGCCCAGTGGTAAGGCGGGTACTGTTGGAGGGAAAATGCTGGCCGAATTGGCTCAGCAGCCGCCACCAGATACCATGATTTTGCTTATTACCGGCAAGCTGGATGCCTCGACACGTAAAAACAAATGGTACAGAACTTTTGAATCACATGGGGTTTGCCTGCAGTTATGGCCGGTGCCGGCACACCAGTTACCATCATGGATAGAGCAGCGTTTAAAAGTTGCTGGCATAACAGCGAGTAGAGAAGCGGTCCAGTTATTGGCTGATCGAATAGAGGGCAATCTGCTAGCGGCGGACCAGGAAATTCAAAAGCTCAAAATGCAGGTTAGTCAATCAACAATTGATGTTGAGGATGTGCTTGAAGCCGTTGCCGATAGTGCTCGACATAACGTATTTGAGTTTATTGATGCCGCCATGACACAACAAACGCATAAATTATCGCGCATGCTGGGTCATATTCGGGCTGAAGGAGTGCAACCCCCAGTTGTCCTATGGGCAATGGCGAGGGAATTTCGTCTTTTATTTGGGGTGGCTGATGCCTTGGAAAAGAGGCGTAGTCCCAAGCAGGTCATGGATGCGCAACGGGTATGGAGTAACCGCCAATCCATGGTAACCAGTGCTGCGCGGCGTAAGCAAACGGGTTACTGGGGGGCATGCCTGTCCCGCTGCGCAAAAATTGACCGCATGATCAAGGGTATTGCAGACGGCAATCCATGGGATGAATTGTTACAATTAGGTTTTAGGATGAGTCGATAATTACAGGCTATAAAGATGTCAGCAAACCTTCAGAAAGATATGAGTAGTGATATAGAAAGTTATATGCAGGGGCTTGGTCAGCGGGCCCGAGAGGCTTCGCGAGCCCTGGCTTCGGCGAATACGGCAGTAAAAAATACCGCTTTAAATGCCATCGCTGATGATCTGGCCAGCCAATCCGAATACCTGATGCAGGAAAATCGTAAGGACCTGGATGCGGGAGAGGCGAAAGGATTAGATGAGGCCTTGCTAGATCGTCTGGCACTTACGCCTGAAAGAATTGAAGGCATGATTGACGGCCTGCGCCAGATTGCATCATTGCCTGATCCTATTGGTGAAATATTCGACATGAACTATCGTCCATCGGGTATCCAGGTAGGGCGTATGCGCGTACCTCTCGGTGTGGTCGGTATTATTTATGAGTCAAGACCCAATGTAACTGCAGATGCCGCTGCGTTATGTCTAAAGTCAGGCAACGCCACGGTACTACGTGGTGGATCTGAGGCGTTTTATTCCAATCAGGCCATCGCACAAAGCATTCACCGTGGGCTTGAAGCTGCCGGTCTGCCAGCTGATGGTGTACAGGTAATTGCGACGACCGATCGTGCTGCGGTGGATCAGATGATCACCATGCCAAAATATATTGATGTCATCATTCCACGTGGCGGCAAAGGTCTAATTGAGCGCATCAGTGAAGATGCCAGGGTCCCCGTGATCAAACACCTGCATGGCATCTGTCATGTGTATATCGATGATGAAGCAGATCCACAGAAGGCATTTAACATCGCGCTTAATGCAAAGACGCATCGTTATGGTGTCTGTAATGCCATGGAGACCTTGTTGGTTTCAGATACAGTAGCTGCTGAGTTTCTGCCTGATCTTTCACAGACTTACATCGATAAAGGTGTGGAGTTGCGTGGGTGTCAATCGACGTGTGAGATCCTTGGGGAGAAATGCATTGCTGCGACGGAAGCAGACTGGGATACTGAGTACCTGGCGCCTATATTATCTATCCGTGTCGTACAGGATATGCATGAGGCAATCGGCCACATTGCTGATCATGGCTCCGGTCATACTGAGAGCATTGTGACGGAAAACTATACGCATGCCAGGCAGTTCATGCGTGAAGTCGACTCAAGCTCCGTGATGGTGAATGCCTCTACACGGTTCGCGGATGGTTTTGAATATGGTCTGGGCGCCGAGATTGGTATCTCAACTGATAAATTTCACGCGCGCGGCCCTGTGGGGTTGGAGGGGCTGACGTCGGTGAAGTATATAGTGCTGGGTGATGGAGAAATTCGCCACTAGGCGTTCTATTCATTGTCTTTTTCCGCGATTGCTGTGTTAGCTCCGTGCTCGAATCCTCATGTATTTCATATACATTCCGGTTCTGTGCGCGGTGCTTCCTTGCGCTAACGAAAAAATCCTAATGAATAGAATCACCTAGTACAGACCATGAGTAGAAATATTTCATGATCGGTATTTTTGGAGGCACCTTCGATCCTGTTCATCTGGGGCATCTGGCTCTGGCGAATACAGCCTACGAGCATTGTCAGCTGCAGAAAATTATCTTTGTACCGTTAGGTACGCCGTCACATCGTGGTATGCCAAAGGTTTCTTCGCAGAGCCGTGTTAAAATGCTGGGGTCGGCGATTTCAGGTCATGCTGAATACGAAATCAGTACGATAGAGATAGAAAAGTCGTCTCCATCCTGGACGGTAGAAACGTTGGAGCATTTTCGTCATGAAATGCCGGATGAAACGTTCTGCCTGCTGATAGGTTCGGATGCCTTTAAAGCTATCAATACATGGTACCGCTGGCAGTCCTTGCTGGATTACTGCCATCTGGTTGTTGTGAGTCGTGCCGGTGATGATGCGGTGTTAAACATTGAAGTGGCTGATTTCCTTGAGCAGCACCGTATTTTTTCATTGCATGACATGGTGGATGATGATCATGGCGGTATCTATTGGCTGGAAGAAGAAATACTTGATGTATCCTCAACACGGGTACGGCAATCGATTGCTGCAGGCGAGTCATTGACTGCATTATTACCTTCGGCAGTAGAAAAGTTAATTAAAGAAAACGGATATTATGGATATAAGTGAGAAGTTACTTGGTCTTGTTATTGATGCGCTTGAAGATGTGAAGGGGGTCGATATCAAATCACTGGATCTCAGGAACAAGACTTCAGTTACTGATGTTATGGTCATTTGTAGCGGCACCTCTTCTCGCCATGTAAAGTCACTGGCGGACAACGTCATTAAAAAGTCAAAAGAGGCAGGAAGCCCGCCATTAGGAATAGAAGGCGAAAAAGCTGCCGAATGGGTACTGGTTGACCTTGGTGACGTGGTCGTTCATATCATGATGCCGGAGGTTCGGGAGTTCTATCAACTGGAAAGACTGTGGTCGGTTGAAGAAGAACAGTTCTGATAACAACCTTTTAAGCCATTGAATATCCAGATTCACGCCATTGGTAAGCGCATGCCGCCATGGGTCAGGCAGGGGTTTGACGACTATCAATCCCGATTCCCACGCCATATCAAGTTATCGCTTCGTGAAATTAATATGCCAGACCGTACCGGTAATATTGATGTGTTGAAACTTAAGGAAGAGGAAGGTGAGCGCTTGTTATCCCGAGTGTCCGCCGATGATGTGGTCATTGCCCTGGATGAAGGCGGTAAGCAGTGGACTAGCCGTCAGCTTGCGGCAAAACTGGATACATGGCTAACTGATAAGCGTAATATCAGTCTGTTAATTGGTGGTCCGGATGGCTTATTCAGGATGTGTCTGGAACGCGCCGATATCACCTGGTCGTTGTCCAAACTGACCTTGCCACACATGATGGTACGCGTGGTACTCACGGAGCAGTTGTATCGAGCGTACGCGATTACTCAAAATCATCCATACCATCGTGACTAGGATACCTCTAAATATGCGCTTTATTCGCGATAGCGGTGTCAGCTCCGTGCTCGAATCCTCATGTATTTCATATACATTCCGGTTCTGCGCGCGGTGCTTTCTTGCTCTCACAAATAAATCACTATTTTTAGAGGCATCCAATTATTACTGATGAGTAACCCACTGATAATATTGGCATCTGGCTCACCTCGACGCCATGAATTGCTGTTACAGCTGGGTATTGAGCATGAGATCCTGCCTGTCGATATTGATGAAGCTTGCCTGAAAGAGGAATCCCCAGAAGATTGTGTCGAGCGACTGGCTTTGGAGAAGGCCCGCGCAGCTCATGATCAGAATGAGCTGGCTTTGGCGATTGGCTCTGACACGATGGTGATTATCGATGACAAAATATTGGGTAAGCCCCGAGACCGCGCTGACGGCCTGCAAATGCTAGAATGCCTGTCAAATCGGTCACACGAGGTGCTTACTGCTGTGGCAGTGGCAGGAAATGGAAGGGAATTATCATGCGTGCAGCGGTCAAAGGTTGTATTCAGGGAATTATCGTTTGCTGAGATAACAGCCTATTGGCAAAGTGGTGAGCCGCATGACAAGGCGGGTGGATATGCAATTCAAGGGATTGCAGCGCAGTTTATTGAACGGCTCGAAGGTAGTTATTCGGGCGTGATGGGGTTGCCTTTGTATGAAACAGCTCAATTACTGAGAGAACTTGATATTAACCCTCTGGATAATGACCTAGAGGGGAAAGATCAGCTGGAATAGTCTAATGAATGAAGAAATCCTGATTAATGTAACACCACAGGAGACGCGCGTAGCTGTGGTGGAAAATGGCATGCTACAGGAACTCCTGCTTGAGAGGAGCAATAAGCTGGGTATGGTGGGTAATATCTATAAAGGTAAGGTACGACGGGTATTGCCTGGAATGCAGGCCGCCTTTATCGATGTGGGGCTGGACAGGGCAGCTTTTTTACACGCCTCGGATATTATCTCGCAAGGAGATGCTGGCTGTGATACCGAAACTCGGTTGATTGAAGAAATATTAAGTGAAGGCCAGACCCTGCTAGTACAGGTCATCAAAGATCCATTGGGAACTAAAGGTGCGCGGTTAACGACTCAAATTACCATTCCGTCACGGTATTTGGTGCTAATGCCACAGAATAAATGTCTGGGTGTGTCGAGTAAGCTGGAAGATGAAGATGAACGGCAGCGACTGAAGGCAGCGGTTGGTGAGCTTGCGGGTGAAGAAAGAACGGAAGGCTATATTGTTCGCACGGCAGCAGAGGGCGTAAGCAATGACGCACTACAGGCCGACATTAATTACCTGCAGAAGCTTTGGGCCATTATCCGTGAACGGGAAGCGACAGCCAAGTCGGGTGATATGGTGTACGAAGAACTTAACTTGATGATGCGTACTCTGCGAGATTTTTTTGATGAAGGTGTCTCCAAGGTAATGGTTGATTCGCGCGGTGCTTTTCGTCGTATGAATGATTTTGCAGAAAAATTTCTACCGGAGTTTTCTGAACGACTTGAGCACTATACCGGGGAACGCCCGTTATTTGATTTATATAACATTGAAGACGAAATTCAGAAGGCTTTGCAAAGTAAGGTGCAACTAAAATCCGGCGGTTACCTGATTATTGATCAGACCGAGGCGATGACCACAATTGATGTCAATACCGGTGCCTATGTGGGTCATCGTAACCTGGAAGAAACGATTTTTAAAACGAACCTGGAGGCAGCACAGGCTAATGCAAGGCAATTACGGTTAAGGAATCTGGGTGGCATCATTATCCTTGATTTTATCGACATGGCGCATGAAGAACATAAGCGGCAGGTATTGCGAGCATTTGAAAAGTGCATAGATAAAGATCA
>Ga0126335_1002262_pt1 | contig 11408 bp, 6 predicted proteins | sample OlaspJWI45metaG_FD_108409 | JGI IMG/M metagenome (GOLD analysis project Ga0126335, IMG submission 108409) | Marine gutless worms symbiont microbial communities from Oahu, Hawaii - Olavius sp. 1 OAHU.JWI-45 metaG | ecosystem: Host-associated > Annelida > Digestive system > Unclassified | place...
CATACATACATACATACATACATACATACATACATACATACATACATACATACATACATACATACATACATACATACATACATACATACATACATCATACTTAGTGCAAAATCAAAAATGTAGTCACCACGCACTTCGATAAAACAACAAAGATGTCATTCGTAACGTTCTGAGTAAAGTTCTCCTGCAGCGGTTCTGCAGCATTAATTAAATCAGTATGAATTAGTATAAAAATAACAACAATAACGACAAACCGCATCGATTCCGTAGGGAAATCGAAACTCCCATCTAATACAATGTTTTTGGGTCCCCAAGAGTCTCCAATCCAAACAGGATCCGTTAAGCCATGTTTGCACAGCGAAGCCGCGTAAAGACACGTGACAGACATGCTGACAGACTTAAAGACTGACAGACGCTCGGGATTATCAATCGCAACAGTCCGCATCGTGTACATTTGATGCGGCCTAATAATGATGGCCTGTTACCTTTGTTTACTTTGTTCGTGAAAATAAAGAGCTCTTCTTCTCCTGTAACGAATCCGGATTGCGAACTGAGGCGTTCGATCTGCAATTTACCTACATCGCAAACGCACGATCATGCAACTGTACCGATCTGTCGACAATAATAGACAGATCATATGAGAAATGCTGCAAAAGACCACACGACAACAATATATCTATATACACTGTGTTTCAAAAAAATCCACGTGACTACGTCTTCGACGATAACTTGAATAGTAGGTGTCCGATTGTAATAATTTTTGGTACAGTTTAATCTTAGACTATAGGTTATCGAAAAATAGTTGCGGCCATAGTAAGATTGCGCGTGTGCGCGCGTACTATTTGTATTGTATGTAGTTGCCGTGCTCACTAGTCTGCAGATTTGATCCGTAACGAAATGTACCGAGACGAAAAGTACAGAGTAACCCGCAACGAAAGTACTGAGTGACCCGTTATATCGGTAAATTGTTATAATGGCACAATTATTATAATGGTAAAAAATACTTTATTCCGGTGTTGTAGATATATAAATAATAAATAAGCTGTAACATGTGCCTAAAGATTAGATCTGTACTCACATTTTATAGGTACATAATATATTACTAAAGATGTGTAACTTATCTAATATTCTAAAAACAGCCAACATAATACTTAAAAACATTTTCCTGTCGCCATCTGGCTACTGTCGATAAACGTTTTGTCACATTACAACGGATTCGAATTGTACGAGTCACTTCAACCTTATCGTAAAAAAACAGAAATCGACATATAGAAGCAACGAGAAACAAGACGCCAAAATATCCTTATGAATTTAATAAGTTTTTTTTGTAGATATAATCAATATGATCTTTCCAGTCAAGATTGCTATCAACATAAACACCTAGATATTTGGAACAATTAACCTGTTTAATATCGGAATCACAAAGTTGGATGGTATAATTATGTTTTATTCTAGCACTTTTCCAAAAAATACTGTATGATGTTTTATCAATACTAAGACTTAACTTGTTAACAAAAAACCAATTACTCAGTGGCCTCAAGCTTTTATAAACTTTCATTACTACATTATCCAGTGTTATGCTATGAACAAAAATATTAGTGTCGTCAGCAAATAATTTAATAGAAGCATTGGATACAGAATTTGAGATATCATTTACGTACAACAGGAATAACAAAGGACCTAAGACTGACTTTTGTGATACCCACAAGATATCTCTCCCAAATCAGAAGAAACGTCGGCAAATGTGAAGAACTGTTGTCTGTTAGTCAAATAATCCCCGAACCAGTGTAAGACTATTCCACGGACACCATACAGATACATTTTGTATAGCAAAAAATTCATGATCAACCGTGTCAAAGGCTTTGCAAATCAAGAAAAACACCAATGGTAGCATTTTTTTTATCCATATTATCATAAATGCTGTCGATCATGTCAATTAATGCGATAGAAGTAGAGTGATATTTCCTGAAGCCAAACTGATATTTATAAAGAATGTTGTGCTTCTCCAAAAAGTCAGATATTCTCTATAACATAACCGTCCATAACTCGCGTGGCTCTGCCGTCAACTTCCCGGCGATCAGGAATATGCGGCAGATTTAGCTGCGATTTAATGTCCGTAATGTCAGATAGTAACAGGGCATAGTTTAACACTAACTAAACGGCCGCCATGTTATTACGAATTTACGAATATACTCACTATTGTTAGAAATTTCGTTGCTGACAACAGGATCGAGTCGATGAACACGAACCGCTGATTCAGAGCCTCCAAGACTGTAATGAAGAAACGCTTGGACACAAAGCCTCACTGAGTGCAAATTCATCGTGTTTGCATCTCGCTTTGCTAAACATTTAACCAATTTAAGATACGTTTTAAATGTTCAATTTCGGCATTAAATGTTTGTATTCATATTATCAAGCTTTACTGTAGCAGTGTAACCACTATAAAGATTTTGATCATTAGGCTGATGATAGACTATCAGTCAATTTGTTACAGACTTTTGCTATGCAACTTTGCTGCGCAGTAACAAAAGTCTGCAACAAATTGATCGTCTGTCATCAGCCATAATAATAAATTAACGAATGAACCGAAAGTCGAACGTCACTAAACAGTACATAGGCTACATGGCAAAGAACTATGAGTAAAACAAAACATATTTTGAAACTGAGCTCAAGTATTTTAATACATGTACGGCGTACATACGGGTATAAATTGATTTATCGATATCAAAAAATCACAAAACTTTGCAACATCACTAGAAATATGGCGCATTCTAATTCGATGATTTTACGAACACTTAATCAAACTCTGATACTGACGACGTGAACAAAACTTGCAGACTCTCACCAGAGAATGGATTAACTCTGTTATCGTTCCTCGACTGTAGGTTTGCATTTACTTTTTCTCTTGTGCAACGTTCAATGCTTATACCAGACAATCTGATGCACATACACTTGTCTAAAACATGTGAACATCTTCAACGATAACTTTAACAAGATCTGTGCAATTGTAACAAGTTTAGTACATCTATTACTGGCAGTGTAGACCATCGATAGATGGTTTCACTTTCCCACCTTACTCATTTGCTTTACTGGGAAACTGCATGTTGTTTTCGCTATAGTATACGGTGAAATAAAAATCTTCATTGCAAAATACAAAGGAAGCTGCACGGTATGATGCTAATTAATAACATTTATGTAAATAAAATACGATAGAAATGACACGTTCGTCAAGTTAGTTGAACGGAAGCCGTGTCGGGTTTGCCGTGTCGCCTATCGGAAACCGGAAATAGAAATAAGTGACTGTTGGTGACGTTTAATAGAGCTCGGCTGGAACAAGTCATAAATATGTTTAACTGCTATAATATATGGCGCTGTATTCCAAGAGACTTATTTTAAATATCCGTTGAATGTCCAACGTTCAACTAGCTTGACGAACGTAGAAATGACTCTCATCTATGGACCAGCGTAATAGCGCCCAGAGTCACTTAGCCTACTCAGTTGCTGTTTGGCCACGCTCGAGTCTAGTCGTGAAGACACCATTATTGCAGTTCTTGCCGACCAGCCGATGAGGATGTGGACTGTAAGGCTTGTCGGTAGTGACGCACGAGACTTCTAGCGTTATCCAAGCTGGCGGAGCATCACCGTTCCGCAGTCGTATCTGCAATAAAATTCCCCGACTGCTATAACTTACTGTTTTTGCTTTCAGACAAAAACTATGCGATTCGTTCACAGGATCGTAATAGTTTGTAGGCCGCATAGAATGCATGAGATGCAAACTACTGCGATCGACGATCCTGCCAAAATATTGTAATTGCCGTAAAATTTACTAATGCTACGACGAAACGAATACACGCTAAACGCAGAACGAATCGATAACGAATAACCGCTCAGTAGCTAACGAATAAGCACACTATCCTTAATATAAGAAACGGCACGTTATCCACACTCGGTACAGAGCTAGTTCTTTCTTAACCGCTCGACAGGGCCACGATCCAACCGTGGGAAATGTATTAGAACGCTTCGTAGCGCCGGGCACCCAACGAAGAGACGAAGTACCTCCCGTGGTCCGAAGAGATGTAGGCCTAGGCTTCACCAATTCCGCAGTAAAAAGTGAAGATCATAGTATACGAACCATTTTAGAGGCAAGCGAAGGGGGTGAACGCCACAATGCCATAACATTATAGGCTAACATAAGTTATAGGGGGACAAGCGTCTGGGGGACGAAAGTCCCCCAGCGGAGTAGAGAGGCAAAGCTCCGGTAGGGGTTTGCGGCGAAGCCCCCAGAAACTAGACAAACTAGACTTCAAAAATACGCATACATGAATACCAAATAAGCAAAATACAGGAATATTTTTGCGCAATTTCAGTTTATTATTGCCAGTCTATTGGTCAAAAAAATTCGGAAGACGACTGGGGGACACCCACGCATGTCACCCTCTGGCTACGCCCCCCGACTATAGCCAGTCCTTATTATTTCATTGCAAATATTATTAGTTTTATTTGAAGGTTTATTACATACGCACTGACCTCGACAGTTGGATATCTCGGTGGGGTGATGGTGTCGTTCTCGCCCTTCAGACAGTCGCCATTGGGTCTGGACTGTGACGGATAGCGAAACACGTGACCGCTGCGTTGAGGCTGTTCGATGAAGCTCGCAAACATCTCATCGCATCAGATTTGTGCGTCGTTAGTCCAGTCCTACCGAACACTGAGTCCTGCAAAACAGTCACAGAATCAAGTCAATTTTGTCATGCCCGAACTCACGACTACGAAATTTGGCATCAATAAACTAGAAGCATCGCTCTGTCGTAAGTGCGAAGTATAAGCTCAATATCTTAAACCATTTAGACGTAAATATACCGCAAGACAGACTGATATGATGGACAGACAGGCTGACAGGGTTTCGTCAGCTGCAGCGAGGTCTAACGACTCGCGCTAAAAGAAGGGAACACTCTGCGCTCTTCACTCAACACGTAACGCACCATTCGACACAGTGCCGAATTGTAACGCGGTTGTGTAGCATTAACTTGTTGCGAAAATCCCCTGAACCATGCGTTATACCGTTCACGTGTCCGCTTCAAATACTCGCGATATCCTCGGTAGTCTGCGCGACCACACAACAGTAGTGTAGCGACGGAGATTTGGAATTAGGGAATCCGTGCCGCAGCCCTCAACCTAATCCAAGCGATTAATTACGGGAATTGTTGGATACAAATTCACAAATCTGTCAAAAAAAACCACCCAAGAGCTATGTCCCTGGACCTCTCTAGAGACGTTTTATCTCCAGTTCTTCAGACTTTTACCTCTGATTCTTGTGCTACCGTCTTTATATCGTGTTAATGTCGTGTCATCACGATTTGATGGTAATTTACAAAGTATAAAAAAAATCGCTCGAGTGGTAAATCCCGTCGTCATCATGAATATTGATTCAGTCAGTGATTCATCAGAAGGCGATTGATGATTCACTTTCGTTTTCTCCTATGTTTGTGAATGTGACTATTTAAATAGGGCACGGAACGGTATTATGAATAATTTATATTATATAAGGCGCTTTGTGCGTCTGTCTGTCTGTCTGTATGTCCGCTAAAAAACTCAGGAACGGGCAGGGCGACTGTCTCCAAATTTCCAGAGTAGCTACAGGGCATCCAGCGGATGACTTTGGGCACAAAAAGTTTGGGGATCGTGGATAGGAAACCAGAAAAATTTGCACTTGGGAGTAAGGAGGGTTGAGGTGTGTTGAAGGGTGGGCAGGAGATGGGTGAGGGTAGGGGTTTGGGGCGGGATGGGACGACGATTAACAGTTAAGGGCTTTTTGGTTGTTACGTAGGCCCTATACTAGAGCAAATCGTTGCATAAAACATTTTAACGTTATAACCGCCGCACTTAATTTTGAGTGGCCAATCTGCCACGACGCAAGTTATTCGCTGAAAATTAACGCCAGTAATCGTCGACCATGAAGCTGCAGCGAAATAATCGCCGCATATATCTTCACGTAGGCCTACAGCTATTATTTTACGCAGTAGGCCTACTTGCGTCCAGTGTTAGAGCTATACTTAAAAGTAAGTAATATTTAGTTAAGCAGCGATTCTACAGTAGTAATGCTCATGCTCTAAGTAACGGTTGCATATAGACTTACACGTCCAGACGTCACTTACCCGTTCACTTCAGTTCACCTCGAGGCTAAAGAACGCCTGTTCTGTCAGCTATTTCGAACGCACAAGTATGGCATCAACCAACAACCGCGCGAATTGATGACGCAGTCGAATTTATTCGACGCACGGTCGCAGATATGGTTATGGGACTTTCCTACTGCCAGTAACAAAATGCACAGATATAGGCGGCTTAGGCCTACGTGATAACGCCGGTACGAGTGTTTCTTGGAACTGTTAGACCAGATAAACCTGATTCAATATTTTTTTGCTAGATTATCGTCACTGAACACAAAGTCATTAGGATCAGAAACTATGTGATACTTCTTGTAACCCAAAATATCATGGTCGAACCACGGTGTTCTAGAGTAGTCACATTTTTTTTATCTTTTTAACCGTAAAACCCGCGATAAAACCGACCATCGTACCATGGTTCGACCATGGTAGCCGTACCATGGTTCAACCATGCTACAAAATGTTTAGCAGAGCAGCTTGTCTTGTAAGAGCACGTCTGGACTTTTACACATCACGTGGTCAAACATTGGGATTTTTGCTGTTTTGGAGGCATGACTTATGTCCCCCTTACATCGTGTTATAAACTTCAACTTGAGGTTTTTAACGTTGATTTTTGCTGATAATTAACAGTTGCAGTTGATTGTATGAGATGTGGACTATTGTGATCGATGATACGGGTGTCTGTCAGTCTGTAAGTCTGTCAGTCACACGGCTTCGCAGTGCAAACATGGCTGAACAGATCGAGGTCCTGCGTGCATGGGAAGGAGACTTCTGGGGCCCAAGGAACACTGAATCGGGGGTTCCGATTCCCCCAACGGATTCATTCGGCCTTCGCCAAATTACTATGGTCACTTATTTCTGCTGGTGTATAAAGCTGAGCCAATAGGCCTGCATAAAGATATCACATGGCTTAGGCTGAAAGGCATTTACAGACTCATAGAATTAAACCTAGTGAATTACACAAGCACGCGCTGAGCGAATGAAAACATAAGCGACATGGTTGTACGAACACTCTTGCATGCAGCGCACTCTAACCATATAGCAATGCCTGTATGAGCCAGAGCCAATGGTAGGCCTACGGTTAGGCAATACATTGTATGCTCAGATTCTATATTCGTATCAAAAACCACGATGATCGAATGTAATTCTGCAAAATCAACTATCTATCCCACGTAACTGTCAAATGCTAAAATATCGTCTAAATGGAGCAGTATAATGCTTAATAGTTCTATTGTTATTGTAGCAGAAATACGATAATAGCAATAATTGGCAGGTCTAACATTATTGTGCTAAAAAAGCGGATATACTCGGCCTAAACACTAGAATATCTAAGTATAAACAGTAAGCCTGCATGGCGAGTGTTTGTTAGGAAACTGTTTTGTTTTCGGGAATTTGTTAAAAATTAAAACTAGGAGAAAATATAAAGTTCTCGACAAAGTGCGGCGGTTAACAGATAAGCCTACACCGTCTCAACAGCTGTTAGACGTTGTGCTGAAAAGCAGAAGCTGCTGCAGTAGCCGTAAAGTCAACCTGTACAGTTTAAAACATCAAACAGAAACACGATTAAACCATTCGTTCAACGTTGAGATAATTTCGTCAGTTTTATGTAGCCTACAGTATGTTAGATCAGAAATGATATTTGATAGTGCTCGGCGAGACAAAGTAGCTATTGTTCATCGTAATGATTTCCTTGGAACTACACCGTGTCCCAGAAAAAAGAGAACAAGAACATCAGTATTTTGTACGTAATTTTGACAAATTCAAAATATACATGTATCGACGTAATTTTCGGCAAGTACCTCACCGCAGTTCATTATTATATCACGGTTGTAATAATAAAGGTATGCACATTGCACAACTGTTCGTATTGTACAACATAGAACAATCGTTGTTAGTAACTCCAACAACTGTGATGCTGGAGTCTGCAGCAGCATTCAAAATCTGCATGCTGAGAGGCTCTGGCTGTTCATGTTGACTCTGCATACTAACATCAACTGTGTTAACAGTTTCGACAGTCCGTGGCCTTCGGTGATGTCCACTGCGAACAAGAGATCAGCTGAAGCAAATTTGTCAATTTTCTGAATAAAATTATTCAATGTAACAAGAATCAGTTTCTGTTTGAAAATTATTTCAGTATAGACTGACGTTTACTGTAATATGTTTCCTCTTACATAGTTTAGGCCTCTGTAAACGGCATCTTTCGTGACGTCACAATTAGGCCTACGTCATCGCCAGTTAGTGACGTGTTAGTAGTACTGGAATATTTTTCAATTTTTCAATCCCAGAATTATCACGGTGACCTGTGCCGAAAATTATGATAATTTTTTACGGGTAGAAAACTGCTGGTATTAAAATAACTTTTTTTCGTTTTTTTTCGCCTGCAGGGGCGAAACACCGCACCGTATCAGATTGTCTGGTATAAACATTGAACGTTGGCTAGATTGCACCATACGATACAGTGATTTTATCGCATTCTTCACGCAAATGGTGATATTTGGGGGTTCATCCCGAGCTATATTTATACAGTTAACGGAAAACTGGCTTAGGCCTACATGACTCATGACTTGTGACCGACAGCTTTTCACACAGCTAATGAACGAATATAATTAATTCACAATAGCTGGCAGCACTCGCTCAGTCAATAGACATCCATTTAACAACATTTGACAAAAAGTATTTTGAAACATATTTTTATATGTAGAAAAATACCGAGTTTTCAGAGACTGCCGAGCGTCAACAGGAGCAGCTTGCGATAGTCTCCGCTGCAGTCATCGCGTACGAATTCTCTCAACAACTTCTTATAGTTGCGGTGAAAAGCTGCCGCGATGTCTTTCAGATCGATCTGCACACAGTTCAAAACAAGCCTTTCGCTGAACACTGTGAAAGGTTCCAATCAATTGTTATTAATGTAATGTAGTTTAATTCAGCGATAAGCATTGTAGCAACGTATTATCGTTTTAAATTCTTTCAAACTACAATTAAAAAATTATTTACTTAATAAAATATGCTGAAAAGATAAATTATATTCGGCAATTGTGAATTGTGTACTGTATTATCGTTAGTGCTCATAGTCAATTACATGCTCTCAAAACACGTGTACAAGTTTAATGTACGGTCCACTTACTGCACCAGCTTGTTTTACGTATCTATTTCAAAACCTTTAGCCAGTTTGTAACTATGCTGTTTCTATGCAGATGTCTTAAAGACAAAACAACAAATGGCACATGCAATTTGACAATGGCTGCATCAAATCCCCTCACCCTCGCCGTGGTATATCAGGGTTCGGGACCCCCACCTATTACTATGTTCCTTAAGCCCCCAAGAGTCTCCACGAGACTCCACCCCAAAAAGGACCTCGATCAATTTAGCCGTTTTCGCAGGGCGCAGGTGCGTTACAGACAAACACACCACGCTACAGGATCATCGATCGCAACAGTTCGCATCTCATGTATTCGACGTGAACTAATAACACACTGGAGGAACTTGTATGCAGACCTCAGAGCGAGTGACAATCAGGCGAATCAGAGTGCTGTCGTCAGTGCCGGCGCCTTTCATGCTGTTGTACAGGCGCTCAGCGAAGTACGAGTGCGGATCCTTCGCGTACTGTACTGTTCATGCATCAGCATACAACAGAGGTACACAATCTTGATCACAGGTCAGGCGGTTGCTAAGTAGGCCTATGTGAAAACGGCAGATTTTGACCCCTCGTGGAGCCGAAACCCCTGAACCGATTTCAATGAAACTTGAAATATATGATTATGTCCGGGATCCCACCCAGCATGACAAATCTGGTGAGAGTAGCTCCACATGGGTAGTCTGGTTCGTCACATCTTTGGGTCTCTTGTCTTTCTTTTTTGCTTTCTTCGTCCCGTCACGCCTACAGGTCGCATTTCTTGACTGATTTCGACAATCTATATACCAAAATGCGTGTTTCCGTGCAAGAATGTGCCTTTTGGGAGTCTTGACGAAAAACGGTACCCCTCCCCTTAGCCCAAAATTTTGAAAATGTTGCATTACGAAAGCCGTTTTTCGCTCCAAATTCGCGCAAATCTTGCCGCAAGCGCTGCGAAATTTCGTAGTGAAATAGGAATTTAACTATGAGAATTTTGAATTTTGGGTTAAAAATTCGATCGGAGGTATAAATATGCCACATATAGGCCATAACGCCATTCAAGGTCATTCAAGGTCACCGATTTTAGTACCAATGAAAAGCCGATATACAACTTCCTATTAGTGATTAATACTAACATACATCGAATCTTGCACCGTTTCCAAGACATCACAGGTTATTGGTCAAATTTTGACTGTTAACAGACTGGGTAGGCTACGCCTGTTTAACTCATTTGTTTGGGTGAACCCGTAAACTTAAGACCACGTCTGGATGATGTAACTGTGCAAGCTGGCGCATGTGAATCGTTATACTGCACAATCTCAAAATTTTAATTTTGCTGTTTTAGAGCGATGGCTTATTGTATAGAGAAACTGATTGCAGTTTTGTCTATTTAATACACAATATTGATATACAATACCAATTTGGATACAGAGCTGAGAGGAAGAGCTGAAACCTGGGGTTTGAGACTCGTTCGCTATCTGCAAAAGTAAAGACAAGATATCGCCCCCAACGGGATGAAACGATAGCTGGCCTGCTGCAAGAAACGCCCAAAATGGCGGAACTGTACATGCAGTCGCAAATCTGATAGCCTGATGGACCTTGTGAGGAATCAGTCCCACGGTAAAGCTGTATTGCATTTGTAAAACAGAACCGTGTGTTTGCGTGTCACATGTCCTGTTTGGGCTACTGAAAGCCTTGTAATATTTTATTCAAGTGCCAAGTTTTTATTCTGACAAACAGTAAGCAATAAACAAAAACTAAGTTGAATAAACCGGTCAAATTTAGACAATTATCAAACAAAGCGACAATGATAACCTATGGCAAGAAGTCCTTTCTTCAAGTATCCACTCATTTCACTGTCGATAGACAGTGAAATGTCTTTCTTGGCAATAGCTTTATATTTCTCGAATGTAGCACGTAGTTGTGGATAGCTGCGTGTGCACAGGATCTGGTTGAATACAGACTCGTCAGTTCCAAGCTGCTTCTCGCCAGCCTAACAATTGCCAACCACGCTCGACATACCGTATCATCTATACAATTTAGACAAATACAAAATTACCCGAGAAAAGTAATAAATCAGTTAAAGTATATAATACTAGCAGTTCTACCCGAAACCCCCTCTCCCACAATCC
>Ga0126335_1002263_pt1 | contig 11407 bp, 9 predicted proteins | sample OlaspJWI45metaG_FD_108409 | JGI IMG/M metagenome (GOLD analysis project Ga0126335, IMG submission 108409) | Marine gutless worms symbiont microbial communities from Oahu, Hawaii - Olavius sp. 1 OAHU.JWI-45 metaG | ecosystem: Host-associated > Annelida > Digestive system > Unclassified | place...
CCCTCGGCGTAGCGTTCGCCTGAATTCTCGCGCGCCATGCGTTCTGATCGTTTGCTTGCTGGTGCTGCCGGGATCGGCAGCACCGCGTCCGTTGCTGATCGGCCTGGATGCCGACATGTCGGCGGGCACCGAAGTGGCATGGCTGATACGGGACGAAGGCCTGGTCAAGGACGAGCAGCAGCCGTTCGCGGCGGAACGCCGCGACGCGATCGATCGCAGTGACCTCCGGCTTAGCCGCTTCGGCGCCGATGCTGCCATCCTTCCGCCGGAAGGTTCCTGACACCGTGGCCGGTCGACACAAACGTCTGCTACCGACGCTACTGCTTTGGGTGCTGCCTTGCACCATCGCGGTGCTCGTCGCGATCTGGTTCAGCGCCTTCAAGGTCACGCAGCATACGGTCGAGGCTGAACTGCTCGCCCGGTTGGACCACGACAACCGCAACAGCGCGGAACGCCTGGGCGAGAGCCTTGATGTGCTGGTCCAGGACACGCAGACGCTTGCGCGCAACGACCTGATCATCAACGCCTTGTTCGACGTCACCGGACGGGAAGCCTACCTGCCGGTCTTCTTCCAGTCGCTCCGCCTGCCCGGCCCGGCGGGCGCTCGCATCAGCTTCGTCGACGAGCGTGGCCAACTCCTGGCCAGCAATTCCGGGAACGGTCACGACCACACCGGGGCGCCATGGCTGGCTGACGTCATGGCAGGCAATCTGTACGAGTCGCTTACCCGGGACGGCATCGTCGTCGCTGCGCCTGTGGTGGTTCATGGCCAAGCGGAAGGCGCGATCGTTCTCGAGTACGACGCAGACCGCATCCTCGACATCGTCGATACCGAACACATCGCCAGCGCCGGCGCCGTGGTGATGCGCAATGGTCATGTCCTGGCGAGCAGTCCGCCAGACTTTGCCCAAGACGGCATCAGCCCCAATGCGCCGCCTGGCAATGCCTGGATCAGCGTGTACTCGGAGGTGCCGGGTCATCCCGGACTGATCGTCTGGACGGCTGAACCGCGCGAGGCGGCCCTGGCTTCACTGGGGCGCAGCAAGCGCGTCACCGTCAGCGCCATTCTGTTCAGCCTGCTCGCGGTCACCATCGGCATCGTCACGGCCGCATGGCTTTCCACCCGTCCGCTGCGCCAGTTGGCCGACGACCTGCAACACATCCGCTCGACCAGCCAGTTCGGCTACCGCGTGACCCCCTTCGGCACCGCCGAGTTCCGCCAGTTGGGTCAAAGCTTCAACGATCTGCTGGCGCAGATCGAAGCGACGACCACGTCTCGCGACGCGCTCGCCCGGGAAACAGTGCGACGGCGGGAAGCGATGAAGGAACTGAACCAGTTCCGCGATGTGCTCGACCGCACGCTGGACATGATCCTGATGGTCGATGCCCAGACGCTGCACCTGATCTACGCCAACCAAGGGCTGATGGCAGCGACCGGGTATAGCGCCGAGGAACTGCACGGCAGCCCCGTCAACCGGCTCGGTGCCGATCTCAGCGAACAGCAGCTGCGCGGTTTCCTGAAGCAACTGCTGTCGGCGGAAACCGATGCCCTGCAGGACGAGGCCACGCTGCAGGCCAAGGACGGTCGCCGGATCCCGGTCGAGTTCAAGATCCAGCTGGTGAACACCGACGCACACGGCGTGCTGGTGGCAATCTTGCGTGACATCAGTGAACGGCAGAGGGCCGAGCGCGCGCTGGTCGCCAGCCAACGGCACGGCAAGGCGGTGCTTGATGCCGCCGTCGACAGCATCGTCACCATCGACAACCGGGGTATCATCAAGCGTGTCAATCCGTCGACCCTGTTCATGTTCGGCTACAGCGAAGAAGAGCTGATCGGACAGAACGTATCGATGCTGATGCCGGAGCCACATCGCAGCGACCACGACCGCTACCTTGAACGCTATCTGCGGACTGGCTATCGCCGGATCATCGGTATCGGTCGGGAGGTCACCGGGCAGCGCCGCGACGGCTCCACATTCGCGATGGAGCTCACCGTCTGCGAAATCCGCCTGGGCGACCAGCAGTTCTTCACCGGCATGATGCGCGACATTACCGAGCGCAAGAAGATCGAGACCATGAAGACCGAGTTCATCTCCACAGTAAGCCATGAACTGCGGACGCCACTCACCTCGATCATCGGCGCCCTTGGTCTTGTGCGTAGCGGCACAGCCGGCGATCTGGCCGGCAACGTGCACTCGATGCTGGACATTGCCGCCAAGAACGCCGACCGCCTGGTCCGCCTGATCAACGACATCCTGGACATAGAGAAGATCGAGTCGGGTCAGATGCGCTTCGAGCTGGACAGCGTCGACCTGCACGCCCTGCTGCGCGAAGCGATCGAAAGCACCAGCCCTATGCCGACCAGTACGGCGTGACGCTGCGTCTGAAGCTGCCGACCCGGGAGGTCACGGCGATGGGCGACCGTGACCGGCTGCTCCAGGTCATGACCAACCTGATCTCGAACGCCGTCAAGTTTTCGCCCAAGGGCGGCGAGGTCGTCATCACCCTGAGCGTCGAGGCCAGCGTCGTCCGGATGCAGGTCGAGGACCACGGCCCTGGCATCGCCGAAGAGTTCAAGGACTGTATCTTCGGCAGGTTCGCCCAGGCCGACGCTTCCGATACGCGCGAGAAGGGCGGCACCGGGCTCGGCCTCAACATCTGCAAGGCCATCATCGAGAAACACCACGGCCGGATTGGTTACCGGACCGAACCCGGCGAAGGGACGACGTTCTTCTTCGAATTGCCGGCAACTTTGGGCACGATCCGATCGGACGTGCTCGAGCCAAGAGATGCCATGTTGCGGCCAGTCCTGGTCTGCGAGGACGATCCGGATATCGCCCGCCTGATCGCCATGATGCTGAAAAACGGCGGCTTCACATGTGACGTGGCATCGACCGCCGCACAGGCGAGACGAAAGCTGCGAGCAGGCAACTTCGCGGCCCTTACCCTGGACCTGTCGCTGCCGGACATGGATGGCTTTTCGCTGCTGCGGGAGTTGCGAGAAGATTTCCGAACCGAGAGCATCCCCGTCATCGTCGTCTCGGCGACGGCGGAGCACGACGCCGATGGCTATCACAGCCAGGCGCTCGGGCTCGTCGATTGGTTGACGAAGCCGATAGATCCGGTGCGCCTGTTGCGGGCCGCGCGAAGTGCGCTGCACCGTCAGCGGAACCGACCAAGGGTTCTCTACGTCGAAGATGACCCGGACGTGGCCGAGGTAGTTTCCACGGTTTTGAGCGAGCTTGCCGACGTCGATACGGCGTCGAACCTGGCCGAGGCCAGAAGTCTGATCGCCGGCGGCCGGTTCGACCTGGCCGTCCTCGACCTGTCGCTACCTGACGGTTCAGGGGAAGAACTGATCCCCTTGCTGGACAGCGGAGAAAGGTCAGTCGCGCCAGTGATCATCTTCTCCGCACAGGAGGCGCCCAAGGACATTTCGAGACGCGTCAGCGGCGCCCTGATCAAGTCCCAGACGAGCACAGAGCTGCTGGCCGAAGTCGTACGCCGGCAGATCGGCCTGCCAAACACGGCAGCGACCGACGCGCCGCCCAAAGCCATGAGGGAGCACGCATAGATGGAGCTGAACCGCATCCTCTGTGTCGAAGATGAAGCCGACATTCGCGAGATCCTCACCCTGGCACTGGAATCGATCGGTGGCTTCACCGTCGAGTCATGCGCCTCGGGACAGGAGGCGCTCGATCGCGTGGTTGCAACCGATCCGGACCTGATCCTGCTCGACGTGATGATGCCGGAATGTCCGGCCCCTCGACCCTGGAAGCCTTGCAGCAGATCCCCGAAGCGGCGACCAAGCCGGTGATCTTTCTGACCGCCAAGACCCAGGCGAGCGAGATCGAGCAGTTCAAGGCACTGGGCGCCATCGACGTGCTGACCAAGCCCTTCAGCCCGATGACGCTGGCCGAGGAGATCAAGGAAGCATGGCAACGCCACCAACTGGCCGAAGTGGGGTAGACGATGACGGGGCTCGAGCAGAAGCTGGCGCAACTGCGGGCCCGGTTCGCGGCCCAACTGCCGGAACGCCTGCGAGCGCTGGACCAGGCCCTGGCCCAACTGGCGCAGGAGGGACAGCGCCGCGCCGCGCTCGAGACGCTGCACCTGGTGGCGCACAAGCTCAACGGGGCCGGCGGCACCTTCGGCTTCACCGCGCTGAGCGACCAGGCCGCAGCGCTCGAACAGCGCGTCAAGATCGCTCTGGACGATCCCGAAAGACACGGCGAAGCGGCGCAGGCCGAACTCTCCATCCTGATCGAGAGCGTGCGTTGTTGCCTGCTCGCCAATGCAGCCGAACCGGCGGCCGAACTGGACACGATCCGGTCGGGCCCGTCCTCGGACACCGGCAGGCTCGTGTTCCTGCTGGAGGACGACGGTGAGATCTCCGAGGATCTCACCCTCCACCTGACCCAATGCGGCTATCAGGTGCGCAACTTCACCGACCCGAATGACTTGCTGGCGGCCTTGGGCGAAACCCTGCCGAGCGCCGTCGTCCTCGACGTCGTGTTTCCGGGCGACGCCCTCGGCGGCACCAAGGTGGCGGCACAGATCCGGCGGATCGGCCTGACGCGGTTGCCGCTGCTCTGCATTTCTTCACGCACCGACTTCGAAGCCCGATTGAGCGCCGTCAGGTCCGGTGCCAGCGCCTATCTGTTCAAGCCGCTGACACCAGGTACGGTGATCGATCAGCTCGACCGGTTGATCGGCGGCAGCACGGAAGCCCCTATTCGTGTCGTCGTGGTCGACGACGATCCCGAGGTCGCCGACTACTGCTGCGCGATCCTCGATGCCGCGAGCATGGAAACGACGCAGCTGAACGACCCACGCCGGACCTTGGAGACGATCGTCGAGGCCCGCCCCGATCTGCTGCTGATGGACCTGTACATGCCGCAGTGCACCGGGGTCGAACTGGCCGCAGTGATCTGCCAGCAGGACGCACTCGCCAGCATTCCGATCGTCTTCCTGTCTTCCGAACGCGACGTCGACGTTCACCTTTCGGCACTGGACGTCGGTGGTGATGACTTCATCACCAAGCCGTTCAACCGCGACCGGCTGGTCTCCCTGATCACCGCCCGGGCCCGCCGCGCCCGCCGCCTGCGTATGTTGATGACGCGCGACGGACTGACCGGGCTGCTCAACCACGGTTCGCTGATGGAACGGCTCGACACGGAGATCAACCGGGTATCCCGCGGCGGCGGCGAGATCTCATTGGCGATGATCGACGTCGACTATTTCAAGGCGGTCAACGACGAACATGGTCACGCCCGGGGCGACCAGGTTCTCAAGGTGCTTGGCCGGATGCTCAGTTCTCGCTTTCGCACCACCGACATCGTCGGCCGCTACGGCGGCGAGGAATTCGTCGTCGTCTTCCCGGACACCGACGCGGCGACGGCGGAACGCATCCTCGACGAAGTCCGGGACGGTTTCTCGAAGATCCGGCATCGTGCAGGAACCGAGAGCTTTCGCACCACCTTCAGTGCCGGCATCAGCAGCTTCCCCGCCCAGGCCAGCAAGAGCGCCCTGCTCGAGAGCGCCGACCGTGCCCTCTACGAGGCCAAGCAAGGCGGCCGCAATCAGATCCGGCTGGCGCAGCTCACGCAGGCCGCCTGAGCCGACCCGCACCGGGAATATGAGTCGCGTCGAACCGGTCATCCGGCGCAGGATCGGCCACCACAGCGCCCTCCGGGTTTTTCGCCGGCACCACCGCAGTCAGGCGCTGTGGCCGTCGTCATACGCGGTGCGACTGCGACAATGCCGCCACGGCGATCGAGTTCGACCGCGCAACACTGCAGCACATTGCGTTTCAGCTGGCGGCGGCCACGCTGTACCCGCGACTTCACGCCTGATACCGAGATGCCCAGCCGCCGGGCCGCCTCCGCCTGCGTCAACCCTTCGATTTCGGTCAGCATCAACGCCTCGGCATAGATCTCGGGCAGCTGACGGATCAGCGGCACCAGGCACTGCGCCAGGTCACCGGCGAGGTCGCTCTCCGCCGCAGCCGTACGGTCGATGGCTGCGTCCTGGCCGGCGGCCTGCAGTGCCCGGCGTTCGACCGCACGTCGGCGGTGGTGATCGGTGATCGCATTGCCGGCGACCCGATACATCCAGGCAAGGGGCCGCTCTGCGCCGGCCGGCTGCGACTGGTTCTGGACCAGGCGCAACAGGATATCGCCAAGCAGGTCGTCGCGCTGCGCGGCATCCACGCGGCGGCCGACGTAGGACCTGAGCCGCGTCAGGAAGGCGGCCCAGGTCGCTTCGTCCGGTATCGCCGGGGCGCTCATCGCGCCCCTTCGCTGGTTCTCAACACGGACGGCTCTCACGGCTGTTCTCGTCGCAGCAGACTGCCGCCATCTCCGGCTGCAGGCCGGGCTGATCGTCGGTGATACGATACCACTCCCAGCGCAGGCCCTGCGGCTCCCGGGACCAGACCTTGTCCTGGGTCGCATGACAGCAGGTCACCGCCACCTCAGACTGGTCCAGCAGGCCGACGGCGTCCAGCCGGCGCGCCGTGGCGTCGACTTCGGCCGGTTCGAACACCTCGACGCCCAGGTGGTTGAGCCGCTCGGCAGCACCGGGGTTCTCGAACAGCACCAGCTTGAGCGGCGGTTCGTCGATGGCGAAGTTGGCATAGCCGGGCCGCCGCTTGTGCGGCACGGCGTTGAACAGCTTGCTGTAGTAGGCCACGGCCTCTTCGAGATCGCGCACGTTCAGGGCCAGTTGCAGGCGCATGATGAACTCCTTGCTTCGATTTTATCCCTATGACGCAGCCGGACGGCAAAGGACGCAGATTTCTTCGCCCGAGGGTTCCGCGCTAGACTCAGGGCCTCCGATACGCTGCACAGGACAGGCACAGGCATGAGCGGGTTGAGACCGGACGCGCAGGACGTGCTGATCGTGGTCGATGTGCAGAACGATTTCTGCCCCGGCGGCAGCCTGGCGGTGCCCGACGGCGATGCGGTGGTGCCGGTGATCAACCGGTTGATCGGCCGTTTTCCCAACGTCGTGGCATCGCAGGACTGGCACCCGCGCCGGCACAGCTCGTTCGCCTCGATGCACCCCGGCCGCGAGCCGTTCGAGAGCATCGACGTAGCCTATGGCCCGCAGACCTTGTGGCCCGACCACTGCGTTCAGGGCACGCATGGCGCCGAGTTCCACCCTGAGCTCGACAGCGCGGACTTCGAGCTGATCGTCCGCAAGGGGTTCCGCCGCGAGGTCGATTCCTACTCTGCTTTCGTCGAAAACGACCAGGTAACCCCGACCGGCCTCGACGGCTATCTACGTGCCCGCGGCTTCACCCGGACCTTCCTGTGCGGGCTGGCCGGCGACGTCTGCGTGCTGTTCTCCGCCCTCGGCGCTAGGGCGGCCGGCTTCGACACGGTGTTCATCGACGATGCCTGCCGCGACCTCGATATCGACGGCTTCAAGGCGAAGTCGCGCGCCGACATGGCGGCTCAGGGCATCACCATCGCCACGTCGGGCGACGTCATCGGATGAGCAGCACAGCGGCCGAGGTGGTGCGCCGGTATCTCGCGGCGATGGAGGCGCGCGACCTGGAGGCGGCTGCACAGTGTCTGGCCGACGGCTTCACCATGACCTCCCCCGGCGGAGCCCGGTTCGGCACGCCGCAAGAGCTGGCGGCATGGGGCGCCCGCCGCTATCGCCGCATCGGCAAGCGATACGAACGCTTCGACGTCGCCGCGGCAGATGACGGTGAGGTGGTGTATTGCTTCGGTACGCTGCATGGCGAACGCCTGGACGGCACGCCGTTCGACGGCATCCGCTTCATCGACCGTTTCACCGTGCGCGACGGCAAGCTGATCAATCAGCTGGTCTGGAACGACCTCGCCGAGACCTGGTACGCGCCGGCAGATTGAGGTGCGGCGGGCGGGTCTGAGACCCGCCCCTACCCACCATCGGGTAGCATGTAGGGGCGGGTCTCAGACCCGCCCGCATCGCCTTACGCCGTCTTCGCCACCTCGAGATCCAGCTCTTCGACCATGGCATCGCGCATGGCGAATTTCTGCGCCTTGCCGGTCACCGTCATCGGGAAGGCGTCGACGAAGCGGACATAGCGCGGGATCTTGTAGTGGGCGATCTGGCCCCGGCAGAACTCGCGGATCTCCTCCTCTTCCGCCTGCTCGCCCTCGCGCAGCACCACCCAGGCGCACAGCTCTTCGCCATAGCGGGCATCGGGCACGCCGAACACCTGCACGTCCTGCACCTTGGGATGGCGGAACAGGTACTCCTCGATCTCGCGTGGATAGACGTTCTCGCCGCCGCGGATGACCATGTCCTTGACCCGGCCGACGATGTTGCAATAGCCCTCGGCATCGATCACGCCCAGATCGCCAGTGTGCATCCAGCCGGCATCGTCGATCGCCTCGGACGTACGCTCGGCATCGTCCCAATAGCCCTTCATCACCGAATAGCCGCGGGTCAGCAGTTCGCCCTGGGTGCCCGGCGGGGTGATCCGGCCCTGCTCGTCGACGATCTTCACTTCGACATGCGGGTGGATGCGGCCGACGGTGGAGACCCGCCGTTCGATCGGATCGTCCGGCGAGCTCTGGAACGACACCGGGCTGGTCTCGGTCATGCCGTAGGCGATGGTGACGTCGCGCATGCCCATGTCACCGATCACCCGCTTCATCACCTCGATCGGACAGGGCGCCCCGGCCATGCAGCCGGTGCGCAGCGAGGACAGGTCGAAGCGGTCGAACTCGGCATGCTCGAGCACGGCGACGAACATCGTCGGCACGCCGTAGAGCGCCGTGCAGCGCTCGGCCTCGATGGTCTCCAGCACCGCGCCCGGTTCGAAGGCCTCGTCGGGAAAGACCATGGTGGCGCCGTGAGTGATGCAGCCCAGGTTGCCCATCACCATGCCGAAGCAATGATACAGCGGCACCGGGATGCACAGGGTGTCCTGTTCGCTGAAGCGCATCGCCTCGGCGACGAAATAGCCGTTGTTGAGGATGTTGTAGTGGCTAAGCGTCGCGCCCTTGGGAAAGCCGGTGGTGCCGCTGGTGAACTGGATGTTGATTGCGTCGTCCGGCTGCAGCCCGGCGGTCACCGTCTTCAGGCGCTCCATCGTCGCCGGTCCGGCGAGCTGGCGGATGTCGTCGTAGTTCAGCATCCCCGGCGTCTTCTCGGCGCCCATGCGGATCACGGTCTTCAGCATCGGCAGCTTGGCCGCCTCGAGCCGGCCGGGCTCGGCGGCGTCCAGCTCGGGCGCCAGGGTCTGCAGCATCTGCAGATAGTCGCTGGTCTTGAACCGGTCGGCGGTGATGATCGCCTTGCAGCCGACCTTGTTCAGGGCGTACTCGAGTTCGGTCAGCCGGTAGGCCGGGTTGATGTTGACAAGCACCAGGCCCGCTTTCGCGGTGGCGAACTGGGTCACGACCCATTCCATGCGGTTGGGCGACCAGATGCCGATGCGGTCGCCGGGCTCCAGGCCCAGGGCCAGCAGGCCGGCGGCCACGGCGTCGACCTCGCGCTGCAGGTCGTAGTAGCTCCAGCGGATGTCCTGGTGGCGCACCACCAGCGCCTCGCGCCCGCCCCAGCGCTCGACCGCACGGTCCAGTGCCGTGGGGATGGTCTCGTACAAGAGTTCGGTATCCGTGCGCCCGGACACATAGCTCTGCGTCAGTGCCGACATGTCTGCCTCCTGTCGCCTGCGGCCCCCGCCTGTCCGGCCCTACATATCATGCCAGTCGCCGGCCTGTTCGAAGGCATGCGCGGCCTGGTAGATCGTCGCCTCGCGGTAGTGCTTGCCGGTCAGCATCAGCCCGACCGGCAGGCCCTCGCTCATCCCGCACGGGATCGACATCGACGGATGGCCGGTGATGTCGAACGGCGAAGCGTTGCCGACCATCTCGAAAGCGCGCTGGATGGTGAGTGCAAGCGGCGCATCCGGCGGCGGCAATGGCGTCGCCTTCATCGGCAGCGTCGGCATCAGCAGCAGGTCGTAGCGGTCCAGGGCCTCGTCGTAGGTCTTGCGCAGCTGCCGGTTCAGGTTCTGCGCCTTGGCGTAGAAATGCCCGCGATAGTGCTTGAGGAAGTACTGGCCGATGAACATGGAGATCTTCAGGCTGTCGGACAGCTCGTCCGCCCGGCTCGGCCAGTTGGCGTGGGCGTCCAGCAGGCTGGTGACGTAGAGACCACGCCAGTTGGTGCCGAAGCCGTTGCCGTTCATCATCAGGTCGGTCAGCCCCTCCAGCGCGATCGGCGTCCAGATCGCCCCGCCCAGGGCGTGCATGGGGATCGACACGTCAGCCACCTCGGCGCCCAGCTCGCGGAACAACTCGGCCCCTTTGCGCACCTTCTCGTCGACGTCGGCCTCGGAGTTGTCATGACCGAAGCCTTCCTTGACCACGCCGATGCGCAGATCGCGCACGCCCTTGCCCAGCGCGGCCGTGTAGTTGTCGACACGAGGGGCGTACTGCCGCGGGTCGAGGCCGTCTTCGCCGGCGATCACCTCCAGCATCAGGGCATTGTCGGCGACGTTGCGGGTCATCGGCCCGGTGTGATCGATGGTGATCTCGATCGGCATCACTCCGGTATAGGGGACCAGGCCGTGCGTCGGCTTCATGCCATAACAGCCGCAGAACGCGGCCGGGATGCGGATGGAGCCGCCCTGGTCGCCGCCGATCGCCATATCGACCTCGCCGGCACCGACCAGTGCGCCGCTACCGGACGACGAGCCGCCGGCGGAGTAGCCCATCTTGTAGGGGTTGTGCACCGGCCCGGTGGCATTGGTGTGGCTGCCGCCGGACAGGCAGAAGTACTCGCAATGGGCCTTGCCGGCGATGGTCGCGCCCGCGTCCAAAAGGCGGGTGACGATGGTCGCGTCGACATCGGGGGTATAGCCTTCCAGCGTCGAGGCGCCGTTCATCATCGGCACCCCGGCCAGGCAGACGTTGTCTTTCAGCGCTACCGTCTTGCCGGCCAGCGGTCCGCGCCGGGCGCCCTGGACCTCGGTCTTTACATACCAGGCATTGAGCGGGTTCTCCGCCGGCGACGGGCGGTAGCCCGGCGTGCGCGGATAGTCCACTTCCGGCAGGTAGTCCGGCAGACCGTCGACCACGTCGTAGGCGGCGATGGTGCCCTCCATCAGGGTCATGAACTCGAGAATGGCCTCGTCGTTCAGGCTCATGCCGAAGTCGTCCACGATCTCGCGCATCTGCGCCAGGGTCGGCCGCTTCACTGTCATGAAGAAGGTCCTTTCGTTGATCGCCGGGGCCTCGCTGGCAGCCCCGGCGGGCCGTGCCGTTTCCGCCGTCGGCACGCGTGCCGCCGTCGGCTTGGCACCACCGCCACCGAAACCGGTGAATTCGTCGATCAGGCTGGGATCGGTCACATTAGCGCCGGCAACCTCGCCGGCGATGGCGCCGCGTTGCAGCAG
>Ga0126335_1002264_pt1 | contig 11402 bp, 5 predicted proteins | sample OlaspJWI45metaG_FD_108409 | JGI IMG/M metagenome (GOLD analysis project Ga0126335, IMG submission 108409) | Marine gutless worms symbiont microbial communities from Oahu, Hawaii - Olavius sp. 1 OAHU.JWI-45 metaG | ecosystem: Host-associated > Annelida > Digestive system > Unclassified | place...
TCCCTCCCCACCTCTCATCCTCCAAAAGTGTATTTTTTTGGCCCCTACCCATGACTTCCAAATTTTTTGTACCCAAAATAATCCCTGTGGTGCCCCAGAGCTACCGTGACAATTTGTAGACATTCGTCACAGCCGTTGACAAACATACAGACACACAAAGAGCTTTGTAGTTGTCTTGCTCTGCTGAGATGCAGACACATATTTGAATGTTTGACAGAACATGCATTGTTACGGCATTTCTGTTAGCTTCTGTTGAACTTGTGGTGTGTTTGTTACAAGTTTTGTTTACTCTTGTTCAATGTGTCATAGTTTTATCTTTGAGACTTTTTTGCTGCAACAAATTTGCAGCGTTTTGTGTTGTTTATTGTCACTTTTTGAGTGCCGTATCTGGCCATCTTGTTGCAGCAACTGTTTTACTTGGGTATTTTTGTTCTATTTATTTTTTTATTTTTATGTAATCTCGACTAGTACATAGCAACTAATTGTGCCATAGTGTTGTTGTTGATGATGTAGACGTTGGTAGTTCAAATCGTCGTTTGCTCGCATTGTGTGTTTGGTGAGCGACATTGTCTGTGTCTCTGTCTCCATGTGTGTTGTTTTCTGATTGTACCTGCAGTTAATGCTAGGATTAGTATTGTCGGTACATGTTATCATTAGCATTGAAAATACTGGACATCACTTAAACAGCATGTTTGCCGTGTGGCATCTACATATGTATATGTACGTTTAATGAAGAAAAACTTTTGCCCATATCTGCCAGTCTGACAAGATGTCTTTACAGAAAATGCGTCGTTCATTGTTTTAAAGCAAGGCATCAGAAGTGCCCGATGGGACTTTTAACAACACTTGTATCACAATTTTAGCTGAATCCGTATTGGATGTTGCCAGCAGTATATGTGTATCTGAAAGATCTCTTTACCAATCAAAACTGTGTTGCCCACCGATATACGACACAATGTGCAGACCTGTCGTATTTTGTAACTTAAATTTTGACAGTCAGTACCTGTGCATTAAATTTTTGGAAAGACTCGCCTACTAAAGAGCTACTGTAGAGTATGAATTAAAACCCTTCTGACTTATCTAGACGTTGCGTATGCTCAAAAGCTGATGGGTAGCCAGCATAATCTACCTCACGTTAACCACTCCAGCTGAATGTATTCCGTGCGTGCACGTGTTTCTGTCTTGGTTGCTGGCTCGTCTCTATAGTGTTGTGTGTGTGTGAATGTTTTGAACTAATAACGTGTAGTGTGATCGATGGCCAGGATATGCGGTCTGCCTTCTGGCTGCGCTTAGTGATCAGTTTGTCGTTCGTTAACAGTGACCACCATGTTTGTCAATCAACACTTATGTGTGTCGTGCAGCAGCTTGTAGAACTGACAAGAGTTTGGTCACGTTAGTGATTGTTGGACATTCATTACTAGGAACAACAAGTCTGTGGCTATTTGATTGGCTAATCATGGGTGCAGTGTGATTTTCATTTCAGTTTATTTTTTAGTTTTAGTTTTTGCTTCCTTCGGTGCTTTGACGCTGTTGATTGGGTCATCTGGCCTGTAAAAATCATCCCCGAAATGACCTATATAGTGTCGAGTGGGACGTTAAACCTCTGCTCGCTCACTTTAGTTTTTGCACATTATTTAGTTTTAGTTTTCATTTTTGTTTTTACCCAGTTTTAGGTTTTCATTTAGTTTTAATTTTAGTTTTTGCTTTTTTGCTGCTGAATCTGCCTCATTAATGATAAATTGTCTCCATGTTGCCGACTTTTTAGCTTTGATTGATGTATACAAACGTATTTTTGGCTAAAAGTACAATACTGTATGCTGTACAACAGGCATTTGCTTAGTCATTTACTGCAGTTTCATATTTGTAAGATGTGTTTTTACTTTTTGGTATTTTTCTGTTTTGGTTTTATATTTTTCGTTTTTGTTGTCATTTCAGTTAACAAAATCATTATTTTTCGTTTTTACCTATTTTAGTTTTCTTTAACGAAAATCACACTGCATGCATGACGTATTATCACCAAGGTTGTCTTCCTTACTTATTGAATTTACCTGTCTTCCATGCATTTTGTTTCCCAGAACTTGACGTGAAAGACTATCTTTATCTTTGGGGTGTGTAGCCAAAGATTCTCAGCAGTGAGTCTGCATGAGGAAAGGCTAAAAACAGTAATGCTTTTTAGGAGTTAGATATTGTCTTATTTTCAAGGAATTATTTCCGAGAATGCACCTCCCAGCATTGGCAACTATGATGTCGTTGCGTTTCGTCGTGAACTACATATTGTTTCTTACTGAGTCTTGCACCTACTTGGTTGTTCTGGAGAGCATGGTACACTCTTGTCATTGTCTGTTGCTCAGTGCTTTGCATTGTCGTTGACTCGTGGCATGACTGAATGTGTGTGTGCTTCTGTGCGGTAACTGCCAGCTGCTGATGAAGATGGTAATAAAGTTGATTGCTGCCGCAGCCAGTTTTAGTCCACACTAGTCTAGCTTATATTAGTCACTTACATGTACGGTGTGTCCGTGAAAAAAGTAAACTAGTGTATACATTTTTATAACTGCGACAATCAACATTGGATTTTAACCGAATTCTGCACTGATAATATCACATCTAATTGCAACAAAGCACCAAATTTCAGTAAAATCTGTCAACATCTGCAAAAGTTACAGCAAATTTAGCGAGCTCACCTCAAAACATGAACTGTCCACTATTGGCAACGTTTAGACTGTCAAGGGCACATGCTCCTACAGTTTCCCTCAGATCCAGTATTCTGCCAAGTTGAGATCAGAACTGTTGGCTGGCCAGAGAATTAAAGCGATGAACTCTTAAGTGTTTCACGAGTTGCACAGTTTCATGCACCCCATGGGCAGGAGTGTTGTCCTGTGACCAGTGACTGCACTAATTAACGTCACGGAAACTGGCATATTGTGTGGTCAGTATTTGAAGATTAATAACTTCACTGCTAATGAACATTTTCTGAGGAAATTTTGCGGTTCTTTCACAAATATATTCAGAAGTTTGTGCACATAATTTTGTTTGGATGCGTTTAGATTTAATATTTCTATCCAGTATTGTCTGTGGTTTACTTTTCTCCCAGACACAGTGTATATGTGTGTGTGCTTATGTGTGGTAACTGCCAGCTGCTACTGACGGTGATAGTGATGAAGTTGTGATCTGCTGATTCTGAATATAGCCATGTGTCTGGTGAAAAGTGATGTTAATATTAATGGATTTAGCACTACTTTTCTCTGCAGCCTCTCTGAGGTCTGCTTTAAAACATAAAGCTTTGTGAAGTTGTTAACGTTAGCAATATGAAGCATGGAGAAATAGCATCTGTGAGAGATGGATAGAATGCTGGAGTACATTAAATGTGAATGACTGCTAGTTTGTTACACATGACTAGACCAGACTTTGTTTGTTTTGTTATCTTTTTATGCTCCAGTATAGTTCTCTGTTGCCACCAGTCAAATAAAATGGCTGGCTGCATAATGTATCAGAATTATTTAGTCCTCGTAATTCTGTGTTGTATGCATTTCAGTAAATGACCTATAAAGTGTCGAGTGGGACGTTAAACCTCTGCTCACTCACTGCTCACTATGCATTTCAGTGAGTTGCTCCGGCGATCTAGCATCTGGAGTGTTGTCCTGTGTTATGTTAGCAGTTTTAGTAACAACTGGTTCGTCGATAGTGAATGTCCATTGATTACTGATAACAGTTCAAGGCAGTGTCGGCGTCTGACATCCTGTTCTGTACTAGCTTCCACTACTTCCAGTGCGAAGGTCAAAACTGTTTTTAATAACGACTGGCTGTGCCCGATTGTGAACTGATTGTGATTAAGCGTGCATATTGGCCTTCTACTTATTGCTGTTGTCTGTTGTCATGTCGTAGTAATTTTGACCATATGATGGCTCATTGTTTGTAGTTCATTGTTGTAACGTTGTCACTGCTACTGCAGATCTGTTCATGGCTGGATTTAGGCGTGCAGCATTTAAGCCATAACTTAGCACCCTACGGCTGTAAACCCTTATTGGGTCTGTAAAAATCGTCCCCACAATGACCTATAATGTGTCGAGTTGGACGTTAAGCCTTTACTCACGCACATATTACCTTAAATGATCTAACATGGCACTACGCAATCTTTGATTTAATTCCATCATAATTTTGTTAAGTAACGCTTTATACCATTTGAACGTTCCAAGTGTGATCTCTGCAGATTCCCATGGACTTTGGATTCTTGTCTGAACCCAGCCTTGTTTTGTGGATTGCAGTGATGTAAGACACTAGCATAATATTTGCACTATACGCCTGTATTGTACATTGCTAAGAGCTGTGTTGTATCATAGTAATGAAACCGGAAATGTTGTGGTGCAGCACTACATTTTTCTGTCTTGGGCGTTTTTATTGTATGCATTGTATGTATATGCTGTTCTCAACATGAAAATAACGGTCTTAAATGTTTAGCGTCAGTTTTTAAACAAATAGTCAAAGTACTTTGGCGACATCCGCATCGAATGTGGCAGATAATCTTATGTTCTTATGTCTTATGTTCCTTGGATGCCCAAGAGTCTCCACCCCAAACAGGACCTCGATCCGTTCAGTCGTGTTTGCACAGTGAAGCCGTGTGACAGACGCCCACGCCACAGGATCATCGATCGCAATAGTGTGCATATCGTGCATTCGATGCGGCGTAATGATACCATTATAATACTTCGTCCATGTTACGGATTTGCCGTTTCCCAATGGACACGTTGCCCCGGGCGTAGAAATTGGCGTTGCTGTAGTCATTCTGTCAAAAAATGGAAGCACGCTGTTCGTCATGCTCGTGATGCTGAAGCAACCATACGGCCGTCGCCGGCTATGAGCAAATGATGTGGTGGATGATGATGAACCAGTAATGACCTATCGACTCTGCCGTGATGTCGACACTGTTGCACTTCATAAACGTCGCGTATATAGGGCCAATTTGGGTCGGTGATGAGCAGATGTGTGCTGGTGATAGTAAATAATGATTTAGTCGACCTGCTGCAGCCTATTGGACGCTGTATCAGTCTTTCCGCCACATTAGGCGCCTCAATATTAATGTTGGACTACGTCTGGAATGAGGCGCGAATTTAAACGCACGTCAGCGAGTTAACGTTTACCAACAATTACACGACATTGTTACATAATTGCGTTGAGCGCTGTACTGTGAACAGTTTGAATGGGACCACAAACAAACGACAAATTTTGATACTTTGTAGTGTACGTCTTCCTGTAGGCTAACGTCATTAATCATTTGTTTAAATTACTTTAATAATTTCTATATTTAGACATGGCTTAGGCCTGGTGCGTTAACAATAGCCAAACGTAGCTGAACTTTCGACCACTGATTAAATCGTTAAAATACAATTTAAAAAACGTCGACATCGGCCCTTAAACTGTTGATATATCTGTAAAAATGGCTTATGCATTATCGCTGACAACTCCTGCAACCTAGACTCCCGGAACTTCTTTTAGAAGTCTGGCTATACAGGCCTGAGAAATGTTTGAGAAATTCGTCGATACGCTCCTTTCGTAACAGAAACCGGTTTAGCGACGAACGCAACGCGCGGACCGTGTGGATTGGAAGCGACGGGGCTCTGACGATAGACAGCAAGGACGACCCGCGCATTAGGTAGAGCAGAGGCAGTATTGTCCCATTCTACGTCGCCGCCTGCTAGCGGCCTTGGATTGTGTAACGTTTTGGAGACCAACGCCGGTATGGAGCGTCATGCTGTTGAAAAAAAACACAAAAAACAGTGGTACAAATGTTGTAATGTTGTATTATGTCAAACGCGAGTACAGTTCTAGCCTCATTTTACAGCATGAATGTTGTCTGTTGGAAGACACCGGTATGCGCATTTGTACCTGTCGCTAAACCAAACAGATTTGATACTGGCTCAGGGACTTTTAGCACGGCACGGTACGCCTATGTCAATGAGAGTCTATAGTTGGGCACTGAGATCCGAAACCTACGACGCAGTGATTCCAGTCTATCGTATATCGAAAAGTGAAAAATAGAGCACCCCACAAAGAAGGAATGAGTCGCTGGTGGTTCGGCTCAAAGTCGAGAGCCTCGAAATACGATGAACGCAGAGTTGTACCGTTGAATAAAAGATAACGTCATACTCGCCCATATCTAGCCCCAGACCGTCACATCACGTGATAGAGTGGACGACTTGGACGACGACGACGCCGTATTTAGTTTGATTGATTGACATCGCATCGTTACGAGGATTTGCCAACGACGTCGTGTAGATACACTTTACCTACGCACAACAAACGTTAACATTATCTTCTATACGAATTCTTCTTGCCGTACATTCCCGCTACCCCACCGGCAGGCATACACGGCTTCAAACGTACCTTTCTGTCGGTTTTTTACATTTTAAAGTATTGTTTTCGTTAATTTCCTAGAACTTTGTACCCATACGTCGCCTTGGTATATACAATGCATTGCATTAGAGATGTATTATGTTTAACTTTGTACGATGTGCGCTGCACGGCATACGAACAGGTTTTGTTGGGCTCAACTTCTAGTTGTGTCGAATATTTGTGTCAAAGATTAATAGCGCACGGAAGTATAGCCTACTTCGAAGAAGGTTTTTCGGAGGCGCAAAAACTTTTGACTGTGTCCTTTGTAATTTGTGATCGTCGTTTCTTCTGAAATTATATATACGTTTATTGTTACCACAAAGGTAGCACAAAAGTCAATTACAAATGAAAAGATAAAAGTGACAGGACAATGGCAAGAGGTATGTACAAGTACATGCAGTCATAACTAGCCAACACATTTAAGCCTACATAAATCAGCAAACTTACAAATATCACATCTGTGTCTATAACATCACCCACACATGCATCATACTTATTAAACAAATTTATAACATTTTTTACAGTATTTTGATATCAACAGACAATAATGTAGCACATCATTATCACATTTGTATAAACGATTGTCAAACTTTAGTTTAATTTTATCCAGGATATGCGTGAGATCAAGACGTTCACACATCAATTGTAGAACTTTAACATACGATCGTGAGACGAGAAAAAATGCGACCACTGCAAACCTCTGCTCACTCACTCACTCTGAATATGTCCATGAAGACATTTTCGCTGTATCGCATGAAACAGCAGTCGGAGATATACGGTATATTCGCGGCTTCCTTCGCTGACGTGACGTAACCAAGAATTACGTTCTCCTGGCTGTCGCGGTGTCGCCTGCCGCTGCTTTCATGGGAGTTGGACCACCCAAGGGTCGAGGGGTGACAGTAGTGAGAGACAATATAGGCAGCAGACTGGCGCCAATGAGGCTAATCTGTCAGTGCTGACGTCCAATTAGGGCGCTCTCCCGTTGAATCGCGCAGTTAGGCACCCGAACAGGAAGCTTGGTTGACGCTGACAAGCCAAACCAGCAAATTGATGATGCTCTTGGATGCTGGCGACTATAGCATCGCAATTACGACGTAGTCTGTCGAAAGATGCGGGCATGCCGCTGCTGCAACCAACATCACCGAGCGACTGCCTATACCAGACGAAATAGAACTTAATTTGACGCTGTTTCGCGTTTGTAGCAGACCGGGTCTCCCTGTTTTTACTGTGCTAGTGATACGTTTTTATCCGCTAACCGCAATAGGCTTTTAGACGTTCAAACGTTCTCACAGTTTCTGCTGACATGTACTGAGGCGCAAGTAGGCTAATGAATGCAATTATTTGTGTTTGCGCGTTAACAATTTGTACGGCTATTATCCTTTAATGTGTCTATACAGCGCGATGTAATAGCAGTCGTAATTTTTGAAAAACCAATTAGCTTGGCTCGGCGCCTGCAGCAGCGAATGCGGAGGCTGGATATCTCGGCAGTCACTGGACCTGCAGTCGATGAATCGGACGGCATGTCGACTCCCGAGTTCTACGGAGTCTGCAGGCTGATTCGTCTGGTTTTTGTCGTCCTATATTTACCTCATCATCATACAGGTGAGATATGCTGGTCGTTGTTTGTCATTTCATTCACTACTGTGTATGACAGTAGCTCTGTAAATTGTGGCACAAAAACCGAGTGCTCATACGATTGGCGCAGCTTTGCTATGGCGACGTGGCTGTCTGTCTTTGTGTCTGTCACGTTGATGTATGGTGCCCAAACGACTAGGTCGATTATCATGTGACTTTCACCAGATTGTAGCCCAGCCATTCTAGTTTTCCATACCAGATATGAACCCGATAGCTTGAGGGGATCCTCCTCATTAAGGACGTCAAATGGGAGAGGGGTAGGTAAAAGTCGGAAAATCAGGTCAAAAAATCGCAGTCATTCACCAGATGCAGCTCTTGACACTGACAGCGCAGCATGGAAAGCTGTGCTTCGTTGCATTTTGTGTCAAGATCTTAACATCGGTGTGCACAAGCGTCGGGCGATTTGTCAGCGATAGCTGAGCTTCTTGTTATAAAATATTTTGATGATGATGATGGTGATGATGACATAACGTCACGGCGAAACGTAACTTGACGTTTATACTCGTAAATTGTTCTCTGGGAGTTGGGAAGCTCGATTCATAGGCTTACTCATACTCACGACGCGAGCATAAGATAGGCAATAGATAATAGTGAAATCAATGCATGTGATCAGGTAAGTAAGCGACTGATACGTGCACGAACTATAGCGGAACTACTAATGTTTCTTGCTGGTCGTAGACGGAACTGCAGTGAGCGTCAGGCTATGACTCCAATATAAAAAGCGCATGTCGTTTCATTGCATCTCTTATGACCACGAACGTCATTCCGACCTTTACGACTTTAGGCCGGTGAAGGGAATTCGTACCCCATTCCCCCCGTTTCCCCTCTGAATTTGACTGTAACCATTGACGGGCTTGACGAACTGCATTGATGCAGTAAAATTACTTCTAAATGACAATAATAAATATTTGCTAGACAACAACATAAAATGGGAAGTTTGTTTGCGTTGTATTAATAGAAGATATCATATGAATAAACATTGACGGACAAAGTAGCCTACCCCTCACTTGCGTCTGCTGGTAACGTAGCCTACTGCTGACAACGCATATCGTCTAATATAATAATTCTGTTTGTGAGTCTGTTTGTTTGTTCGCTTATAGCTCGGAAACGGGCGTCGCGGATGCGTCCAAATATTCATCGTAGCTCCAGGGCATCATAGAGATGGTTTTAGGTGCAAAAAATGTCAGGGGTCATGCGTATGGGGCAAGAAACTTGGCATTTTTCGTTTTTTGGGGGCAACGGCCGGCCACGCGCCAGGGGGGACTGGACTGGCCTATGGGCGCACGCGCAGGCACCCCTACAGACACGACTGCCTTGGCAGCCTGAGTCTGGGAGGTATTGGCGCTGACAGTTTAGCAGTACGGGCAGAGGGGTAGCATGGGGCGGACGATAGATAGGGACGAGGCTCTTTAAGATTATACGCAATGTCCATCTTGACGGGCAAATGCGCTAGTTGCTTACATAACACGAGCTTAGAATGAATAGTGTGAAAAATGATGTTCCAAAGTTGCTCGAGGCTGACAACTGAGAGGCATGATTATCATTGTTGACTGTGTCACCGGGAACATGGAGATGCACTGACGGAACTGGCAACATGGTTTTTACTAGTCACATTAGGCGTGTTGCACAATTTACGGTCGCGTATTTCAGACAATTCTACGAGCATTGAAGACTTATTTATGAGATTGAAACTATGCTGCATGACAACGTATGCCTACTCCCCCAGTGCACGTAAAAATGAATAGCCGGAAGACATCGTATTTTCTACGAACCTCTCTACCTTCTGCCGCCGACTGGAAACTTTTTTGTTTAGTGTTTCGTTTTCTTATTTTATTCTATAACTGTTTTCCTCGGTTTGTAACTTGTGACACTCTAGTGGTCCTAGAAGTAGCCACAGTTATTTATTTAGGTCACTATAAAAATTATTATTACATTACCGCATTTAGAATGCAAACTCTGTATGGTCCCGGTATAAAAAAGAGATATTAAAATTATTGAAAGTTACAAAAAAGCTACTAAGTTGATTATATCCTTAAAGCGTTTACCATATACAGAAAGATTAAAACAACTTATGCTTTCTACGTTAAAATACAGACGTTTACGTGGAGACATGATAGAAGTTTTCAAAATAGTTCATAATTTTTATCACTGAAAGCTGCAGTAAAACTGAACTTTAATGTATTCAGTACAACTAGAGGAAATAAGTACATATTACAAAAATCTTTATGTCATTATAACATAAGAAAGTATTCATTTAGTTCTAGAGTAGTAAATATGTGGAATAGTTCGCCAAATGACGTGGTTGAGGCTGATACTATTAATACTTTTAAGAATCGTCTTGATGAATGTTGGTCTAATCAACATGTTCTTTTTCATTTTAACGCCGACTTACATGTAATTGGAACTGGAAGTCTATCAATTTGTATGTGAAAGTGATGTTAAGAGGCAAAGAGGACTACCTGCGCCCGTCAGAACACACTGAATTGGATTGGCTCACATTACATTACAGCCTAAATCATAACTGCAAACATTTGTCGGGAGGTAAGACATAAAAAAGTTTTTTTACATTTGCAAACAGAAAATTGACGTAGGGCTATAACGCCATTGATCGATTTGCTCGCGATATTTCGCCGACCGTCAGCACACTGTTGCTAGCTCGGCTGAAAACGGCTTGCAGCATTGGCGCCACGGCTTACCGCGTAAGCCTTCTGGCAGGTCCAGGGGTCCATAGGTCTTAAACTCTACACGGTATGGAGCCTGTTTATCCTAACTCGCGTGGAGCTAGCATATTGGCCCCGTTGTTATGCTATATTGCCGTTCACGGATGAATTCATTTACAGCTGTACAGCAGATCGATTTTATAGCCGGGACAGCCTGTCATGTCGAATTTGCACCACATTCTGTTAAAGGCGCATTAGCTAGATAAACTGGCTGTCCGTCATCCATTTTTGTCTTTAGGGCCATGCATAAATTTTTTACTTACTTTTCCTTGCCGCCTCTGGAGTTCGGAATGACTGCAATGGTGTAAAACATACGATATGTGTGACTACATATGCATCGTCGTCATCACCGTCGTTTTACTGGTTTAAAACAGATCAACGTAAAAAAACTGAACACATGCTAGCCTATATCTCTGCTTACAAACAATTCAACGCAGACTTGGGACCACCGACGACCCTTTTATACTTAACTTCAGCTGATTGTCATGGTTATCATTTAAACGTTCATTCAGTAGTAGGTAAAGATTGTCTGTTTTGGAGCGGAAGTAGATTCGTTGACGTCTAAAGTGAGTCTAAAAGCAGACTTAATTTGAAATTGAAAATAAGCAAAAAAAAAATAAGTAAGTAAATAAATTAATTTTTTTTTGTTTTTGATCTAAA
>Ga0126335_1002265_pt1 | contig 11398 bp, 4 predicted proteins | sample OlaspJWI45metaG_FD_108409 | JGI IMG/M metagenome (GOLD analysis project Ga0126335, IMG submission 108409) | Marine gutless worms symbiont microbial communities from Oahu, Hawaii - Olavius sp. 1 OAHU.JWI-45 metaG | ecosystem: Host-associated > Annelida > Digestive system > Unclassified | place...
CTATAATGTAGTGTGTTTAATTTAACGATTGCATTAGTTTAACGTTAACGTTCGTTAATTTGATGTTTAACGAGTAACCTTAGAATTAAGGTCAAGTAAGATAACGTAATAGGTGAATTTGAATGTGGAGTACAGCAAATAGTCAATTAATGAGTCTAAGTAATTTAATTTAATTGATTTTAATTAAAACCACATAAAACACGCAAAAGACGGAGTCTGAGAGAAAGACAAACAAACGGCCAAAGTAATTTGGCGAAGGCTGCATCGAATGCAGCGCACACGTCGTGCGTGCTGGAGTATTCTTGCAGACGTTCAACGAAATCGCGTAACTTATCGCCGACTGTATGTGCAGTGCATCTATCTTAATACGTTCTGTAGAAACGAGAGTGTCCTGAAATTAAACGGAAACTGGCAATAAAATCTAAATTGCCACTTGAGGCCGAGCGAAGTGCACGTTTGTCGAAGGGAGTTCCGCGGGGGAAGCGGGGGGTTATGGCGAAAGGGGCGTATATGTAAGGGCATGCGCTGAGGTGGGTGACATTTGTGAATGGAGGGCTTTTATGCGGGGTGAGAATTATGAGTGGGAGTTTTTTGCTAGGGGGCTTGTGTCCCGAGTGTTTACCTTAAATGAGCGTTTTACGGGACACCGTTATATCTATCATCGTACAAAATTTGAACAAAATTGGACTATCCGCAGCCGAGTTACAGCGATTTAACATATTGGAATTAGCCGACGTCCGCCGTCTTTGATTTTCGAGAAAAGCATATTTGGACCACTCCACACATTGCGGGACCACATTGTCTTCGCACACACCAACTTTGGTGAAAATATCTTGATCGGCGGCGACGATATGCCCCCAAAACGAAATTCGAAAAAAACGCGCTTTAGCGGCGGAATTTTACTTCCGGCTCTCCGATTTTGATGTGGTCAGCAAATGTTACAGTTTAGTACCGCTTTTCACTGTACGTATATGGCAGAGTGTCGGGTACGTTCGTGTGTGTCACCGTGCAAAATTTCAGCTAAATCGGACAATCGGCGGCCGAGTAATGGCGATTTAAATAATTAAAGATGGCCACCGTCCGCCATCTTGGATTATGGAGGAAAGCGTATTTGGAACATTCCGCACGTTGCGGGACCCCATTATCTGCGTATCTGACTGAAATAGTTAACACAACGGAGGTGTTTTTCACCGTATCTGTTTGTTGTAATCAACTGAACACACTGTACAGCGTAACTGTTGTGTGAGGTAATCTGCACAGTTAGTATTCCGTGAAGACACCTGATTGATGCACTGAATGAAGCAAATCTCATTGGAGACTTTATTTGTGCTGATTGCAGGCGTCACTGATACGGACTAACCTTCTGAACCGACCACGTCAACCCATGAAATAAATTCCAATCCCGCATTCTTCGAACACCAAACGGAAAACATCTGGTTGTATGTCGCGGTGTCTGCCTTTTACTCTCAGACGAATTTATTCACGCAGACAGACACCATAGAACTGTAAATTGCGGCGTCAGTCAATCCAGCAGCTGTATGTAAGTTGACGGGATTCATGTAAGCACGGCTGCAAAACATTTGATCGTGTCTAGTGTAGGGACTTCCACAAATGACCATTACTGTTTGTTAAAAATAGCACTTTTAGTGTAGTACTGGGATGGACAGAGGAGAAATATTTATTGGCCATAAACTACGGTAGGTTTTGTCAAATCTCTGACAAGTGCCCTTTATTGGTGGCCTTTTGTGGTCTGTGGCATGGACAGATGTGGTCAACAAATGTTACAGTCTAGTACCACTTTTGACTGTACGTATAGGGACATTCTGTACACAGTTGGTTGCCTTTTTCAGATCAGACATCCTGCTTGCGATTACTATTAACCCATTAAATTACCAGAACCGTGTGTAATTAGTTCAAGCATCGTCGATCAGGATTATTAGGCCTAATGCGAAGTTGTAAGCAGTAATACGGCAGTTCTCGTACGCGTAGCCTCTACGGTGTTAAGCATCGTCAGGGCCCAAACATGCTTTGTTACTTTTAGGTTGCGTGGAATGCATGATATGCAAACTATTGCGATCCATGCTGCCGGCGTCTGTCAGTCTGTCTATCACGCAGCTTCATGCGACTTAGCTGTGCTAACACGGCTGAACGTATCGAGGTGCTGCTTGAGGTGGAGACTCAAGAAAAAATGTATTAGATGGGGGTACAGATTTCCCCCACGGATTCGATGCAGTCTTCGCCAAATTACTATGACCACTTGTTTGCTTTTCCTATAGCAGTCGAGCAGTTCCAGGAAACGAAAATTTGCATACAGTGATGGACATCAGTTAACCATAAAAAGTTGCAAACTACTAGTTTAACTAATTTTTTAGTTAAGACTCAAATTTAACTAAAATAAATTCGTTTAGTTAACACACAAGTTTAGTTAATATTTTTTAATTGTTAACTAAATAGTTTTAACTATAAAATGATAGTTGGTAAGAATTTTTGATAAATCTGAAAATCAACAGCTTACTTACTTACGGTGCCAAAACAGAAAAGGTTTTGATATACTTTTTTGTTTTGTGTAGGATTTTGGATTCTGCTGTTGAACTTCTGTAGGATTAAGAATGTTCATGTGCAATACAGAATACATCTTTACATAATGTGGGTGTCAATATAGTTATATCAGGATGCCAAGGTAGTCGATCATTATTGACAGAAAGATAAGAAAGTTACAAATTAGTTGCAAAAGGTTTAACTAATTTTTTAGTTTAGTTAATTATTTTCAAAAAATAGTTTGTAACTAAAGCTTAACTAACTTTATTTAGTTAAAATTAGTTTTAGATAAACTTAAATTTTTTACTTAGTTGCTCATCACTGCCTGCAGAACATCTCACTGGGCAGCAGTGTGCGACGGCGGTTAACACCAAATAGCAAGTTCCCGCGAGAGAAATGCACAGTCCAGCGCCGTCCATCGTTTACCGTGTATTGTTCCCTGTACGATAATCGGCCTTGCATCCCCTAGCTTTTTGTATTCGTACGTCACCAGAGAGCCATGGGCACCGATTTCCACGAAAAAAACTATTATGCCTATAGTTCGATAGCTTTTATGTTGATTATAGGCCTATGTATACTGGATATTCGCTTTTGCAACTGTAACTACAGTAAGCTTATATTCAGTGTAAACGAACAAAGTTATAACGTAAAACCAAGCAGTTTTTGTAATTATCGTATATGAAGCTCACTTTGTTTTGATAATATTTTGCTAATTACTAACTCAAACAAACGTTTGGACTTCAATTAAATGGCGTTTTACTAAAGTGTGAAATTTAAAATCGTGTTGACTTATTAATGGAGAATAGCAATGAAGTAGGTTGATATACTACGCAGTGCACCGGGGGTTGAGTGGGATGTACTAATGACACAAACAGTGTATAATGCAGTGTACAGTAGCCTATAGAGGCTCAGACCGGTACCGGCTGTTTTATATTGATAGCATTCACAGTGCGACAATGCGTGAATAGCCAACTATTCATCCTCACCAGTTGAATGTCAGTCGCTGCAGCAGTTGGCTACTAATTGCTGCCAACGAGATGAAATAATGAAAACGAAAAGCAATTTGCGTTTTGTAATAATGTAATGTAATAAATATTTTCATAGTGGCCCAAAAAACTTTGGCGACTTCTAGGATCACTAGTTTGTCGCAAGTTAACAAGCTAGGAAAAACGGTTACATGATCAAATCAGAAAACGCCCGTATTTTTCTCACTATTGTTCAGTACTTAGTAGTTGTAAACGTTTATTACGTTTATACATTATAAATAAAATGTGCTTCGACGAACGCTTTAAAATTCTGTGAACGTTTTCGTTAATACGTAAAAGTTGACAGAAGTATTGAATATTGATTCGAAACAAGAACGGCATTTCGTAACTTTACATCGCAGGCCTAATATAAAAATTGGTGGTGTTTATCCCAGTTATTTTACTGCGTCTGTTGCTGTTTAAGTTTAATTTACGGCACTGTAAGTAAAATGACAACTTTACAAACAAAAAATATAAATATTTTAATTAAACGTTTATTATAACAATGGTTTAATAACATAGTAGGCCTACGTGAAGTCGAGGCCCGACTTTTCTGCCTGCCCAATGGTCTATGGTACATGCAGTGATGAACGGCCAGCGTGTCAGTGAAGCATGTGGCGTATTTCATAATGACTTCAGTCAGTCCCTTAGCTGCGCATTAGACAGATGACCAATAGTACTGTCATTCACCAACTGAGCAACCACAGAACCATAAAACATACGACGTCTCGTGGGGATGTGTCTGGTTCCGTTGAATTTACGTTTACCAACAGTAATGCAACACAGTGATACATCGTCACTATGGGGCTAATTTATTAGAACTGTACACCGAAACACTTTGCAGCAGAGAAAAGTTGTTTTGTTCTGGGAATTTTGTACCCAAAACCCTGACCGCAGTTCTCTCATGTGCCCCACTGGGGGCGTTCGTCATTCTGATATTTTTGCTCCTTGAATTCCCTTTCCACAAATTTAGCTACTAACGCGCATCTAAGGAATCAATAGGAAGCGCTTCGGCCGGCGTCTTAAGTAATCTTAATGAATCAATGAAAGAAAGAAGACGCCACTTGCAGAAGAAAACAGCGATCACATCAAAATAATATAGTCTGCGGCCGTAGTAAAGTAGGATAACTTCGCTCAGCTAAGTTTAGTGTCGATTGTGAACGCATCATCTTATCTGCTGCTGTGCGCATGCCGACTGATGGATGCATTCGTTCAGTTCATCCTAGGACTCGTGTCTGTGAAAATCTCAGGAATATTGAACATCTAAACGGATTCCAGCCATTAAAGAAACTGATACATGAAGTACAGCGACGTCATAAAAAGTGTGTGCCGACTATAATCTTTTTTGAATTCAATTTTGCACATTCTCTGGCTACAGTATAAAACTTGCGTTACCGGTACTCGCCAGACCCAGACACGATGGTTAGGATTTTGGTGTTAATTATTGTACGGGATTTCATTAATTTGCGACTCACCATTGACCGGTATTACTCGCGTATGTCGAATTGTGCTATACCGTTATAAAGTTACAATCTGCATTATTTAGGCTAATTAATATATACCGTTTGTCCTTATAGTTAACTGCATGAAGGTAATTTTTTCTACTCTCAACGTTTTGGTTGATCTTATCAGTTCCGGTAGCGTACAACCCGGCCATTGAGCAAAGTAATCTAGCTACAGCTTTTGCTGACCGCTTCGATATCCCAACAGTCTATTCTTATCTAAAGCTGATTCTACCCAGTAGCGCTTTATTATACTTTCCTTATACTACAAGTACATCTGCGCAACAGGCTCCAGGCAAAGGAGCATGCACATTGCATATGAGAGAATTTTTGCAGCAATATACTGCTTGCCAGATAATATCGTTTGTGCTCTGTGTAGACATCAAGCTGATATTGAGCTTTCATCGTTAAGTGTATGACACTATTTTTGTATAGTACTTCATTGTATTATTATTTTTTGCGCTGCCAGTATGGAAGTATCTGGTGAAATAAAGCTTAAAATGTGTATTACGAAGCCAAATATTTTAGCGTAGGGATATCTACCGGGTTCTGGGAGCATTGTTCCTAAACAGTTTTAAGATAATTTTAATATTTTAATCATCATCATCGTTTTCTTTTTATTCGGCGATGTTTAGGCCACGTGCCTGTTGATTAATCTTCAAAGTAAAGTAAAATTCCAGCTATGTTTGTCAAATCGGTTTCTGAAACATTTAGCTGGTGGTTCAGACAGGACATTCAGGCAGTTAAGTAGCCTAAGTAAGGGAGGAAGTAAGTAAGAAGTCGTTTGATTAACAGATGTGAAATAAACGATTATTATTACTATTATTATTATTATTATAGTGCAAAACACGCAGAAGAACAGAAGCTTTTGCTGACCGCTTCTATATCTGGAAAAAGTTTGCCGTACAGAGGTCTTGCAGCCACGTTTCTTTAGCTTCAACGGATGTCCCCAAGTAACAGCTATGGAAGTGTCTCACTAAAGATAGCAATACTAAATGATCGGTTAAACACATAGGCCTACTTGTCATGCAAAATTGTGTATTTATTGCCTGCATTACATGCAAGCATTCGTTGTTGTTAGTATTGGTGGTGTATTGCTTAGCGCATTGTATTGTAAAAGGTCCTGGGTTCAAACGCGGCTGGACAGATATTTCTTGTAGCAAATTTCTGTCTCAAGTGTTCGAAACTCAATCAGCTTTGATGGCCGAAGGTAAAGCGGCGCGGGACAGAACTGGCCGTCGCCTTTCTATACCGAGACCACCGGAAACCGGTTAATCGCTAACGCTTCTCGTTCTCGCCCCAACGCAGCTGGTCACATCTAGCTTTAACTTTAGCTGACACTCGGTTGTTGCTGAGCCGTTGACATGGCGATTGATGCATTTGATGCTGTCTGTGGTGCAGGTGACGTCCATCGTGTCCGTATTCTTCATCGTTGTCTCAATTCTGTCGTTTTGTCTCAAGACTCACCCAACGATGAGGGTCCCCGTCATCCGCAACCTCTCCCTTCACATTCCGCCCGCCTACGCCAACCGGTCCTTCCTTCAGTCCTTTGACACTGTTGATTGGGTCATCTGACCTGTAAAAATCGTCGCCGAAATGACCTATAATGTGTTGAGTGGGACGTTGAGCCAATGTTCATTCACTACGCCAACCGGACCGCGTCACGGTTTGCCGGGCCGCTGCCGTGGCTGCTCGACAAACAGCGAACACAGCCGCACGATGCCTTCTTCTACATTGAGTGTGTCTGTAACGTGTGGTTTACGTTCGAACTCGTGGCGCGGTCGATCGTCAGTCCGAGCAAACTCGCGTTCGCACGCGCACCTGTGACCACCCACCGCGATATACTGCTGTCGTCACCATCTTCTCAGATCTTCTTCTTCTTGGCCCTTAACATTTGACAGCTTGAGATTACAGTTTCTTCATACAACGCTCGACCATGACCTGTATTATCTCTATTATAATACTGCTACAATGTCATGTCACAGTCTTCTTGGATTATTTTTTTTCGTACTCTCGTCTCTAGGCAGCTTGAGATTACACCTCTTCTATATACAACTTTCCACATAGTACTTATTGCTAGTAATATCACCAGTCTGCAGTGTTCGTGGTTATCTGGACGCAACTACCTTGCTTTTCAACTGCTGTCAGTTTTGAGATGAAGCTCTCTTAGTAGCATTTCACGCGCACCTGTGAACATTATAGACTTCGTCGCTACGCTCTCGTTCTACCTGGATTACGTGCTGACGTACATGAAACAGGACCACGACATCCTCGAGTTTTTCAGCATCATCCGCATCATGCGGCTGTTCAAGTTGACGCGGCACTCTCCCGGACTTAAGATCCTCATACACACGTTCAAGGCGAGCGCTCACGAACTGACTCTGCTCGTTTTCTTTCTGATTCTTGGGATCGTCATCTTCGCATCGCTCGTCTATTACGCAGAACGCATCCAGTACAACCCTGTCAATGACTTCACCTCCATCTCAACTCCATGTGTCCCATCCTTGATGTCGTTACTGGTGTTGTTACTCCTGACTATCGTTTTCACATTCCGTTCTTCTTCTTCATATCTTGACCTGGATTTACCAGATTTCGGTCAGAACTTTCACAAATTCTACACACCAGTTTTGATCCAGCAAAATGTGGTTTCTTGCATACGCTGGTCTTGCTTGACAATTAATCTGCTACAAACACTACGATGTAACCAGCACAAATTGAGATTAATAACACAATGCCATCTTCATATCTTGAGCGAAACTTACTAGACATTTATAATAACTTATAATTCTGCACACTAGGTCTGATCCAGTACATGCATGCACTGATCTTCAGTTTTCTTGACCTATAGACTGAGACTCCGGCAGTAGCGTTGTCTGCATTGATATGTGATATTGATATGTCGTCTACTTGTTTCAGTCACACCTGTTCCATTAGTGGTCTTCTTCATATCTTGACCTGACCTTGACCTGACCCTGTTTTGATCCAGTTCTGACTTCACCTCCATCCCGGTGGGACTCTGGTGGGCTATTGTAACCATGACCACAGTCGGGTATGGTGACATGGTGCCTAAAACCTATCTCGGCATGTTCGTAGGTTCGCTGTGCGCGCTCACCGGGGTCCTGACCATAGCCCTTCCAGTACCGGTCATCGTGTCCAACTTTGCGCTGTTCTACTCTCACACACAGGCACGAGCCAAGCTGCCCAAGAAGCGACGGCGAGTTCTACCGGTCGAGGCCGTAAGACCCAAGGGCGGACCAGGGGGTGACGGCACCGGACTCGCGCCCCGCTCTGAGCTCAATAAACTCAGTAAGTTTCACTCATCCCTGCTGGTATTTCGCAGACTTAATAGTCGTTTCCACATGCGCTGAAAATGGCTACCGTCGTTCTCCAAGCAAAGAAACTCTTAGTGCAGAGATAATTCCAGCGAGTCCAAGCAAGTCCCAGATAGTTTCACCGAGTACTATCTCTCGCTACGCAACGCACTGCAACGCGCAGCGCAGCGCATGTGGAAACGATACTTTAGTGTTTATTACACCGAAGCAGCACAAGATTACGTAGATAGAAATACAGAGATTGACGCTACTACACTGTTATCGGAAGTTCGGGTGGTCTTCAAAATAGAAGTTTTCTTTGATTATTTAAATAGCATAACGGCAACTTGCAAGCTTTTCAACATGGTAATCACAAAATCTGGACTTTTCTCCGTACTGACAATTTCCAGGTGTTTTCCCTGCAGTATTCGAACACAGAAGACACTTTCCCTCGTGCAGCTTCAACAGCACGCTGTTGTGTTCTATAACGTACCTAAAAGTGCCTAGATGAACTCTCTTCGATCTGTTTATAAACAGTTTATGTCCTACACCCGCAATAATAGCTTCGGATCTTCGGAAGCTTCTAAATGCATAGTTCATCTCGGGGGAAGAAGAAAACGAAGGACAGTATGAATGTCATAACAGTGCAACTAGCTGTGTGAGCGCCGATGACGACCGTTTGCAGATGACTGCCACAACTGCATGTTGGTGACCAAAAGTCGAATATACGACATTCTTTACCCCAGCAGACATTTTTGCCCCCGAGTACAAATCCCACAATTATTTCTTTCATTCTTTCTCTTAGAAAGCAATTTTATATCGTCCATCAATTCACCCGAATTATTTTTCCGTCTATTTAATTTTATATTTTAGGTGAGGGTTAGCGTTATTGTGCAAAATAAGTAGACCTAAAATTGAATGCGTAATAAGTTAGTTCGAATTAGCCAACGGAAAAGTGTCGAAAATTAAAAAAAAAACAAAAAATCAATACCATGATGCAGTAGGTTGCTTGACAAGATTGTAAGATATGATAATAGCATGAGAGGTTTTACGATTATGCGCTATACGGCTTTTGCCGTCCGACGCCATGCGTTTGCTATGGCGACTTGGCTGTCTGTCTATGTGTCTGTCACGTTGACGTATTGTGCCCAAACGACCGAGTCGATCATTATGCAACTTTCACGAGATTGTAGCTCAGCCATGGACCAGCACAGCCCTCATTGAGGGCGTGAAATGAGAGAGGGGTAGGTAAAAGTCGGATAATTAGGTCAATAAATCACAGTCATTCATCAGAGGGCAGCAGCGTCGGGCGGTTTGTCAGCGAAAGCTGAGCTTCTGTTAGTTATTACTATATTTTACATTTTGTAGTTTTGTATTGTTTAATTCTCAGTCTGTACCACTTGTACGATTTTATAATAATAAACAATAAATAAATAAAATATAAATTCACGTTGACATTGATAATGGCAAAACGGCAGTCGTATTCGGGGAAAGAAAGTCGGTACACCCTAAGAGTCACACGGTCGCTCTGGGTCTCTTGGCGGTCATTCGAACTAATGCAAGGCGCTATCGGTCGCTGCGTGACATCATAGTAATACGCCCAATACTGGGACGCTCAGTCTCTAGTCCCTGATCGACGCCAGACTCAACCGATCAGCTCAAGATACGACATACGTGACTCGATTTTTGGTCCATCACTGTCAGCTGTGTATTGGGGAAAGACGAATTAAAATGGCTTTTATATCTGCCTACTTGACAGTCTCGCCCGAACGGCTAATATATTTAAAGCCTTAATGACAGACATCTTATAATATACATTATATATAGACATAAGACAGCAATCGCTTTTCAAGATTTCAGAACTAAAATAAGATAACCACCTTCTGAAAATTTATAAAAAAATAATAAAATATACAAACAGCAAAACATCTTTAAATCTTGGCACCCGCGTTTGCGCCCCGAAACTCATTTGTGGGGGTAAGCTGCTTTGACAGACCGTTATTGTAGGTGTTGCTTAAATTTTGCTTTTAGTTTTGTTCTACGTTTACAAGTTCTCTGTAATTGCGAAGTTAAAAATACTTGAATAAACGTATACAAATGACTGAGAAGTTGCCATTTCTCTGCAGTCAGTGTGATGCTTCGCATATCCATCAATCAATCAATTTATTAAAAGTCAAAGGACTAAAACGGCCACTTACATCGCAGTAAAATACACCACATAAAATACATAAAAACACATAAACACATATTATTAAGAGTAACGTAAAAAAACTACTAGACCTCAACTGGAATGATGATATCAGCGATGTTTACCATCACTTATTGTTATCACTATTTCGTCGTTTTGGCTGTTGTTGTAGCATTCCTTTAATGTTGACCTGTCTATTGTTTTCAGTGCAGGGAGGAGCACTGCAAGAGATGATGCCTTTTAAAAGTGAGTAACCGCAACCGTCCACCTCAATCGAATAGATTGCAATGCAGATTTAACCAAACTAACTAAAGGTAAAAGTAGATAAAGGCTGAGAGTACCTGATATACCATGGCGCCTCTTTATGGGCCAACTCTATCACAGACGCGCTTAGGTATGGCACGCGTTTTCAGAGGATCACACAGTTTTGCCTGTTACCTACGCGTTTATTCACGAATGGAATGAACCATACTTGCCTTTGCCTTCCCAGCCGAAGCTGGTCCTCATTTACCGACCCTGGAGGGATGGAAGGCTGAGTTGGCCCAGGCACCACCATGGTGAGTAAACAGTCTGCCAGGACCACTACGTGACGGAAATCACAGTTATTAGCTGCTCAGACCGTTACGCCTCACCGGGCAACTGGAAACACAGCAGGCTGTGAGCGTCGAACTCACGACCTCTCGGGCCGAAAGCCGCGACGCTAACCATTGAGCCACCGAGTCACCCAAGAAATAACTATATAACCCATTAGGAAACCTAAACTCCGGGCGCCTGCCCGGAGAGCGGAGCTCATTGCAAGCGTAAGGTGTGCATGTATAAAGTGTCGAGTAGGAC
>Ga0126335_1002266_pt1 | contig 11397 bp, 9 predicted proteins | sample OlaspJWI45metaG_FD_108409 | JGI IMG/M metagenome (GOLD analysis project Ga0126335, IMG submission 108409) | Marine gutless worms symbiont microbial communities from Oahu, Hawaii - Olavius sp. 1 OAHU.JWI-45 metaG | ecosystem: Host-associated > Annelida > Digestive system > Unclassified | place...
GGCTGTAGGAGAGATGGCAAAATCGGTAGATACCAGGAACTGTTGACGCGACCGACTGAAGCATCAAATCTCTGCGCAGACTATTGAATGCGTTGCTGTAGTTATTATCATCATCATCATCATTTTTTATCATTTTTATCATTATTATTATTAGGCCTATTGCATTACGGTACATTACAAATCGAAGTTCGACTGTCATTTAGTCAACCCAACTCTCTTTAGTTTTGGCGCGTTTATCGTCATAGTAAACTGTAAAATACCCCTGCTGGGCTGGGTCCGGTAGTCTTCACGGTAGCGTCGATGACATTCTACTCTGTCACGGATTTTCGTAATGACACGATGATAATGACGATATAATCTTATGGTGAACTAACTGGGCCTTCTTGTCACGTACTGTTAGTGATCTGTTTACAGGCGTAGACATGTGAGGTGAGACGGTGGTGATGAAATAAACAGTTAGTTATTGCCTACTGTACTCGCCAATTGCCACGTCGCATCGTTTTTCTTGTCTCCGCAACAGTCTACGCAGCTAACTGTTCGCTCGGCGACTCTCCGATCTCTCGACATATAGCTGCTGATGGAGGCACTATAGTCGTTAATGTTGCAGAAGATGGTTGTTTCTTACTAATGCTGTTACCGTTTACGTGCGACAGATCACATTTGCTTCGGCATTGAAGCAACCGACGAAAAAAGCGCCTCCACCCGCATAATCGTGTTAACTTAGTGTGTAGAAACGTGTCACACGAAAAGTGAAATAGACTATGATTGAAACGAAACTAATTCTCTGTCAGTTAGCCCCCTATATGCAATTATCTCTCTTTCTACATTTTAGGCATGACATGCAGACTATTGTGATCGATGCTCCAGTAACGTGGTGTGTTAGTCAGTCAGTCAGTTTGTCTGTCTGTCTATCACTCGCCTGCGCCCTACAAAAAACAGCTGAAAAGATCGACGTTATGTTTGAAGTGGAGACTCGTGGGCCCCAGACACACAGTATTAGATGATTGTCTTGACACCGGAGACGAAGGGGAGTGGTGAAAAATGTCTCCATTGTATATAATAAAAATACGACTTTTCCTATTCATTCGCCAGATGACTCCACATTCGATGCGGCTTCCGCCAGATTACTTTGGCCACTGTTATGTGCCCTGTTACAAAACCTTATATACCATTTTACGCACTTTTTCCGGCTACAGTCTGGTTTCGTGACCTTTTTTTCACCGAATTTGTCACCAGAGAGAGGCGCACAGGTCGCTGCGGATTTTGGCGCTACATCATTGGCATGTCGCCAGAGTGTCTCGCTGTATGAGAAATGACACGACTAGAGACCTACATCAAAGCTATAGAATCCCGGTCATGATGCGCCACGCACGAGCGACCAGCGCTCCCTGGCCGGCCATCACAGTTACCGTTCTGTGTCCGTCTCGCCTCCACACATCCTCCATAGCTCTCTCCGTACAGGCTACAGAACGTTGACCAGACCAACAAGTTAGCCCGTCTAACAGATATATTGCGGCCTGACGATATAGAACGCAAAAGGAATATTAGTTCCTTTTTCTGTCTTCTTGTCTGTTTGTCTATTTATATGTCTTTGTTCACCAGGCTACGAAACAGCATATTTTTCTAAATATCAACAACACATGACAATGGCATCAAGAACGTTAACAGTGACGTACATTTTACTTTGCTTATTTGAAACCTTTATCATCGTAAGCTTTGCTGCATTTGGAATACGGGTTATCGACCTTTTTATTTTTAAAGTCGTTTCGGAAAAAAAATTAAAATGATTATATCGTTAATGCGAAATAGAAGAATGGAACCGAAAGTGGGACGTGAAAGCTGCGCTGTGCGGTGATAATGTAATTGTTTATAATTTGATTGTGATCAGTGCAGTCGTGTGTCGAGTCACGGTTCAGCTGATGTTTTTCAGTTTTTCGTTTTCCTGTTGCTGTTGATGATGATTGTTGTTGATGATTGTTGTTGCTTGTCCTCCGAAGTTCGCAGTGTTATCGACAATGTTTAGGAGCCTACTTGAGACTGACAGTCACGTTTCCAGGTCCAGAATAGTCTCTGGTATTTCTGGGCAAGAACACATAGCATTACTTAGCAATATATGTTTGATGTGAAAGATTGAACATATTCAAAAGTTAAATACTGCGTTAACAGCGGACAGAAGCGACGAGTAGGAAATTCCACCTGGACCACTGTCAGCTAATTAACGAGCAGTAACTTATACCGTGTGATCGGGGATATAATCTGTTTTAGTGTATTTTTAACGTGCGGCTTAACCGTATTGTTTCTGTGAGCGGTTGTCATTGCCTTATGAAAATTTCTGTCCAGCTCTTTCGCGTCTTAATTCATTTATACACGCAAATAAATATTAATAACATTCTGAACGAGGTATCGTCCCCCGTGGGACGGAACGACAGTCGCTTGCGACGGAGAAGCTTAGTTTGTGAGATAATGACAGCGGAAGTCGACTGGGATACGGCCAGAAAGGCGAAACTGTGCTGATGGTCGCGAATCTGACGGCAGATTCTGAACCAAAAAAAACAATTTATATTTGCATTTAATACTAACCAGAGCTCTTCACACTGAGTTTCGATGATATTCGCGTGTAAAAAGGTAAAGATCATAACTTGATATAGCGCCCCTCAGTGAAGGAACTTCACTGCAAAAACGCTCATATATGGCACGCATTGTCGAGGGATTTCACGGTTCTACCTGCACACTCACGCGTTTATCCACGAATGGAATGAACCATATCTGCCTTTGCCTTCCCAGCCGAGGCTGGTCCTCATTTACCGATCAAGGCGGATGGAAGGCTGAGTTGGCCTAGGCACCACCGCGGTGAGTAGACAGTCTGCCCATGACCGCTAAGTGACAGCTATCACAGTTGTTAGCTGCTTAAGCCGTCACGCTTCACTGGGCAACTGGAGCGCAGGGGCTGAGCGTCAAACTCACTATCTCTCGGGCCGCAAGCCGCGATGCTAAACACGGAGCCACTGAGTCACACCGAGTATGCAGAGGGACGGGCGGACAACGCGAATCGTTAATCTACATGGCCCCCATTCTGCATATTGCTCTGAACGAACTTGTAATAAATGAATTTGATGAATGAATGAACGCACGCACGCACGCACGAATGAGTATTGAAAATACATAACGTGGCTGTGATGATGTTGATGACGACGGTGTCGGCACTGTTGCAGCTCCGGTAGATCACGTGACGGTGAAATCAGACGCGACGAGTGAACCAGGCGGTGCCGACGAAGCTCTACGACGAACTCCGGCGACGCTTCACCTCGTTGAGAACCGTTCAGCGCGGGTCCAGTGCGTCGCGCTCGGCGGCTATCCTCCACCCAGCGTCGACGTCTACGTCGGCCGACGCGACGTCACCGACCAGCTCGAGTTCCGGCACGGCGCGACGCTGACCGGCGCCACACTGGGCATGCGTCGTATTGAGTTCCGGTCTGAACGGTGGACCGACAAGTTCCAGGCACTGGCGGCCGACGACCGCGCGCTACTGCGGTGCGTCGTAGTCGTGCCTGGTTCCAAGCCTGTCATTGAATTCGTTCGTCTGGATGTCGACTGTGAGTCTGCGCTGAATATTATTAGCCCGCATCGAATGCCTGAGATACGGACTATTGCAACCGATGATCCTGTAGCGTGATGTGTCTGTTTATCATGCCCCCGCGACCTGCAAAGACGGTTGAACGAATCGAGGTTCTGTTTGGAATGAAGACTCTTGGGGCATCGCACAAGGAATTTTGTATTAGATGGCGGTCCAGATTCTCCAAAGGCGAGGGGAGGAATTCAATGCGGTAATCACCAAATGACTTTTGCCACGTGTGCACATGATATGCAAAATATTATCAACGAAAATTTCTTCTACAACTGTTATTTTTAGATATTTAGAAAACGTTTTAGACGCCAATATCTGATATTTCACGCATACAGTAGATGCCGTCTGCATCAGTTATGACAGTTATCATTCGTGACGTCAGAGACATCGAATACGTCAGGTGCGGACTATAGCAATCAATATTCCCGTAGCGTGGGCGTCTATCACTCTGTCTGTAAGTCTGTCTGTCTTTCCGTCCGTCACACGGATTTATTGTGCAAGCATGGCTAAACGGGTTGAGATCCTGTTTTGGATCGAGACTCTTGGGGACACAAGACGCGATGCGGCCTTCGCCAAATTACTTTGGCCACTTTGATGGCTTTTGCGTGTGCTTTTTATACGTATGTGTTGAACATTTCGTCGTAGATTCTCCGAAGATAACGTGTAGTTCGACAGACGCGTACCTGGGCGACTCAGACGTCAGCGTCGAGTGTGATATCCGAGCCAAGCCACCACCCACGACGTTGTTCTGGATCGTCGACGGTAACGGAACGATCGTCTCCGACACCGACACTCTCCCCGACCATCTCGTTGTCAACAAGGTCACTTGACGTGACGTATTCGTTGACTTCACGACTGTAGTGTTTGGGAGTAAGTCGGTAAGTAATAAGTAAGTAAAGCCCTGTCCAAGCCAAGCCGTTGTGAGCCACCAGGTGCTTATGTAAACTAGATGCCGGTTGCGGGAAAGGTTTGCGTCCGAGTGGCCAGAGCTAATAATAGCTTGTGACGTCAGGGTGTGTAGCGAGTGGCTGCACTGCTGCAGCTGGCCGCCACTGCAGTTATCCTGCGCGGCCTATAGGCTCTTTGCCTACGCATTCCACGCATTCCGATTACAGACAGACAGACGGAAGGACAGACATCACAACCGGGTTACATATTGCATCTTTTGCCTTTACAGGCGGTGGACGCAAAAAAGTGAACCTAAGAGTTTAAGACTGCAAAAAATCATGAACACACAAGTCAAGCCTATACATATAAACTGTCAAATAGCATACAAACAATATAACTGTATTGTATCTTGGTGTTTATTGTATTTTTTCTGTTTTCTCTATCACTCGTTGATGAATAAAGTTGCTCATAACTGTTACGAATTCTGGAGCTGGCCAGTAGCGAAAATATCGGTCTAATTTTGCTGTGGAGCAGCGCTTGCTATCACTCGTTTGGGTGTTGCTACATGCATATGCACTTTGCAGTCTTCAGTGCTATAGATACCGTGGCGTGGTCAGCTGGCTCTGGATGATTATCAGGTACTGCGTAAACTGTCCGCTGAATCCGTTAGATAAATACAGGCAAGGCAACCTGGATTTGCTGAGATTTTACACAGCTGCGGTAAGTAAGCAAATATAAAATGAGCAAGATCGTACGTTTATAAATGGCGCCAAATCAGAAAAAAACACATACACCATGGTCAAAAAATGTCCATCTTTTTGTTTTACTGTAGTTTCTACAAACATTGACCGATTTCCATAAAATTTGACACACAGTATACTGAGGAAACCTTCAACACAACAGTTGTTGATAGGTCTACTTTACCTGCACAGTGTTGCTACACTACCTTGGGAACGGTTAATTTGTAGTTATGGGTTTTGCTGTGTCATGAAAACTGTTAAATCGACTTCAAAACTTGAGGATAAGATATGACCAATGAAAGATTTGTACTGTTGCATGTTATCACGATATTGTACTGATGCAAGAGATGCTGTCACTCACTGGTTCCATTGCCGTTGTGACGCTGACATCTTCCAGCAAGACAGTTCGCCAGCACATCATGCACGTTAGACAGTTACTGCTGCGTGAAACTCCGAAGTTCATCGGTCCGGACTTATGAACGCCCAATAGCCCCCGGTCTTAATCCTGCTAATTATCACATATGGGGCGTGATGCAGGGTCGTGTGTATCAGACATCAATTCAAGACGTGGCCATTGGCCTATCTGAGACAATGCTTGGCTGACACATGAAGTGGCTTTTCGCAAAGCATTTTGGAAGATGCCATTGATGAACGGCGTAAGAGACTTCGGGTCTGAGTAGATGAAAGGGAGGACATTCTGAACACTTGTTGTAGTACTAGGACTTTACTGTGCGGAAAAAATGGATAATTTTTGGTTTGCGCAACGATAATGTGTAATTTTGGTTGCTAAAGTCTATTGTGCAATTCATATTTTCTTCAAGGTACAGTGGCAACAGTATGTAGGTGAGATGGACAGATTAATAGGCCTAATTATTATGTTGCAAATTTCTTCAGTAGGCCTACACCATGTGCCAAATATAATATTGCAGAAATCGACCAGCGTTTGTTGAAACTACAGTAGAATAAAAAGGTGGACATTTCTGGACCACCGTGTAGAATGATATTTTTATCTCCGACACGACAACAGCAGCAGATACGTTTTGTAGCTCAGCTGGCTAAGCTTAGCTGAGCTAATCGTACAGACCGTTCGAACTGCGTCGCTATGCGAGTCTGTGTGTCTGGTAACCAGGGTGTTTCAAATCGTATAACCGCTGGACGTAGAGAATTGTAATCTTGCATGCTGAGACATACTGACCAACTCTGGTCGTAAACTAAAAAACCAGGTAACCCTGACCTACATAAGCCAACTGAGCGTCACTGCCCATGGGTGGCTTGTTAACTTTCGTTTGGAGGCGATCAACAAATCAATGAAGGTCGGCCAAAACAACGCAAACGTCTTTCAGTCGCCATAGTTTAAGACGTCGATGAGGCAGTAACTGTAGTCCTTCCAGGAGTTTATGCATGCGAATATCATTATTTTTCTCCTAACCCGTATTAGTCGCTACTCTATGACGCCACGCACTGCAATGACCTTGTTTGCTGATCGATATTGCAAAAAGTCAAAATAGTCTCTAAAAGCTCTTCGGTGGTTATTATAGTCACTGTTTAAGTTTCACGCCTTACAATTAGCGTGCTTTAAAAGTGGGGGTTTCTCAGAGCAGCCTATATATGTAGCCGTCTTCGCTCACAGTTTGGCTTTTGACGGCGGCCGGAGGTGGAATAAAGCGCGGTTGCGGGTGCGAGTCTGTAATTAATAGTCGCGCTAATCAATCAGGTTGCAGGCCGACGAAGGCACGGCAGGCGCCACCGACGCCGGCACAAAAACACATTAATTTAAATCACGTCGAATGATGTCGGACGGCGCGCGTCGCCGGAACAAATTGACTGATATGCGCCGAGATAAAAACGAATCCGACGCCATCGGTATTCGGTCATTATCTGGGTTTGAAGGCAGCGGATTACATCATCAGATAATGTCTGTCAGCAAAGCCCTCCATGTATCGATATCGGCGTCGGAATGATGGAAAAGAAGTGATGTTAATAAGATAACGTCAATCGGAACATGTCTTGTTTTCGACCTTTTGACCAAGAAAAGGAACCGCGACAGTCCGTAGCAGTAACATTCTGTATCGCGTGTAGTCTAGAACTGACGTGAATTCAAGCTCACCGTTTTCACTTTCAATACACTGCCAGTGCAGTGGGCACCGCCGTGTGTATGTTAAAAGAGTCAAGTGTTTTCTGACATGATGACACGTGCTTTTTGTCTCTTTCATATGCTGTGACAGATTAGAATGTGTACATTAATACTTTTAGGACCTAAACGCAGTTTTACAGTGTATTGGAGAAACGCATGTTGTGGCATGACGTCACAGTCACTCACTGATATATTGACTTTGTCATGCAAAAATCGTCGTGCCACTTTTTGATCATTGTATTTGCTACGCAGTATTCTTCATTTTGCCTTCCTGGCCGTGTAATTTGAATGTTAGCATATACAGTATTATTTCACAATAAAAAAACCAGCTAAACTTTAGCAATTACTGTTTTATAGAATACATTGAAATAACGCGTAACGTCTAACAGTTAGCCATTTTAGTTCACTGCACGAAGCCAAAAGAAACGGTGACAAATTTTCCAGATAACACGAAATTTTAAGAGAAAGCAGTTCGCTTGTAATCTCTCTTATTGAGTTTCGGCCCTTTTGGGGATATTATTTCTTCAAAACCGAGAAGTCGATGATTACGTTTTCAGCTGTGCAAAGTGTCGCGCACAACTCGTATATCAACGACGCGTTGAGTCATTGACGCTGAAATATCGATTTGGCCGCCGCTGCTGCTGCTGCTGCTGCTGCTGCAGTCTTCATCAATTTCGACCTCGACGATGACGCACTGACTGGTCTCTTCGCGACTGCTTCACAATTAATCATCTAACAGTCTCGACCTTGCGTCCAGCGTTTGATTCGTGTTCTGAGCTAATGTCATCCTCTGTGCGCCTTTATGTCTAATTTCCACTAGCGTATCTCAACAAACTCGTCGCAGAGATCGCCAACAAGTTATGGGAAAGTCGGCGACAAGTCGCGGAAAAAGTTACGGAGAAAATCAGCAACAACTTGACAAGAACGAAAACGATCCTGTGCTCGTTGTGATACGTCAGAAGGTTGCCAGTTCAGTCTGTAAAACTGAGTTCGTGGATGGCTTAAGCTGAACTTTCTTGTAGTCGGGTCGTGTCTGTCATTACGGCCCACCCACGTAAATGGTGCAGTTCGTTTATTATGTATTCGTGCGCGCGTGAGGCGCGTTGAAGATGGCGCGTCACCGGCACTAAACTAGTTGTCACTATCAAGTCTGAAAGCACCACGGATGTGTGTTCAACGACGGTGGTCCGTCGGGCGGGTGGGCGGTTGGTAGGTCGGTGCTACTGCTGGGAACGGTCGCTAAACTCGTTCCCTTCTTATTGACTGACTGACCAGCTTAGCGATCGCCCGCAACAGTCATCTCCTCGCCGTCTTAGAGAAGTGCAGCAATATCGAACATTTTCCGTGATAATAAGAACCGCCATCTGAAATACGGTACCCCGATACCGCGGTTCTTCTCGACGTTTCATTGTAACTTTAAACATACTTTTTTCCGGGGTCACAGAATTGAAGATTCACGTACATGCATGCAAGCTCTGAAGCATTCTGTATAAAGTGCGAAAACAAAAATGAATGAATAAAATAATTTACATTCAACGTTTAAAACAAGAAAGCACTATGCGCCACAGCCTAACTTACGTAAATCGAACAGTAAAATTAGGCACCTACAGTGTATTACTATTGCTATGTGCGATTTCAAGGCGTGAACAATAATACCGCGATATACCGACAATACCACCACTGCGCATCTCTATGCTTCACTGCTTTTCTGCAGACATTTCTATATGGCATCTCACAACAATGCGTTATTTGGGATGTGAGCATCAGTCTTCCGTCAGTCGGTGCTAATCTGCGGGCAGCTGCGACGCCGGCAATAACGCAACAATGGTGCTCGTTTTATGTTGTATGCCACAATGGTATCTCTGAACCTTGGAGTTCTGCCAACCAGCTGCCTCCGACGGCCAGTACAATCGTTCTATATGAGTTACTACAGCAGCTCGACAGAATACGCAATTCAATTTCTTCCGCGACGAGCTGTAGTACTCTAAGCCACCCAATTTGCCTTTTAGGGCCATATGATACTTTTACGATCAAAAAATTCTGCGGTATTGAACCATGGTATTTTGGGACTCCAAAAGTATCATAGCCTATTTACTGGCAACAGGCAGCTGTCCTGCGGTCTGCTAAAATATGCACTGAAACATAACGCCAAGTGAAGTGATCAGATATAATCAATGCAGTGGCTATGGATTCTTGGAATCAAGTGGCATGATTTTGTCCGTAACTCTGAGGTTTCTTTACGCACTGGTCTCACACCTGTGTCTGACCGGATTACCAGAGGTCGCAATGCCATCTTCGGACACGTGGCAAGAATGCCATATAACACTCCAGCACACCAGGCCAAGTCGAGCTATCGGTCGGTCGACCCCCAGACCCTTCATGGAAACGTCCACCAGGTCGACCACGTACCAAATAGACCGACCAACTCCGCCGTGACAACAACAGTGTTCCCATTGCGACTCTGTGGAGGCAAGCCATTGGTCGCGGTCATTCGAGAGCGACGCTACGGTCCCAGCCGACTACGCGTTAACGACGACGACGACGAGTCGCTATACATGTGGCTATTGTGCAGTGGACAAAATCCATCAAAGAGGGAACGCAATTAAACTAAAATGTCATTAGCTGCTTGCTGCCCGTTATACAGATAACAACAACAGATGAAAGAATTGTGTGCTGAGCATCAGACTGTTATTTTTATTGATATCCGCCAACGCCACTCGCATGCAGTTCTGGGCAACAGCAGCTGTAAACGGAAACTTTCGGCGACAATTTTCAAAAATCCTACGAAGTTGTCGTAACTTTGCAGAATGGTCAAACATTAGGGCGGCAAGCGGGCTAAATGTCGCGTACCGTACCGCAGTATCATTCAGCCAATGACTGAGGGAGGTGGCTGAGAGGAAGGTTAGGGAACGAGGGAACGCCATACTCCATGCCAGAGCCGCATATGATGTACGTCTAATCATAAAATGTTAATTTCATTCAGGTTTAAAGCCCGCTCAATAATGATAGTTTTAAGCGACGACTCTTTGGGTCCTTTTCTGCCTATAACTTGTATTTGATAGTCAACATTTTCTAAGCATGCATACATACCTATAACATCAGAATGTCTAACAATCAGTTGTCTTCGTGTTTTGTCTCTATTTCCAGGAACATGACGACGGGCTGATAGAGTCGCAGCTTCACATTCGGCGAGTGCGAGCCGACGATTTTCGACAGTATAAGATTATTGTGGAAAACAGCGTAGCTATGGCCAACAAAGATGTGACCTTACACCGAAGTAAGATACTAGAACTCGTATAGGAGGCAAATGTAAAGTTCTCACCCTATGGAATAGTTCTCAACTGCTTAGCTTACTTATAACCTCATTACAACACATCAGTGAAACTTAACGCATAATCTTAACTAGCAAAATGAAACAAAGGCATATAGCATTAGCAGCATAAACTGTTTTGTGCTGAAACAATATCAATCACTTACGGCGCCGTATAGTTCATCGGTTCAACGAGTAGTCCGAGGCGCCGCCGCCGGAAGTGAGCCACGCGATCAATCGAGGTTTAAAGGGATGAATCTTTGAAACACGAGAGAACTGTTCAGTGGTGGTATAGCCGCTCACTTTCTGCGGAAGCTGATTCCACGTAGTTGCTGCTGCAACAGCAAATGCACGATCTGATGTTTTGTTGGATGTTTCCGGCTTCATCAGTAGAACAACGCCTGACGATCGTAGCAGACGAGTTGGACAGTAAGTGTTGAGCATCTGGTAGAGGCAGGTGGGTAGGTTGGAAGCAGTGCCTTGAAGGCTAATGTCTCGACTTTGTGGGTGATTTTGTGTCTAACCGGAAGTTAGTGCAAGGAGCGAAGTAATGGGGCTGATTAACTGCGAAATGGTACAGCACAGACAACTCGGGCCAGAGAGTTCTGAACAAGTTGCAGCCAAATAACGTTTTGTCAGTGATGCCGTATAACACTGCATTGCATTAGCTCCATTGTACTATCTTGTGCTTAGTTGCATA
>Ga0126335_1002267_pt1 | contig 11397 bp, 4 predicted proteins | sample OlaspJWI45metaG_FD_108409 | JGI IMG/M metagenome (GOLD analysis project Ga0126335, IMG submission 108409) | Marine gutless worms symbiont microbial communities from Oahu, Hawaii - Olavius sp. 1 OAHU.JWI-45 metaG | ecosystem: Host-associated > Annelida > Digestive system > Unclassified | place...
GGTTGGGGGTGGCGGGGAAGCCCGACTGGCGGGCAGAACAGCTAGTTTCAGATAAAGGTAAAGAATATTGTTAATCGATCACACTTGTTTATGCATAATTGAGGGTAAGCCTATGTGCATTGCAGCTGTACATTGCAGCGTTTAAAAATTTCCTTTACACAACCGCCAAAATCGTTTGGCGTCTTCATAGTACAGTCCTTGCTGAGCGACGTGGCCCACTGGGTGGCACTGATATCCGTTTTAACAGCCCTCAGCCAGACACCAGCTTGCATGTACATGGCGAGACCACGTATACGGGACTAGTGCACTGCATCGCGTGGTGTGTCTGTTCACTCCCCAGCCGTTGGGCCAGTACCAAATTACACTGCATGGTGACAGAGGCACATAGGTGTTGCCCAAGGTTAATACGCATTGGTACCCGGCCTAGACTCGAACCCGCGATCTGCTGGTCACTGGTCACAGATTCGATGCTCTACCGACTGAGCTACCAGGACACCGATTGGGAGCACATACCTTTCCTCGCAACTCATTCGCTTTAGTTTGCCCAGATGGAGATGTTAATCATGCCAATGTGAACCTGAATATAGGCCTACCTGGGTGCACGTTGCAGGTTTCTACTACGGATTCGACTTGAAGAGGCGCTGTGTTGCAGCACACTACGAGTCGACACACCTGCGCGACTACGATAAAGTCCTGACTCAGTCTGTCATGCCGACACAGTGTCGTTTCGACGGCGACGTCAACGGTCGTGACCTGAACTGTCCACTGGTTTTTCCTCATGCGCCCGTTCCTCCTCCGCGAATCAACTTCACACACTCCGCCTACTGCAAAGCCGGGGTCGAATTGCCGCCGCCTCTAGTGACTGCCGGTGGCGTCAGGAAGAAGGTCCGCAAACCTCGAACGATCTACTCAAGTCTGCAGCTGCACCAGCTTGGTCGTCGCTTTCAGAGGACTCAGTACTTGGCACTGCCAGAGCGAGCTGAACTGGCCTCGGCGCTCGGACTCACACAAACACAGGTATAAAGAAATGGGGAAATCAAAAATAGAGAAAAGAGGGAAAAGAAAAATTGAAATGAAAGAAAGCAAAAACAGAGAAATAAAAAGGGAAAACAGGACGTGAAGCTATGAGAAGGTTGGCCTCGTTGTCTTTAACGTTTCCATTACCGGACTGTTATGAGAATCAAACGTTGTCAGGGCAGCGTAAATACTGTGCGATTAGGTCGGTTAAGATGTCGGAGGTTGATCGGCGATTTCGTAGATCCACATTTAAGCGTACAAGCAACAACAACGCTAACAAGAGGCCAAAGTAACTTGGCAAAGGCTGCATCGAATGCACCGCACACACTGCGCAGGACTCTGTAGCTGTAGCCATTCCTGAGATATGTAGGCAGTCGCAAAATTCAAAAGTAGGTCATGTGACCCCGCCCAGGACCCCCCCCGAATAAGCTACTTTGCATTGTTTAGGATAGGATACGCAGCCATGTATATGCACGCAAAATTTCAAGTCTCCAGCTTCAGCCATTTTGGAGATACAAGGGGGTCCCAAAATTTAGAAGTATGTCCCCTCCCCTTGTCTGTGGGGGATGAGGACCCCCGTGTAACGCACTGTTCCGTAGGCCCCAAGAGTGTTGACCCCAAACAGCATCTTGATCCGTTCAGCCATTACTGCACAGTGAAGCCGAGTTGAGCCTCATGACAGACAGACTGACGGACAGACACCACGCACATCGGTAACAATAGGCTGCATCTCGTGCATTGTATGCATTCGATGCAGCCTAAAAATAGCGCGCAGGCTGACCTAATGAAACGTTGATATTTTCTGAGAAGCTATTGTTTTGTTCGTCGCACCCTATAAATTCATGTAGCAAATGTGGTCGATCATATATTCGTTTTGCTGTACAGGTGAAAATATGGTTTCAAAATCGTCGAAGTAAGTGTAAGAAGCTACTACGCCAGCAGAAGCAGCAACATCAGATGTCAGAGTGTGGTAATAAAGATGACGTCGTCAGTAACCAGCCTCATCAACCGCAGCAGCAAGTCAGCATCACTCCGCCGCCAACACCGCACGTCGCCACTGATGTCAGTTGCGTGACGGTCAAAGATGAGCCTGAATGTCACTTCTCGGCGTCGTCATCATCTAGTCTTGATGGCTCAAGTTCTTGTGGTTACGGCAGCCAGTGGTACCGCACTCAGCCGTGGTCGTACTGCCAGCCTCGCACCGAACTGATCCACGAGCGGCATTGGTCAGCGGCAGTCGATGATGATCCGTGGCAGTGGTCGAAAGGTTGTCCCCCAGTCAACGAGTTGGACGTTCGACGTCAATGTCACCAGTCCTGCCTCGGATACTGGTGATTGTGCAGACAGTCACAGTGCTCGCAAGAACGAATTCCCGTCACATTCCCCATTAGAACGAATCCTAACGTTAGGTTAGGTTATGGTTATAGGGTTGGTGTAATGCTAGGATTAGTCTGATATCAAATCGGTTTTCGTTCTCACTGGAGTCGTGCCCGCAGCCGAGCCGACCGAGTTCTTTATGATACCAGCATTGCATTGCCACACACGTAGCACAGCTGCGGGTACCGTGTGCTGTCAAGTGAAGCTGTCAATCTTACTGATGGTCGAAACGATTATGAAGTCTGTACTGGTAGGCCTAGTGTTCCCATTTGTCCGCACACCGCCTAGACAGCAGCTTTGCATTTCCAACTGTGGATTTATGTCAGTCAGAAAGTACGAACGTAAATGCGGACGCAATGATAAAAGTCGTTAAAAGACTGGGCAAACAAATTGTAAAATGTTTTCTGTCAAGTGTTTTTTTTACAAACTGATTACATATTTTTTGTATATTTTCTTAATTGTATCATACGGTTTGTACAGCATTTTGAATACAGCAACTTATGTCATTGCTTCTTGTTAATACACATATGACTTTTATCGCTATTTTTTATCTACAAAGCACAAGAAATTGGTTGTGTTGTCATGCATATACGAGATTAAATTTACGAAGTAAAAGTTTTTGTACATGTTTTACGGCCTCAGTACGAAAAATTATACGGTAATTACAGTATTTTAGTTTGGATTGCAAGCATTTATACACCGTGTCCGGAAAAATGGAACCACTAGTACTTTGGGCATAACTTTGACAAAGTTCAACAAATTTTCGTAATTTCTAGCATAATTTATTTTGACAATTAAGATAACTGAAAAACTATAAAACGTACAATCACTACCAACTACACAAAGTAGTGATGGCGTAAGTTACGTCATCAAAATGCTTGCGCTAACGGGTGGAGTTCCTCGAAAGAGAAACGCCAGAGTTCATTTCGCTGCTACTGTGTCTTTCACATTCGCCCGATTCAAATCCGGGTGACTACAGCGTGTGGAGCATACTGCAAGCGAACGTGTACAAAACACGCATCACTGATCTCAACGACCTCAAACATCGCATCATAATCAAAACCAAGTGGGCCAAATTGTATTACGCCATCATTGCTGCAGCTGTGCGTCATTAGCGTCGTCGTCCTTCAGTTTTGGTTCCATTTTTTCGGGACACGGTGTATATTAGCTTAGAATGCAGTGGTATTTAAGATTTTTTTTACGGTGATTGCGTTTCTGTTGCTTAATGCACTTTAATGTACTATATATGCTTTTTGAGTTTTCCACAGAGCTACAGAATTAGCTGATTAGCCTAAACAACACTGAAATGGTTGACGAGTTCTTTTGACTGAAATGCCTTTATTATTGTAATATCAGGCCTACCGTAAAATGTGGGCTTATTTCACGACTGTTGAGTTTGTGTGGCTATAAGATATGGCAAAATAACTACACTCTATTCTCTGTCGTTCGCTGGTAATAATGTTTTTATTTTGATCGTTGGAAACATCGGCTAGTCGAAAACATCGGAAACTGGTCGAGCTCGAGATCTGTAGGCCTATCTCTTCTTCTCCGGCGAACATTTTGTTCATTCCATCGGCAGTGCATTTTGTCTTAACCTCAATGAATCGATGATTTGTTGACTGAAACAAGACGGCGGCACAATTACTTAGGATGGTAGCGTGACAACTGACTATTGAAGCTGTCTATGGAGAGACGGATAAACTCCGGATGTCACGAAGTCTTGATATGGCTGCGAGCTCCGATGCAGCGTCATCAAGAGGCGCGTAAAATGTGTAGAGTTCCAGGAGAATAAACTTTGGGAAGAAGGGGACAACGAAACATGACTCCGCAAAAGATAATATTGATGCTATTCGTCTCGTCTTCAAGTCTTCAACTTTTCCAATGTGTTTTAATACACTGAAATACATCATATTTTTCATCGCTGTGATATTTTACGATGCTCTGTCATGCCAAAATAAATGTTTTTTTTCAAAGCAAGGAAAATAATAGAAAGCAAAAAAATGTGATTTAAATTCCGACAATATTTTTTCATTTTTTATTGTTTTGTTTTGCTTGTATGTCATATTTTTTGACGAATAAAAATTATGTAAAAAGAGAAGACATTATCTGCTAAGATTTTAGACTCTCGATGAGTGCCTCGCTCTTCAGAAACACTCGTCAAAGTCGTTGAACCGTCATCAATGCACCAACAATAAAGTCGTCTCTCTCACACGAAACACGACGCTGTGATCTTAGAACGTTCGCTGCAGCGGCGCCAACGTCTCGACCCCGCTCCCATATCAGTCGATAAAATCAGCCGAACAGCCTACCGTCATGAACAATGCTTCATTATAGTCCTTATACTCCTTTAGAGTATCACGTACACGAACTTTCCGCCCCCATTCATCGTATTTTCCATTATCTTGCTCATACTTGTTTGCCGATCGATTTATAATTTCATCGTCGCGGCTTTGGCTTCAGTTATAACGAACACGTAACATGGCTTTGTCGACCGGGAATCAGAGGCGACAAAACATAAAGAGACGTCGCGGCGCGCAGCAAACAATAAGCGACCGGCCTTTGCGCCTGATACCGGACGGACGGACGCAGCACATGAAAGACACTTTAAGACAAGCAACTATACTGGGTGTCGACAGAGCGATCGATGGCGAAGGCGAACTGAAGAAACTCACTCTACCAGGAAACGAATCGATTCCATGTCGACTTACGCTATTTGCGTATTTGTTTCCGTGCGTGCATTGCATTAGAGTGACACGCGGCCATAACAACAACGAGTATTACTGTACAACCAGCGTCGGATCACTTTAGTCTATACACTGTAGGGCGATTAAGGCGCTCTATACAATTGATAAATGACCTTCGTAGTTTCACATCAAACGCTCAACAACAAGTCCTCAATAATTGAGCTGAATTTGTCCTGGGGTGCCAAAAAACCAGAATACGCCACAAATTGTTTCACGAAGGGTTTCACGTTACTGACATTGTTATATTTGCGTCGTTTCTGCAGGTAATGTCATGTCATGTCATGTTGCCGTCGTCGCTTCGCGACGGTTGGTTACACGGATGACTCAGTGACATCCAACACCTTCTGTCTCTTATGGCATGTAGTAGACTATCACCTGAGAGACCAGTCCATTGTAAAATGTTGTCAAACCAGCACATTTTCAGTTTACCACGCCTTCTGACTCCTTCTACAAGACCTGACATGACACTGCCTTCAATGTTGTCATGTGGTTGCCTCATCACATGTCCACAGAATCGCAGCTTGCGCGACTTGATATGATTTAATAGCTCATTTTCTGTTCCAGCCACCTTGTAGACTTGCAGGTAATAGTAACAGTATAATGGCATACATATTATTAATCGCAGCTGTAATTTGTATCTGTGAAAGAAACAGCAGAGGTAGTGAGCCATAAGAGTGAACTGTTGTCACTGAAAACATGAGCGAACCGTACACCACTTGCAATTGTTCACGTGTCGAGATGTGCAGTGATGCTGCTGCTGCTGCAGTAGCATCGCTCGTCACCACTTCCCCGCATCACCGCACACATGCGTTCATTCTACGTGACGTCACTCATTCGCCGTCCAATTAGTTCTCGGCGGTGTCGATAGCGGTCCCGCTATTGTTCATTCCACGGTCAATGCAGTGCACGCGCGACACTGGCCATCATTACTTCGCCCCGGTCACCCTTCCATCCAATTGCGTGTCACACCGTAATCCAGCAGCTCGGTCCTATCCGTGCTTTCTTCGGCGTCAACACAGTCGCTGTAAATTCTCGATAATTGACGTATTCATCGATGTTGGGGATAAAAACAGACGCTACCGACACTCCTGCCGTCGTTCTGTCATTCGTAAATTTACGTTGCCAAAATTACACGAAGTTAACTCGCATGCTTGCAAAGCATCCAACATGATATAAAGAAAATGTCTAAAATACTATTTGAAAACCACATTTAAGTTTTTGAAAACATACAATACTTGAAAACATTCAAGTATATTACTGCTCGAGCTGCTATACACATGTTAACCGCCACGCAAACGCAACAAATGCGGCGACAAAAGTTTTTCAGCAGTACAGCAGGTAGCCCCCGATCAGAAATGACTGGGGTGGCCAGATCTGTCCTCCCAGCGATTCGATAACGTTCGTCGCTTGGAGACGTTCTTTTCGACCGCAGCGCTTAGTGACTATTTTTGTACTTTAATTGCACTAATTATATACCCATCAATGTTAACGAAACCCCTAAAGTAGCCTATATTGTACAGGCTTTCTGACTGGCCGCAAAACGGACACGCGTAAATTTGTATCAGTCGCCGCGGCGCATAGCATGCGTATAACGATTTCGCGAAACAATGAAACAGCGCAAGCCACTCCGAGGTGCTACAGGCCTGCCACTGGTCTGGGATTGATTCATTGCAGGGTGGGTTTATTTTAGCGCCATGTCGGTGTTAGTCGCCGGTCTCCATTCACGGCGTTGTTGTGACGTCGGCAACGATCGCGAAAATTGCGCGCAATTTGACGACCGACGACGCCCGGAACTAATGCGCGAGTAGCAAGGACGGCTTCTGATTGCTTTCAGACAAGACTCAATGTATTGGCGCACACAAGTGGCACAAAAGACGGGTCTAGAGTAGTCTACTATAGGCCCCTACATCCATTTAGATGTGGATTCATCGATAACGACCTCAGCAACAGTGTCTCATCTGCAACGCGCGTTCAGTGAACATATTGCGTGTAATCTGACATGACTACTTCTAACTTCGATCACTTTAAAGAAATGACTTCGAGTGAGCAATATTTACGACCACTCGCGTCGCGGCGTGGTTATGCGTTCAGTCGCATCTGTCTGTCAGACGTCTGTCTGTCTTTCGAAAGCACCGACAAATACTCGCACACTTTACGTGAGTTTTTGCAGTTTTAATGTAAATAGCATAATGTCGTCATGGCTATCGTAAGCTTTTGTCGTTATAAACACAGAAAAATAGTTAAAATCGCACAAAATTGGATAAAAACATTAAGTCGCTTTAAAATCGATTTTTGGTTGCACCCTGTATGTTTCGGCACACACGAGTAAAATCAACTGCTGCGCAGTATCCGATTTCCATTTTTTCTTCAAACAATAAAACTAATGTCACACTACACCGTGTCCAGAAAAATGTGATAAATAGTGTTTCTAGCATTAACTTTCACAAACACGAATATATGGTTGTAATTTTTGCACGAAATGTCGCTAAGGTGTGCAAAATGTGAAACCAAACTAACCCACCAAATGTCTGCTACTTTTCACCTTGTGAATTAACGATCGTGATATCTTAAAACGCACAACGTCATAACTGACAACTGCAAGAAAATATCAACCTGTAACTGTTCGATTCGACTAGTGAGCGAAGGCTTCAACGGCTGCAGTTATCGCAAAAATACAATGTCAGAATTAAAAGCAGTGCTCCTACTGCTCGATATGACCACTGCCCACCCTGACACAAGCTGAAAGACGACGACGCCACGGACACACAGCTGCAGCGATGATGGCGTGATCTAGCGTGGCATACTCTGATGCGATGTTTGAGGTCATCGAGATCAGGGATGCGTGTTTTGCAGTATGCTCCACACGCTCCGGATTTAAATCTGGCGAATTTGGAGGTCACAGCTAGCGGCGAAATGAACTCTGGCGTTACTCTTTCTTGGAAATCTACGGTAGCGCGAGTAGTTCGATGACGTCAAGCTTACGTCATCATTACGTAGTGCTGTGCAAGTAGCTATGGTACTTTTTATAATAGTGACTTTGAATGTCAAGATCAATTGTGCCAGAAATGACGAAAATATGTTGAAGTTTGTCAAAGTTGTGCCTAAAATACTAGTGGTTCCATTTTTTCCAGACACGATGTAGACTTACAGTTAGAAAGTTAATCTATTTAATTCCTTTCTGTTGTATGGACACGACGGTGATTAGGCTACCTATACTGACCTCCAGTGGGAGCTAACAACATTCCACAAACCCTCTTATAATCGGCTACAAAGGATTAGGCCTAAGCTTTAGATGTGCCACTCAAGGAAAATAGGCTTGTTAAACATCCCACGTTTTCATGTTAACATGGTGACAAAAGCTGAGCTCTAACGATCCTCCTTACGAATTCGCATACGCTACGCTAGATTTTTACCTACCAGTTGACGGTGGACAAAAATAGAGCGATGCTTATTAAGAAGAGAATAATGAGATGAAGGGCTAGTCAGAAAAAGTACTGTTACAGTGTTACCGCACTAATGTCATCTTCTGACCCATACTAGTCCAACTCCAAGCGTAATGACACAAGTTTAGCAGAGCAACGTCATCACGAGTGCAACTCAAAGAACACCAGCAGCAGTAGCAAGAACAATATAGTTTTGTACACTTTCTCTTGCAGTATGCTCCACAGTACGCTCAACCGGATTTAAATCTGGAGACCACAGCTGGCGGCGAAATGAACTCTGGCGTTTCTCTTTCCTGGAACTCTACGGTAGCGGGAGCAGTTTGATGACGTCAAACATCATTTCATAGTGTTGTGCACATAGTGAGTGTGAGTCATCTTAAAGATAAAGATTAACAAACTGAAAAACAAGGTGTAAGTTGACTAAAGTTGACTAGTCTAGAGTGAACATGTTAGGCCTGTCTGAACTAAACAGCAAATTACTAAGATGAGATCGAAGTAAAGCTGAAATTTCTGACAACCGGTCTAAGAATCGATGTTAGATCAAACTAATAGCTCTCCGTCTCGAGTTTGATGTTATGTTTAAAATGCTGATGGTAACGAATTTCAGTAGAAGCCAAATTTTGATGTAGAAATTAACTTTTCTGTTCTGATTCAGTGATTCTACACTGTATTAATGTTTTGAGGAGGCTAACGACAACTTTATTTTGACTCGCTAGATGGCAGCTCAATCCAACAATCAAGCTACCGCATGAGACAAGTGATGTCTTGGAATTGGAAGCCACCATTTGGCACCATAACGTTTGGGCTGGCCGCTAGAGACTCCAGAGATCCAAGAAGCACACAGATGGCCTGCATACGACATAAAATAAAGAGGCTAAACGGAACAGTGTCGACACGTGCCATTCTGTAGGCGAACGCTGTTTTGTTATGTGTGCTTGGTAGAAATGTGCGAATGGCTTTACATCTGATGAGTTTCGGTCCTAGATATCAAAACGAAGAAGAAGATGTCGTCGATCGTAGTGACGGGATGTGCAAATATGCAAATCAACGACATCACTAAACATTACGCTAAAAAAGCACAGTAAGCAAGGGGAGGCGAGAGGCCATCACCACATAGGCCTATCCCCCGCCAAAGTTGCGTAAACATGTGAGAAAGATGAACAGGTTTACGACCAAAGCAAGTTACACAGTGATTAAACATAATACATAAACAATATATCAGGACGCGAATAGACAATTAGTTAAAACATACCAGTAATCAACTTTTACAACAGGCTTAATAAATGATGCAAAACGTTATCATCGAAATACTGTAACTTGAAACGGTATAATACTGCGAATACAACGCAAGAACACACAAAAAAATACCAATGCTACTGTGTGAATATACGATGTGTGTTGTGTTGTTGGAGTCCACTGAATTAGTGTACAGATGATAGTTTGTGATGGGTTGTAGAATACCTAACGGTACCAGAACAACAGTTCGCATAGATTCGTCTAGCGATGCATGCCAATGACCCGGAGCTACGTCGCACTTCCTGAGGCATCTTGACTGTCCGACACGATCCCGCGTGAATTATCCGAAAATATTGCATGTGTGGTAACATGGCCGCGTCCATGAAAATGTCTTGATCGGGGCGGAGATATGTCCTCGAAACGAAATTCGAAACGGGCCATCTGGCGTAAGGAATTCTACTTCCGGTTCCAATGTTTACAACCGTCATCTTTCGGGGGACCTACTTATGTATCGTACGATGTCGGCGACTTAAGTACTGCGGCCGAGATGAACCGACTCTATCTGAACTGTAGGCCTACAGTGAAGCTGACGATTACATGTTCAATGGGGTCGTGACCAACCCGGAACATGTACTTCACCAGTTCCTAACTGAACGAGAGCAAACCTACAATCTCCGCCGCCGGCCGCATGGGAGCAAAACTCTACTCAAAAAAAACCCGAGCACTCAATGAACAGGATTTCTTTATTAGGACTATGTATAAACATAGTTATTAAGTTTTTTTCTTTAATAATCTAACTATCCTAAACTTCCAGTTATAACAGACTCATAGGCCTAATGTTGTATTAACACTGTTGCTGTAAGTTGCGTATGTGAGCTACATTATTAAACGAATATGGTATGTTATGGTACAAAATTTCAAGAAAATCGCTCAACGTACGAGTTATTGCGACTCAACATTCCTTTAAACCTACACTGCCAACGGCACAACGACACAGCGCCATCATGCAGGCCGTATCGCATTAGATGGGTACTGGTACCAAAATTGGTGACCTTGAATGATTTTGAACGGCGTTATGGCCCGTTATGGTACGTTCGCTCGTTAAAGCATGCAGTCATCTGGTGAGTGTGTTTACAATACTCATTTTTGATCAATTTAATAATGTACAAATGCATTCGCCAGCTGGCAGCACTATGACGGCAGGAATCCCTAGTTGTTACGCAGCTGTCGCACGCTCTCTTTGCGATAAGCTAAGCTTCTTGTTAAACATACTGGATGATGTACGTGATCCTGCATATGGATTTTGTTAGGCTGCAACATGCATAATTCGGCCTACTGCGACCGATGATCTCATAGCTAGTCTGTCATGCGGCAGTGTTGTGCAAAAACGGCTTAACGGATTGAGGTCTTGTTCGGGGTCGAGACTTTTGAGGATCCAAGGCACATTGTATTAAATGGGGGGTACCGATCCCCCTGCGGCAAGGGGAGGGAGAGAGTGAGGTGGGGAAAATTTTGTCCATTGTGAAGTATAGGGACATTGCTAACATACGATGCGGCCTTTGCCAAATTACGTTGGCCCA
>Ga0126335_1002268_pt1 | contig 11395 bp, 9 predicted proteins | sample OlaspJWI45metaG_FD_108409 | JGI IMG/M metagenome (GOLD analysis project Ga0126335, IMG submission 108409) | Marine gutless worms symbiont microbial communities from Oahu, Hawaii - Olavius sp. 1 OAHU.JWI-45 metaG | ecosystem: Host-associated > Annelida > Digestive system > Unclassified | place...
CTGGATGCCCTTCCTGCCGCCGAACCAACAGCGTCAAAGCACTGAAGGCACTTAGAGCTTGAGTTTAAAAAATACGAAAATATGTTTCAAGGTCAAAGGTCAAGGTCAAGATGTAATTAGCTCCGAATTACTAGCAGTTTCATTTTCAGTGTGAAGATATAGAATATGTCGGTCACCTTCGAGTTTCAAAGTCATGCGGATTAATCTCAAGGTCACGGTTGCAAAACAGCGGCAGCGCGCAGGTTTGTTCTCCCCTCGGACACAGCTTAACTAGTATTGTCATTGTAAAAAGTGACGCTACAGTGAAAACGCATTTTACACAGGCATAGTTGAAAGTTGACAAAATAAGGAGTCTAATGTTGTGAGAGTGTGTAGACAGTGAATACACTAAGGAGAACTTACATTTTTTATTGATTGCTGTGTTTTTATGTGTTCTAGGTTTTTGTTTTTTTATGTTTTGGGTTTTATTAGAGTAGGCCAGTATGTGTTTTAGTATAGGTTGTGGTTTGTTTTGTGTATTTGTGTATTTTTTTATGTATATTGTCTGTATATGTGTGTTCTGCTGCCGCTTGGCGTAATAAACGTATAATAATAGTGATAAACGTGTCAAGATTTTGATGTCAATATTCGCATTTAATTACATTATATTAATTGTATTTAACTAAGTCGATACGGTGGCATCGATCAGAGGACAACAGCGGACTGAGTGCAAATTTGCAAGTGCAAGGAACGGAAGCATGGGTCGTAGCATGGCAGCCGCCTCCACACGTTGATTGGCAAACAACATCCACCGTCAGATAATACAGATGTAGTCGAGCCAGCCACGTGTAACACGTCCATTTATACGACCAGCTGATGATAGTTTGCAGACGTCAGTGATCAGGAAAAAAGTAGAAAAACACAAGGCTATTGCTTCGCCATCTTGGTTTGATCCACATCCATGGGCTGTTTACGTTTTTTACGACAGACATGACTGAATGAGACAAACGGACAGATAGGCAGAAAGACAACTAGTAAATATCAAGTTAAACAAGCACCATTAAAGTCATGTACCATTACAGGTTACCGTTTACAGCATCTATCGATTTTCCCTTACTATCAGTAAAATGCTATCAATGCATCCGTTAGAGACCTAAATTCGTGTGACGTAAGTATACATGGAAATAAAGGTTCGTGACACAGCATTCAATGACGGCAAGCTTCAGCCAGAGTTTTAACGAAAAATAGAACAAATTTTTCTGAATGTGTCGGATGACCGTAATCTCTGACGTGATAAGCCGCGTATGAACTGTCCGTTCAAGGTATCAAAGTCGAAAGTTGAAAGCAAAACAAACTGATATGAAGTGCATATAAATTATCGAACTTTTAACCACTGTTACGCACAGAAACATTGTTAAATGACCCAGATAGTTAGATGGATTTATGGATTGGAGAGGAAGGAGCAGTCAAACCCGAACTGCTTATATAGCAGAATGATAATCCTCGATGAGTCATAGGCGGTGCGTGCGACGGAAGCAAGTTAAGACAAGCTTACGACCGTGTGACAGCCATAACGCTTGACGACGTATGATGCCTTTCGTCATGATTCCTACGTAGCCAAATCTTGTCTTGCACGACGCACAATAGAATACGCACAATAAAGCGAACAAACTGTAAATATAATTGCTGTTTTGCGAAGAGGCAGTTCGCATGTGAGGGACTTTGAACAAAATACCTTTGTTTCTTATCGGCTTCTGTCGTTGCCATGCAGACTGCAGTAAGAATAAGTGCAGCTTGCACATGATTCTATTGACCCAACCGACAGAGGACACGTCTACAACATTCCACTGCAGTCTAAAAATTTCGCCGGCTTGAATTACAAAACATACGAGCCTGCCGCTCTATTGTAACTTGACTGTCAAACGATGCGCGCGGCACGGCGCGTGCAAACAGACAAGCGCTCAAGATAACAACTTATATACCACAGTATATCACAGAACTATTACCATATCTATGGCCGTCAAAATCTGTTAACGAGAACTCAGAGTTTGTCACAAACGCAATAATTGAAGCCGCAGAGTTGAGTATACCTGTAGATAGGAAAAGAAATAAACGTATTAAACATTTACCATACTGGAATAAAGATTGTAAAAAAGCATAACGAGATCGAAACAAAGCTAGAAATGCAATGCATAATAATAAAACACTGGATAACTGCATCAATTATAAACGTTCAAAGGCAAAGCTCAGCGTGTCATCAGGTCATCAGCACGAAATTACTGGCAAAACTACTGCAGCAACCCAACAACTCGACAAATTTATCTACAGTCTGGCGAACGGCAAAGAGAATGGACGAAGATCAAAAACCAGAAGTCAACGAATCTACACTAGAAAATAACGAGGATAAAGCTGAAGCATTCGCCAAGTGCTTTTCGGACATGAGCAGTAATAAAAAAACAGTAGCAGCTTCCTCACCCGCAAGGACAATATAGAATTAAACCATAAAAGTCTACTTGCTGATACTGTCGAGTCATCAGATAAAGAAGCTCTTCAAAACTTAAATAAATCATTTGCATTACACGTACTTAGAAGAGCACTTAGAAATATTTTTAAAAAACATTCTGCACCCGGTGAAGATAAAATACATACGAAATGTTACAAAGACTATCGAAATGTTCAATAAAAGCAGTTCTAAACCTTTTCAATTAAATCTGGCTCAAAAATAACTTTCCAGTCAACTGGCGACATTCAGTAATCCCCCGGTTCTGAAAGCTGGCAAGAACCCGCTAAACACATCATCATATAGGCCGATGTCTCACACCTACGCTATGCAAATTAATAGAAAAATTAGTTGGCCCTTGTTTAACATACCATGTAGAAAAGAATAATATTCTAAATAACATCCAGTGTGGTTTCCGAAAAGGTTGCAATACAATAGATCACTTGATTAGATTACATGATACTACAAATAAATACTACAACAACTGGGGCTACACAGTAGGAGATTTTAGATTTTCAGTCGGCTTTGATATGATGTGGAGGTGCGGTCTATTAATTAAACTATAAAAAATCTGGGTATAACATGTTTAATTTTTTTTCAATTTTATTAATAATTTTCTAACATGATAAATCGATTCAGGTTAAAGTCGGAAGTACAGTATCTGAGAAATATATATTAGATATCGATACAACACAGGGTTCCATAATCTCACCACTTCTGTTTTTAATTATGATAAACGATCTATCAAACTCCCTACAAGACGTCGAATCTTCACTGTTTGCTGGTGATAACTGTATATTTAAATCGGGTAAGAATAAAACAGATAAATAAATTACTTTAAAAAATAATTTAGATATGTTATCTGACTGGTGTGGTACATGGGGCTTTAAGATATCATTAGAGAAAACAGTGGCTGTGGTTTTCTCACACCGAGAAAACAAACACATAGATATAACTTTAAGTAACCACTCTGTTAAAATAGAAAATAAAGCTAACTTTCTGAATTTGATATTCGACTCAAAACTTAATTGAAAATTCTGTACGTAGAACAGAAATGTAAGAAACGTTTAAACTTAATGCGTGCAGTATGCAGGTAGCACATGGGGAGCAAATAAGAAAACTCTCATAATCATTTATAGAACTCTAATCCGGTCAATAGCATACAACTCTGCACCAGACACTACAAAGAATAGATTAGATGTTATTCAGCATAAGGCTCTTCATATAGCTTGCGGTGCTTTCTGCTTCACAGCTGCCTCGGCTATGCAGGTGGACACCGGAGCGCTACCTCTAGCTCTACATCGTAGCCAACAAGAAATAAAATACCTAGTCAAAGTCAAATCCACTGATGGTCATCTAGCTAAATCTGTAACTGATTTTCACTAGACCACACTCAGTAAAAATTTAAAGTCAGTACTGCTCCAATATACTACAAGACTCTACAGTATTTTTCGGAGACTAATAACAAACTAACTACTCCACCAACTCTTCCAGAGCTACCGCCATGGCATCTAAAACCTTGTAATGTGGATACACCACAAATAGACAGTTGTAGCAGACACGAAAACCAAGTACTACTCAAAAACTTAGCATTAGCAATAATAGAAAGCCACAGGAGTTTAGTTGACATATACATAGATGCATCAAAAACATCAGCAGCACTTTGCATTCCTGAGTTAAACGTTCAGCACGGCTCACGAACTACTGATCACATAAAAATCTTTGCAGCAGAACTTACGGCAATAAAACTAGCTCTTCAGTGGGCCATTGATAACAAAAACCATGACATCAGCATCTTCAGTGATTCGTACAACAATAGCGTTTGGTAAGAGTAGGCCTAACTGCAAACCAAATCTACTCATGGAAGTAGAGGGGTTAGTCAACAAATATAATAGAAGTGTTACTTTTATCTGGCTACCAAGCCACATTGGCATCAAAACTTAATGAAATAAATTTGCTGATAGATTAGCAAACCTTGCTACTGCTAACTGTAGTATTGATATAGTCATAGGGCTAGAACTTTCTGAAGCATACTCACTAGTTGATAATTATATAATAAATAAATGGCAGAAAATCTGAAATAATAGTAACACCAGGTCTCAATATAGGTCAACAATAAAATCTGTTTCTACTAGAGTTGAATATTTGCATATGTCTCGACATCAGGAAGTAGTTATAATTAAGCTACGTCTAGGTAAATGTCAGTTAAATGCCTATCTCCATCAGATTGGTAAACATGCAGATGGCTTCTGTGTAACTTGTGGTAGACCGGAAGCAGTGTTACATTTCCTTATAGAATGTCCGAATAATGTGGTATGTTCAGCTGTTCTTGCAGTTTGCAGTAAATTAAATCTAAATCATATATTAGATACCATACTGTCAGATAGTCGGTTGCATAATGTTATAATCTTTTCACTTGATAGAAAAATTTAATTGGAAGTAAAATATAAATATCAATAGAGTAGCTTTATAAATTAGTTGTCGTATCTCGATTGTCGCTGGTCATCTATGCTAGGTTAAGCGACGTTAAACCATAATAACCCACCGTACGGGCGTCATGTAGGAAGACGGTATTGTGGGCCTCACGGCAGACCCAGTGACAAAAAGACACGCATAACTCTAAATACGAGTGATATGACGTGTTATTACTGCCATACACCATGGTAATTAGAATACTGTTTGTGCTGTTTTTCAGGGCCAGAATTTTGGGGTCTCGTCAACCCGGAATGGAGTCTGTGTAGCAAAGGGAAGCGTCAGTCCCCAATCAATATCGACCCTAAACAACTGCTCTATGACCCGCATCTGAAGCATGTCCGACTTGACAAACATCGGGTGGGTACAAATTTGCAGTATGAAATTTTCTTCTAAAGTACTTCGTTAATAGGTAAAATATGAGAAAACATATTAATGGAAGACAACACAGCTATCGTACTTAAGCTTTAGGTGTACCTCATTACTACAGAAAATGCATAAAAAGTAATAATCAGATGCTGTAACAAAGTAGGTCTACTTGTACTTCTGGCTAGAAGGGGGGTATTCATATTGGGTTTAAAAGTGAGGGACCATCGCCGCAAATCCGCGACTTATGGATAAAGGAGCAACGAAGCTGCTAAATCCACGTGAAGTGTCTACACGTCAGACATCCGGTGGATGGCGGACGACGATGATGATGAATTCGGCGACGTCGTGCGTTGTGTCAATACGCATCAGTCAGACTCCGCAGCTTTGCTCCGTGGTGAGCTCAGCTGCGTCCGGCATCGACAGACGACAGGAAGTGGCATCCAGGCATGCGCGAGATAATTCGACGACGTTTATAGTCTAAGTGTATACTTCCACTAAATACGATCTTCGGCAGACTATCACGCCTGCTTGGCTGTCATTCTCAGACCTGCATCTGCATGACTAACCGAACTACTGAAGACTCAGATTTCGTCCCCGGATGATGTGAGAGTGAGAGCACTGCACTGCCAAGCTGTACTCGTTTTCTCCATTTACAGTCATGTTGGTAAGATGAACTATCTATCTCTGTCTCCTATCTGTCTCCAAATCATATGACGTTAATAAATCAGCTGTAATTTATCGTCACAATACCAAAACAAAAAGAATGGCTAGAGGTTTGGCTTGAAGCTAAGAAAAGCATGTATCAACTTAGGGACAATAACAATTTGCAGATGAAACATTTCCGCCCGGCACAGAGGTTGTGTGGCTATCTTTCATCAGTTACGACCCAATCCACTCAAGTGTACAGTGGGTTTCTTGAATAACATCAAGAACGTTGTGATACTGTCACCAGGTGAGTGGGACGCTGCTGAACACGGGACATGACGTGAGACTGTCGCTTGACGACGGAACCACCCACTATGTCAACATCAGTGGTGGCCCTCTGTCGTATCATTACCGCGTCGCCGAGGTCGTCCTGCATTTCGGCAGCACCGACACCGTCGGATCCGAACACACGATCGACACTCTCCAGTTCCCCGTCGAGGTACATATCAGAGTTGCCCGTGGGTCCATTTTGTGTGACCCGACCCAACCCAACCCACTACAAGTAGAAAAATTTGGACCCAACCCGACCCAATCCAATAGCCTACAACTAACAACAGAGCTTACAGTTTAGTAGTGGCGTATTTTTATACAAAGAACTTATCTTGTACTTTTAGTTAACCAAGCATACTTCCTCATGTTCTTGAATGTCATTACACATATTAAAACAGTGTCATTATGTCATACAAATACAAGCTGTTCAAAGAATTGTTTAAAATGTCCTCAGCAGCAGCTCAGAAAGCCAGCACGAAATCCTTTCAAATTTTTAGTACTTATGCTGTAGTTGACCCAACCCAACCCAATCCACCAAAAACTGAAAAATCTCGACCCAACCCAACCCAAACCAACCCAACCCAACCCATGGGTCAACCCAACCCATGGACAACTCTGGTACATATACACCATTCTAGCCATGCTTCATTATAGTTTAGTAGCAAAAGGTAAAGCTAAAGCTAACGGACACTTGGTATGAAGCAAACTTATCACAAAAACACTCAAGTATGACGCGCGTTGTCAAGGCATCATACTGTTTTACCTGCCTTCACCCATGCGTTCATCCACCAATCAATGGAATGAACTTGTCTTTGCCTGCACAACTGAAGCTGGTCCTCATTTACTGACGCCAGGAGATGGAAGGCTGAGTTAGCCTAGGCACCACAATGGGAAATAACCGTCTGCCCAAGCAGGACTGTTACGTGGTGGATATCGCAGTTGTTAGCTGTTACGTCTCACTGGACAAGTGGGTGTACACATCTAGCCCACAGCTGCTACCTACTGACTTACTTCAATCGTGAAAATTCAACAATAATCACGGAGAAGTGGCGCAATTAGAATAATAATGAAGTGGCGAAATCGTTGAGTGAAAAGTCAAACAAACTCTATATACACCCAAATTATCGCGATTACAACGAAGCGGAATTGGGTACAACGATGAGTAGCAGAGAATGCTGGCGGACTGTTGTCATGGGCTCCAGTGCGCCCGATTGATGATGATGACAACAAATAAGTGAGAAGGCTTAAAGAGGTGAAAGTGTTGACTTCACAGTTTAACTGTTTATGCACGCGCAATCTGCAGTCTGCGAAGTCGGCGACGCAGCGACGCGGCAAACGAAGTGCGCTCAAGCGTTGCGCTAAGGCCATTGCCTTGCGATGAACGACCGCGCGAACATTTGATCAATCGGGACGAAGACGGCCGGGGCAAATCGGCGCCGATCAGAACTTTAGCTAGCTCACCCGGCAGTTTATCGAATTGGTCTCCATGATTATCAGCGTCGGTTTCATTTATCAAACGCCTTGTCTCGTCCTGCTGGCTTGCAGTGCAGTCACGTTCGTGTGCCTATCTCTTGTTATCTATTGGCTATTCCTGCCTTTTCTATCAACACATTCGCAGATTTACGTTAAATAGCTCCAATATTTTATTTTCGTTTGACAGCTTTGAACAACTTTTATTCACCATATTCAGGGCAGTTTACATATGAGCAATATGGTGAAAAACAATAAACATAAATAAAGGATAAGCGAGCTAATACAATCTCTACACGACATGGCCTAACTGACATTCTTAGCACGCCGCCACATTTGCTAATAACTTACATAAACCGTTTTCAGCAACTCTGTATTTTGCAAGGAATGTTGACCGACGTTCGTCAACACGCGACTTAACATTAGTGACACTGTTGAACAACATCAATCGATTTAGTACAAAACACGCTCATAAGAACTTTATTTATGGTGAATTTTAACGATTTTTTCGTGAGTTTTATTGATTGGACAAGCTTTTAGAGCGTATAATAGACAGGGCATACACTTGTAGTTTATTAGCTGTAAGATGATTCCTCTTATCCAGATCTGCCAATTTTTCCAAAGATTGAGTTAAATGCACAATAAAAAAGATGACTTAGCGTTATCATAGTTGCACTTAAATCGCCTAGATCTGACAAAATAAACACCAAGATATTTTTAGTAGTGTGTGCTGATTTTGCTCAGTATGAATACTAAATGTAGTCCCCAGAACAAATGTACTGTCCTGTGCTCAGTTTTATCACTGAAAATTTCTTTTCTCCACGTACCAGGTGGCATTAGAGGCGATTTGCAGTACTTACACCTTAGTTGAGTTTGTTTTATAAATTTTGCCACCAGTTAGAATTTGTTTTAGATTTTCAGAGTAGCTCCGGGGCGCCCCAGGGATTATTTTAGGCGTCAAAAATTTTGGGGGTAAAAGGGGCTTAAAGGCGGGTGAGGGTGGGGAGGATGGTGGGGGTTGGTAAATAGGCTAAATAAAAAGTGCTAGCGCAAAAGTTAAAATATCTGCACAGTTAGCAGGAACTTCTGTTGCCGAATGGATGAGGTCACCGAGGACGTGTGGTGTGCGAACGACAGAAGATTCGGTCAAGTATTACAGTCAGTCTGGGTGGGTGGTCTTGGTCTTACCTAATGAATGGACATCACTGCATGGGTCAATACGCGCCGTTTACTCACATTCACTCGGTAAGTTAGTAGCAGAGCTTCCCACACGCCGCGCGTGTGTAATTGCGCCGCAGCCACATCGATTAGGCGTCGTCCAAGAACGTTTATCGACCGATAATTGCCGATGACGGACCACCGTAGAGTTCTCGCGAGACGCAAATATCCTTTTCATCTGCCGATAATGGGCAATAAATAACGTGGACGTGGCGGCGTTTCCGGTGACATATCGGTGGCAGTGGATACTTGGACACTTAGATGGACGCACTTGCAGACCGACACCTCATTCGCATTCTCGCCAACGCCAGCGACTAGTAGTCCGCAAGTCAACTGAGCTCCACCGCGGTAAATGCACTAAATGCAATCGCAGGCGTTGCGCCATCGAAATTATTAACTCTTCGATAAATGGACTTATGAATTTGAAAAGGCACATAGATAACTCAGAATTATTATAAACGATAAAATGCTTAATATAGTAAAAAGTTACGTTCTGTACGATGCAACGACTTCTATGTGTGCAAGACCGAAAGTCAGTAGCTCGTAGAACGTTGAGCGTTGACAAGACATCTGTATGTTTGTGTAGATCCAAATCGTCGGCTACAACACGGAACTGTACGGAAACTTATCACAAGCTATCTACGCTAGCAACGGTCTTGCCGGTATCAGTCTTCTTGCTCAAGTAAGTAACGCCCTTTTGAAGTAATAACGTGTATCTGTAATTCCACTCTGTAATACTGTAGAAAGTATTAGCGTTTAAACGCTCAAACGCTTATTCTACGGACCTGAAAAATTACGATAGGCGTGATGTGGGCGTTCTGCGTTCAAGCTCTTTGTCGGCGTTTAAGTAGTTAAACGTTGGCGCGGCCGAGTCTGTTAGTAATTCAATACTGATGACGGTAGGCTGCAACCAAATCGAATTCTCGACTTGAGCGCGTTACGCCGCAGCTCAGCGGCTAAGAGGGGAGATGCGTGCGTACGATACGGGCGACCCAGTGATGCAATAAATTATCTGGTGCTTAGCACGCGACAATGACTCGGATTATCCGTTTATCGGTAGCCACAGACGCTCAGCAGCAGCAGCAGCGGCGGCGGCGGAGGAGGCGGTCGTCTCTAAACGGCGCGCTGTCCACGTCACTCTGGGCGCTACTCTTCTGTTTGCTTTGTCAATCTTTTCAGCCTATATGGACAGACAGAATAGCTCATGTGTGTATGACTGACTACAGCATACTTCAGTAACAATTTCCGTTATTAGGTCGCATCGAATAAATGAGATGCGGACTAATGCGATCGATGATCACGTAGCGTGGGCGTGTATAGTGTCACGCGGTCGACTGTTTTACTCATTCGCCAGATGGCGCCACTTCGATGCGGCCATTACTACATTACTGTAGCCACTAGTTGTTGATAGTGGCATCTGTGCATTCGATGAAGCCTAAACAGCTACTGAAACTGATGTAACTCGACAGCAGACGACCACGCTAATGGAATAATCTCAGCCTGTTTATCACTATTATACGCTCTGTGATGCTCGCGAAGTCACGGAATGCCTTACAGTTCACTATAGCGCGTCTTCCAAGCAGCCGTTTATACTCCCCAAGGTGATGTTCTATACACACAAGCATCGTCCGGTTTCTGTTCTGGCACAGACCGAGCTCCTTCCTCACCTAGGAAATGCATTCTGCACGCCGAAGCCGCGTGTATGCATCCTATTGTGACCGATGATTTCGTAGCGTGGTGTTGTCAGTCTGTCTGTCACGCAGCTACGTTGTGAAAAAAACGGTTGAAAAGATCGAGATGCTGTTGGGGATGAAGACTCTTAGGGATCCAAAGCACATTGTATTAGATGGGGTTCCGATCCCTTTACGGCGAAGGGAAGGGGGTGGGGTAAATGTTGCTTGCTGTAAAGTACAAAAGTACAAGAACATTGTTCGCATTCGCCAATAAAATTTGTTTAAACAGACCGCTATTCGCAAACCATTCCATAAATCAGACGTGACACAGCACACACTGCAGTTTAAAAGGCGAGATAATTTTGACTTAAAGCCAAAAAAATTTCGCAGGTGAATGATGATGTCAATTTTTGATCAGACTTTATCATAAATAATTATACTGACTGCACGGCGTTTGTTTTGTGTCACCTTTTACTAATGGTAACATTTTCGCACTTTCATCTGATCATATCGCCGAAGTAAGCGTATAATGCAGTATACCGAGGGTATATAGGCCAAGCCTATGAAGGCTAACTGCTAGATAAGCCGTGCGTAAATTAACGATTGTTGAACGTGATTGTTCAGATCGGAGAGGCGTCAGACACGGAGCTAGATTCAATCATCCGACAAGTAAAACTCGTCAAGTATAAAGGTAAACTAGTATCTTCATGTTGGAACTGATCTGTGTTAATGGATGCCA
>Ga0126335_1002269_pt1 | contig 11395 bp, 11 predicted proteins | sample OlaspJWI45metaG_FD_108409 | JGI IMG/M metagenome (GOLD analysis project Ga0126335, IMG submission 108409) | Marine gutless worms symbiont microbial communities from Oahu, Hawaii - Olavius sp. 1 OAHU.JWI-45 metaG | ecosystem: Host-associated > Annelida > Digestive system > Unclassified | place...
GAATTCCGAACCAAAGAGATAGTCGATCTAGAAGGATGGTGTGGTCAATGGTGTCAAAAGCGGCAGATAGATCGAGTAAACACAGGCAGGAAACCTGCTGTGAGCCAATAGCATTTATGAGGTAATCATGGATGGGGTGCAGAAAATGGAGTGGAGCGCGTCAAAAACTGAGTGACCAAGAGCGAAGCGGTGAGCGGGCGTAAGAAAATTTGGCCGGAGAGTGAGCGCAGCGTGGAGAGGGAGGGTCGTGGGACGGGAACAGAGGGTTGAGCGAGCTGAATTGGCCACTCAAATTTCGCTCAAACGGCACTGAGTCCACTTGATCTGATTTAATCATCCAATGTTAAGAACAGAGCATGTGAGCGGAGCTTGAGCGGGTGTGGAAAAATTTGCCAGAGCGTGAGCGGAGCGTGGAGCAGGAAACCGTGAAGCGGGAACGGAGCGGTGAGCGGGCTAAAATGGCCGCTCACATTCAGCTCCGTGCTGTAGGCTAATTCGAGTATTTCGTTGCCGTTAAAATTTTGATACAAAGTTGAAAATCGCTTAATTATGTTATCTACTCAAAACCTTATGAATATAATTTAAGCTTGCACTGAAAGTGAAAACTATTTTTTAACTTTTGTAATGATATTGCCACACAGCATCAGTGTTTGACGGGCATGTGGGCACTGGCAGGCGGATGAAGACATATGATCAAACCTACTTCCAGTTAGGGTAGGAAAATACAATTCATATGACGCCAGCTTTTCACATAGTAACTAATATACCAAAAATCAGCTCGATCGGTTCAGCCGTTTCGCCACAGATCACGTTTGTTACAGACGCACGGACGCACACATGGATGGATTAGATATGGCATTGGCCTAAACCTGCGGTCGGCCAAAAATCAGTTTACTTTTTGAGACACACGCTGGTTTGCTTCTTGAAACATTGCAGCGGGAGCGGAGCGGGAACCGGAGCGGAGCGGGACGAAAACCTGGTGAGCGGAGCGGAGCGATGAGCGGATGTAAAAGTATATAATCATTGGAGCGGAAGCGGAGCGGGAGCCGGAGGTCGCGGAGGAAACAGAGCGGAGAGCGAAAGTCACAGAAATAGGTTTGAGCAGGGAGCGGAAAATATGCCGCTCACGCACCGCTCACATGCTCTGGTTAAGAATACCAAAGTAACGTTAGACGTCATTTAGTTATTTGGGACCGTCAAGTTCAACCAAACCAAACTGCCACACGATGTCAAATAATATCAGAAATATTGGTGCCAAGGTGTTTTATGAAACATGGTGTAAACTGTAAAGTACTCAATGGCCACAGAAGTCTTCGAATATTCCAATACTTATGACTCATAAGTATTCGAATACTTTTATGGCCGAATATTCGAATCCAATTTTTTTTCCAACGAATCCTAGCTCTATGATTGATTGTCGCTTGGAAGGATGGAACGTTAGCGGGCTGAAAATTCGATGAGCGGGAGCCAAGCGGTGATGAGCAGGTACGAAATAAATCGGTTGGAGCGTGAGCAGAGCGAGAGGTCGTGGAACGGGAATAGAGTGGTGAGTGGGAATTACAGAAATAGGTCATAGTGAGGAGCGGCAACTCTGCCGCTCACGCTCCGATAACATGCTCTGGGACAGGTAAAGATAGGCCTATATGCCGAGTGCGGCAGATTAAGCTGGCTAGGTCAGCTTTATGGCGCACTATAATATAGTTTTTTACTTATCACTGCCAAGTGCCAACTGAGATAAACAATTTTTCTCATATTATGAATTACTTCTTTCGGCATTTGGGAAAAGTATTACGAAATATTGAAAAATTACTAATATTTCACTTGTAACCAATGATATCCCATAGAATATATAACTCAATGGTTGCAACAGATCATACCGAATACCAATGCTATATCGATATACGGTATCGAAAATGCCGCGGTCCAAAAGGTACACAATTGCAGTACAGGTTTCAGTATTCTGGAGTCTACCTAGACACTCCATGTAAAAAACAATATATAAAGCGTCGACTGCGATACGATAAAAACGATACCGATGACCGATGTCCGTACATCGCGATGTTTTGCAGAATCTCGATGCATCTCTAATCACATGCGACCTTGACATTGTTGTTGTTAGATAGGAATTTGCAACATTTGGAGATATGTCGCGCTTGGTTAAGATTTGCAGACCACTCAGAGCAACTTAGTATGCTATACTTTCTTTAGTGACATAATTGTGGACATGTTTCACTTTATGGTGATGCTTCGCAACCACATCTGCGGTTATTTTAATCCCAAGCAGTGCGGCTGCCACACTGTTCATATAAAGCGGGCTCCGGCCACACAAGAACACCGTCCCCACCTGTAGAAACCGCGTACCGGCGACGCCTGCCACGCTGAGGTTAAACCGCGCACTGGCTCAAAATTCACGCACTGGCCTTTGCATTACTCCTAGAGTCATTTTTCTCACGTAGGTCTATGCAGTAGTCTCTGATACCCTTTCTGTTGTGTTGCAGCATTAATGCCTTGAGTTTACTGTAACATGTGGGCACTGTGCCTTTCTGTCCTGTTTCCAAGTGCATTTTGTCTATGCTTATTGTTGTATTATTAGACTGCAGCAAGTGTTCGAGATGCAGACTATTGTTACCGATGAGTGCAGTGTCTGTCAGTCTGTCACGTGGGGTCATTCGGCACAGCCTTTGCCAAACGAATTTGGACTTTTGTTAAGATTTGGCGCATAGCTGTATACTGCAATAGGCCTACATCCTTTTGATATTTGCTGTCGTGTGTGACAGCGCATTTAAGCATGTATAGGGGCCTAGAGTACTGCAGTTGTTTTAGTGGCTGTATTATAATAGGCCTAATTAATGAGCAGCAGTTCAAACTGACAGTATGTACAACATGAGAAAGATCGTATTGTAATTGCCGTCATGAAGGAAAATAGTTACTCAGTTATCAGTAATAGTAGAAAACTATAGGTAGGAAACTAGTACTAAAGAATAAACCTCAGAAGATGCAGACCAAAGTAGTGACAGTTATAAAAAAACAAACTTAGATTTAAACATTTTTAAAAATTAAAAAAGTTCAGAAAAATTGTAATAAACACAGTGCAATAATGGGTTTATTAAGAAAAGTTGTCACGTATGTGGTACACTTGCTAAAAATGCGTAGCATTGTTGCACATGCAGCCACCTTCATTTTGGTTTGAATTCGGCAGCCAGTGTGGCAGGCGTGGCCGATGCGTGGTTTGATCTCAGCCAAGGTGTAGTAACACCGTAACCAAATCTGTAGAATTGGTGTGTTAACAACCTAGTTTTTTTAGGTTTTTTAAAACTACTAAAAACCCCCCAAAACTTGTACGATTTTACGTTTTTATGCTTTTTGTTTTTGTTACTGTAATGTAATTTACATTCATATTTACACTATAATTTGTGTCAGTTGCATGAAGCGTTCTTCTCTTACTGGAATTGTCTTTAGTGTGATCTTGAGTATTAAGATGGATCAATGTAGATTGTAGAATAATTCTTTGGTGTCACTGGGGTCACTTCATTCCTTAAAACAAAAAAAACTTAAGGAAAACAGAAAACTTAGGTTTGCCCGGCCTTGGCTGTGAGGCATGTGGCATTACCAAGATGACATGGACATCTGCTGGCACAGTTGGCAACCTGATAAAAAGATTATCCATAAGGATTTTCCAAAAGAGATGATCTGAGCAAATAATCCGGTGGTTCGGATTATATTTGGTCTAAGACATAATTAATATTCATGAGCTGCACACATTTGAATGCATCTTACTTTTTCCATTATGAAGCTGATTAAATTTTGGTTGAAAACACAGTCAATAATGTATGACAAATAAAACATCACACTCAACCTTCCATCCCTCCAGGGGGTTGGTAATTGAGGATTAGCTTTGAGAAAGAAGGCAAAGGCAGGTATGCTTCATTTCATTCATGGATACATACATGGGTGGCAGGTAAACTGTGTGATCTTGACAATGTGTGCCATACCTTAGCACTCCTACAATGAGATTGCCTAAAAGAGATACTATATCAAGTGTCACAAAAATCATTTATTAGTGTCCGAGGGGAGCACAGACCTGCTCGCTGCCACTGTTTTGCAACCGTGACCTTGAGATTAACCCCATGACCTTGGAACTCAAAGGTGACCTAGATACTCGAAAGATGTACCACTGAAATGAAGCTGCTAGTTTAAGGTATTCAAAACTTAGAGCTTGAATTGGAAAAAATATGAAAATGTGTCTCAAGATCAAGGCCATAATGTCAGAAGGTCCGAATTACTTCGAGCGTTATCGTAACAGATATTCCGATCAGTCCCCAGCAGTTTCTGATCAGTAGTTTTTCAGTTGCATACTACCGCTTTTTCACTGTTGTGACCTTGACCTTGGACCCATGACCTTGAAACTGAACCGTGACCCAGATATTCTGAAGATGTATCACCTTACCAAAAACGAAGTTGCTAGGTAAAGCCATCTGAAAGGTATCGCCTGAGCTGGTAAAAATTCTAACCAGGTAGTTTTTGAGATTTTCTATGGACAGACTCACAGACAGACACACGCCACCAAAAACAATACTTGCTCGCATGTGTGCTGGTAAATATGGTTTATTAGATATTGCAGCAATTAAATGCTGGATTCCTAAAATGAAGTTTATGAAACTTGCTACTGGTTGGTTGCATCATATTTGCATTGTATTTGATAATTATGTGGCTTTAAAAAAATTAAATGAAGTGATGATGATGGTGCATTTTGTGTAATATTATAAATGTATCCTCTGTTTTAGCCAGATTCGATTCATGTCTAACGACAGTCAGCAGCCAGCAGCAGGCAGTGGGGCTGGCAAGGTAGGCTACATTTCACACTATTGTCAATTTATTGCCATCACGTTTTTCGGATTTATGCTTGTCAGTTATGTCATTCAAAACATAGCCATTAAGTAATGCAGTCAGTGAGGAATTGATCCAGTTTTTCTTGAGTTTTTTTATCCACATCGGTGTGCACAGCACATTGGGTGGTACAAGTACCAGTTGTGTTAGTCAGACTGTGATAATTTTGATCACTGAAACAGTGTTAATAGGTCGTGCATATATTGAATTTTCTGATAGCATCTTTGATGATGAATGTGACATTTATTGACTAAATTGAGAACTGGCAATTGTACATAGCATACACCATATCGTTTTGTTGTTGCTCGGCTTGTAACTGCATCTAGTTGATTACGTTGTGATTTTAGGGCGGTGGTGCTGGAGGAACAGTCAGGTACCTACTGTCAATGCTTTGTATTCATATCTGTATTTCTACAAAATATTGCAAGTTACTAACTGGAAATCATTTCTTTTAATTTTACATACACTTAGCACTAAGTTACCAGTGCTAACCTGTGTCTTTTTGATAGACTTGTCCAAATGATGACTTGAGTGAACCGACTTTCAACAAGTTAGTGAATACATTGCATATCACTGGCGGAGAAGGGAAAAGATGTGCTTGACATTGACGATTTGCAGTATCATTTGGTGCTTTCACGAATTGATAAATGTCTCGTACTAACACAACAGCATAGGACAGTAGTTCTGGTGAGTCCATATGTCACACAGAAGTAGGTTTGAGTTATTGTGGAATGGGCATACTGCTGCACTGGACACAGTCAGCAGTAAGTAAGGTTGACCTCATTTCACACCACTATTGTAACGGTATTGCTGTTTTTCACATTTATCCAAGGTTATCAGTTATGTGTTTCAAGAAAAGCCATGTTTTTTCAGGGAAGCAGGTGGAGCTTTCGGAAAGAGACAGGCGACAAAGGAAGAAGAGTATTTTCGAAAAATGGTAAGTTGAGATTTATTGATGGTTAGGCAGTTCGTTGTTATGTGACGTTGTTGCAATGACTCTAAATCGTTTTCCAACGTGTACAAAATAGTAGCAGCTATTTTGTTTTTATTTATTTTTTTGCTGTTAGTGCTGAAATGTGTCGTTGATGGTAAGATGCTAGCCTATCTGATGTTTGGTATGATGTTATGAGTTCTGCAGTAAGCTAACAGTGATTTTGATATTTCATTGAAGAATCAGTCACAGCTTGAAGCGCTGAAGGATTCACTTGCTGATGAGATTGAGTATCACAAAGATCAAATTGATGACCATGAGGTACGAATTACTTTGAGCTACTGTGTGCTGTAAATTAGCAGTGACAGTGACAGTATCATTATGTAGCACTTTGTCAGTCTTGTTTTAGACACTAAAAACAAGAGGCAAAGGAATTTGGCAAAGGCAGCGCATATGTTGCACCATCTCGTACATGCTGGAATATTCTTCTTGCAGAGGTTCAACGAAATAGCGTAGATTAGATTGTGCATACAGTAAGTCTACCTTTAGCCGTTCCATAGAGATGTGAGTTTGCAAAAATTAAACTAGAACTGTGGCAATGAAAGCTAAATGGTCACTTGAGGCTGCGTGAAGCGAGCGCCTGTCCAGTGAGGGGGGTTCCACGGGAAAGTGGAGGGTTATGGCGAAGGGGGCGTATGTGTGGGCACATGCGATGAGGTGGGGGACGTTTGTGAATGGGGGCTTTTATGCGGGATGAGAATTATTGCTGGGTTTTTTTGCGTGGGAGGGGGCTTTTGTCCCGAGTGTTCACCTTAGGTGAGCGTTGTCGGGGCACCTTCATTCCGCAGACACTATAGCGATTTAACTTATTGGACTTGGCCGCTGTCCGCCATCTTTCATTTTCAAAGAAAGCATGTTTGGACCACTGCACACATTGCAGGACCCCATTGTCTTCGCACACACCAACTTTGGTGAAAATATCTTGATCGGCGGTGATGATATGCCCCCAGAACAAATTCGAAAAACACTCCGTGGTGGTGGAATTCTATTTTCCGGTTTAAGGTTGATGCTTTCACTTGTTCAGGGACCTATGTTTGTGTCATCATGCATAATTTCAGCAAAATCAGACAATCTGCAGCCAAGTTATGGGATTCAAATAATTCAAGATGGCCGCCATCCGCAATTTTGGATTATGGAGCAAAGCGTATATCGCGACCTCCCAGCTGACGGACTGATTTTTCTACTTTGTTTTTTCTCTTTTATTTGCCAGATGACTACGTGACATGTTTGGACTATATTTGGGACATTGAACACCTGTCATCATGTATTGGCAGCTGTATGTGGCAGACATCACGTAGGACATTGGGGCTTATTAGCTGTCTGGCACGTTAGCCTAGCAGGTAGAGAGGTCAAGTGCGCAAGGCTGAAGAACATTCAGCCTGTCGGTGGTCGTTGTAGAGAGTAGAAGTGCTTGTGAAGTGCTAGATGTGGAAAGCACATGCTCATGACTATAAGACATCGTTTCTGTTCTGGTATATAGTGTACTGTACATAATTATAACATTGCACGTCACATCTTGTTTGAGTTCCTTATACGTGGGAGCAAAAAGAATCCGGTTGCAGGAATAGTCGGACCGAGCCACTTGGCTCGCGACAGCGTATTTGGGCCATTCTGCACGTCGGGACCCCATTATCTATGTACACACCAAATTTGGTGAAGATGTCTTGAACAGCAGCAGAGCTATGGCCCCTAAAAGGAATTTGAAAAAATGCTCCCTGGCGCCGGTTTTAAGGTTGATGTTTTCACTCATTTGGGTACCTACGTGTGTGTCATCGTGCACAATTTAAGTGAATCGGACAATCGGCGGCCGAGTTATAACGATTCAAATAATTCAAGATGGCCACCGTCCGCCATTTTGGATTGTGGAGGAAAGCCTATTTGGCCATTCCGCATGTTGGGGACCCCATTATCTATGTACATGCCAATATCTTGATCGGCGGTGTAGGTATGCCCCCAAAACGGAATTTGGAAAAACGCCTCCTGGCGGCGGAATTCTACTTCTGGTTCCAACTTTGACGCCCTCAGTCCTCCGCGGACCTTTGTATGCGTCACATGCAAAATTTCAGCCAAATCAGACAATCGGTTGCAGTGATTTCGATTTAAACATTTTACCCTTTGGGGCCACTTTCCCCCTCTTAATAGTAATAATAAAGCTTATATAGTGCCATAGGGTCATGACTTCAGAGGCACTGTGAGGGGATCAAGACCCACGTCTTACACAATGTTCCATGGGCTTTCAGGAGTGTTCACACCAAACAGCATCTTGATCTGTTCAGCCGTTTTTGCACTTTGAAGCCGGGATGAGCCGCGTGATGAATAGACTGACAGACGCCGTGCACATTGGTAACAATAGTCTGCATATCATGCATTCAATGCAGCCTAATGGAACATGTATCGTTTAAAGTCAGTTTTGGTTAACTTGAACTGTTGTTACAATGCAAGTACAAACTTGTCCGTTTTTTTTCATTACAGCAAAAATACTTTGAACTTGTTATGTATCAGCCACGTGTACTATGCTACTAAACTGACCAACAGACACAAAATTCCCTTGTTTGATACCTGCTGAAGATTGCTCATGACAGCATGGGTAGTCAATATTTTACACTGAAAATGCATCAGGTACTTCATGCAGCTGATTACTATTGTATTAATTCTGTTATTTTGTGCCGATGCAGGAGGCCATCGAGAGACACAAACGCAAGCTTGAAGAACTCAAGAAGTTGTCGGAATCTGAAAAGGACTAAATATTTCCTTCTCAGTGGTGTGTGACGGACATGACTGTAGTCAAGCATAGTCGACAGTGTTTCTTTACGTCAGTGTTAGGAAGGTTATTGAACAGAAAATCTCAGTTATGCTAGTGTGTTTTGCAGAATTTGTAACTAATTGGTAACCGGAAGATGAGTAAATGTTTCTGTGTCCTCTCGAAAGCACTTCACTGACACACGACGTGTATATGACGATCACGTAACGCATTTGTAATCCATCTGCTAGTAGACAGTCATACTGTATACACTGTAAGAACATATATACACAGCATATAAAGACAGTCACCGTGAGCCTTCAGAAGATGCCTAAACCCCAAGAGTATAAAGCACTGGGTAGAATACTGATTGTATGATAGCAAGTGCAAGAATACTAGAACTGGTCATAACACAATTTGGAGCTTGACTGTTATAGATGAACAATAACATCTATGGTAAGTCCCTCTGTCCATAACAAGTGACCTGTAGAAACCTAGAAGTTTTGTCTTCCAGTCAGGCATTACTGAAAAATTCGTTTATTTTTTTGCAAAATTTTTCGACCGAAATTACAAGACGCATTAACACAACAGATGCCATTTGTCCATAATAATCAGTTGCACGATTGTGTCTACAAAAGCTAAGTAAACGAGTGCGCAACAGTTCAGTAGCCATGTAGACGCAGACAAGCAAATGTCTGCATCGGTTCATATGGAATTTTCCTTTAGCAACTCCACTGTTTTGTGCTTCGGCTTAGGGTCAACTTTCTGACTTTTCACACTGGATGACTTTGATGATGACTTTGAAGATGATGCTACTGTGCCACTTGCTCGACGAGTCGGCTTCTCTCCCATCGGCTTCTTAATGCTTAGCATCGGATGAATTTCTGCACAGTTAATACAACAACCAATTGCATATGACATTTGCTGTGTGAATAGCCAGTGCATGAATAATCAGTTTGAGTGTAATCAGTTTAATTAATCAAACTGCCATGTCAACTCCAGACTTCGGCCACTGAATTTAGTGGCAATGCAAATCATTGGTACAAATGAATCATTTCTGTCAAAAACAAGACAGTACAAAGTAAAAACATTTGTATGTTGTGATAACTTAATTGAATCTGACAGCCACAAATTTACCATCGACAGGAGCATTTGGCAAATCGATGTCAAAGACTTTTGTTTTGCGTTTTTTGGGAGAAGTCTGTTGATCTTTTGCCGAGCCACTGCTACTGCGTTTGCGATCACCACCAGCAGCATCATCAGTTGCCACCTACAAACATCCATGCTAATTAGCCCTCATCCTATTATGTTGCGGCTCATTTCTTTTTCATTTTTTCAACATTGTAAAATTTTAAGACAAATAAGCAACACACCAGAACCAGTGCTACATTTATCATGGGTTCAACATCCTAACCCAGGTGTGTGCAAATCATTTGGAGGGTCATACACTTAAATGTGCATTAGAGGCAGATCCAATATGCAAGATCTCTAAACAAACTTCACAATGCTGTTGAAATGACATGCATTTAACAGAATCGGTATAGAATTTGCGCCAGAAATCAGCATATTTGAGACAGACTGTTAAATGTCATAATTTTAAAAATAACAAGTACATGAAACTATTAGTAAACAATAGCGAGGTGGCCAAAGTAATTTGCCAAAGGCCGCATCGAATACGTGAGGGAAAACGGAACCCTGTGTTGTGTTCCTTGGGGCCCCAGGTCTCCATCCCAAACAGGTCCTCGATGCATTCAGCCACGTGATAGACTGACAGATGCTCATGTTACAGGATCATCGATCGCTATAGTCAGATCTCATGTATTCAATGCGACCTAAAAACATTGCATTTTCTGTACAAATTCAAGAAGGCATTTTGGGTGGTTAAAATATGCCATAGTGTGCAACAGTTTACCATGTCATGTAGCAGCTGCACATAGTGTTTTATATCTACAACTTAAAGGCTGCCCCATAGGCTCAATGCCTACGTGGGTGAGAAGTGTTAGCAATATTGCCTTTCTTGGCTTCGACATATGAGGATGGTGGCCAGCTCTCCCTCACTACCTTACTTTCGGTCTACTCATCACAGCTGAGTGGGCTGGGAACGCATGAGATGAAACTATAAAACTCCTCCACCCTGGCCCAGGATTGAACCAAGATCCGGCTTAGCAGTGCAGTGCACTAACCAATGCACTGCTGGTTCACCACTGCTGTCTAAAAGCATCTATATATACACCTATTAAACCAACAACAGCTAGTAGTACTAATCTACAGGTGTAGCCACTCGCCTGGTGGTCAGCAGCATGAGACTCTTCCACATCTTCAATTTCTGGGCTGATTGGCAGGTAAAGCAGAGCGTTTCTGTCGTCGTCGTCTTCATCACTGCACAGATGACATGTTAAACATCATCATGAACTTTGCACATTACAACTTCATGGAACATTATGGCACCTTTAAAATGTCAAGGGATGGGTGTAAAAGGAAATACTGGAAATTGTGCAACACTTACACTGATATCCATGAAAGTCAAATATCAATGCAACTGGCATACTAAACGTCTAACTGCTGTGCCACTGGCTAATCGGTGTATGTCTCTGTGACCTTCAGTCATCAAGAGAGATGGAACATACAACGAAATAGTAAAGCATGAGAGTGTATAACTTGTGCAACTGTGAACTGACCTGCTGAGAAATGCAGCAACTGGCTCAACTGTCAGAATGTCAACTTCAACGTCCTCCTCAAGCTGACCTACAGGTGTGACACAAGCACCATCACACAAA
>Ga0126335_1002270_pt1 | contig 11392 bp, 5 predicted proteins | sample OlaspJWI45metaG_FD_108409 | JGI IMG/M metagenome (GOLD analysis project Ga0126335, IMG submission 108409) | Marine gutless worms symbiont microbial communities from Oahu, Hawaii - Olavius sp. 1 OAHU.JWI-45 metaG | ecosystem: Host-associated > Annelida > Digestive system > Unclassified | place...
AATATACATAATTTAAAAATAATACAATACCATTGACAGACATGAATTTAATGTGCAATCAAAAGCTGAACAACAGTAACCTTCATCTATCACATTAAACAACAAAATGCAAAAATACACTAAATTTATAAAACTAAATAATTCAGCCTGACTCAAATTGCAATCATCAGTTAAACATAAATTAGCTAGCATAAAATACGGGATGTCGAGTAACGGTCGCAATGCTGGGATGTTATTTTCCGCAAAAATACACAACCAGCACTATTTGCTGTCTACAGGAGGTATAGGGTCAGGCCATAGTTTTAGGCTTTAGGGTTAGAGTCGGCTTTAGGGTTACGGTCAGGTCTGTGTTAAGACGGAAAACAGCCTCAGCTCTTCTCCGTTGCTACGGACGGAAAATAACACCGAGTGTGCAGACCAGCAAATGCATGCGTAGAGTCGCACTCACTAAACTGACTGGCTGAAGCATTGCCAAAGTATCCACCTAATATCAAGACAACAATGGCATTTACCGTGAAGACAATGTGGTGCCGTTCTGACATTATCTAAACTAATCAAAACATCCACGCCACGAGAATCAGATGACATCTTTCGGCTTATCAATGATTATTTACCGACCACACCCCTACAGACAGCCAAGAATATGTAATGCTTTTAAAATACTAAACTTTAGAATGATGACAGACTAGACTTTTGATGCGCAATAACAGTTGCACATATATAATACGTTGTTCCAAAGTTGCGCAACATCACAAGTCCGTATACAACTTTCTATCAGTGAATAATAAAACTTACATGTTATTTCGCATTGTTTGCAAGATATTGATCATTTTTGGTCAAATTTTCACTGTCGCAGGGGAGTGTTTGTCTCTAACGCACTTGTTTTGGATAGGCCGCCTAAACTCCTAAATTTAGGACTGCGAAATTTGACGTCAAGAAACTGGAGACATTGTGCAAATCATGATCGACATCTAAAGCGTGACAGACAACTGGAGAGTGTTTTGGCCGCGAAACGTATTGCTACGAAAATGACATTCTAGTAACAATAACCTACGTTGCGCGGCCAAAACCAGCGTGTAGGCTACTTGTACTTGTACTTGTACTTGATGTTGATAAGATGTAAAGTTTATCAGCTAAAGACGCCCATATCGTTTCAGTATTTATCCAGTCTGTTTTTGGATGCGTTAGTTGACGGTGCTTCTATAACTTCTGAACTTGTTTAATTCACTTATGATTCTTAAGCTGAAGCAGTTCTGTCTAACTGTTGTACGGCATCTTGGCTTAAACAGTTTCAACGAATGTCCTCAAAGTCCGCTGGTGACATCTGCCACTCCAAAAAATCTGCTGCAGTCAACACATTCTTTTCAAGTGATATCTTAAAAACATTTCTATTTAGTCTCCACGTAATCTCCGTCTATCCAGGGAGTAGATACTTAGCTTTTACAATCCAGTTTCGTGTATTTGCGTATTTTCCACAGAATCTAAATCCAGAATAAGACATTCGCAATTGTTGCTCTTTAGGCGCCTACATTGAAAATCTCGCATTGCAGCATATTCGTTAGCACAACATTGAATGCGCTCGGTTTATGCGTCGCTTATAATGCCATCGTTGTCATCAGCGCTGAAGCCTACCGTTTGTCAAAAAATGCCGTTGACCGGCCAAACTGTGTCAGGTAAGATCCTTATTTAAGATGCGACGACAAGCTAGGATCGGCTACTACGGATGTTCAGCGTGCTGGCCTGGACTGGTGTCGTGGTCGTCCGTTCACTATCGTAACAGACTGCGCCCCGATGCCCCTTGTCGTAGGCCTACAGCATCCATAGTTGACGACCACCAACACCGCCGTTTTTTTGCGATTGATCAGCCGGGAATTGTTTCAGTCGCAAGACATTTTGTAGTTCAATACTTTGCTTGTTTTTACTTGCATAGAAATGATAAAACAAAAAACACATTTTGTAGATAGTGGTTGACAATGTTTACTGTATAATTTGCCAAGTCGACTGATCTTTTCTGGCCTATGTCAGTGCTACAACTAACCTACACCACGTCTCAATGTGCACTTCGCCGCTATATTGTTCTTCGTGTAAAAACAAGGTGTCGTCTCCGATGGGACGGAACGATAATTGGCCCGCGAGCCCCAAAAGTTTGTTAGGACCGGAAAATATCCGGAGTTTGCGAGAGGGCGTATGTCTAGGGATTCAGCTAGGAAAGAGGGCTTTTGCGGGAACGAGGGATTAGCGTATGGGGCGTCTGTCTAGGGGCTTCAACGGCGGCGTTTTCCGGGGGATTTAGCACCGGAGCCGTCTGTCAGGGATGGTTAGCGCGTTTGTGCCGAGGGTTTACCCCAAAGGGGCGTTGTCCGGGGGCACCTTCATATCTGTTGTCGTGCAAAATTTCGGCGAAGTCAGACGATCTTCAGCCGAGTTATAGCGATTTAACAAATTAAAGATGGCCGCCATCCGCCATCTTGGATGTTTGAAGAAAGCATTCCACACGTCGGAGGGGATCCCGTTTTCTATCTACACACCAAATTTGGTAAAGATGTCTTGATCGGTGTCAGAGATGTGCCTCAAAAATCGAATTCGAAACAACGCCCCTGGCGGCAAAATTCTACTGCCGGTTTCAATTTCGACACGTGTCTTCTTACGGCATAATTATACGTGTGATCGCACAAAATTTCAGCCAAGTGACACACAGACCGGTGATTACACCCATTGCGCCATTCACTAACCCAAGTTTCCCATTTCTGCCACAATGGGCGGAAACACCCAAAATGGCGGAACCGTACTTCTGATCGCGAAACTGATGACAGATTCTTAATTGAGAAGCCCCGTTTTCTATTCGAGTTTCCTAATAGGCTAACCGTAGGTTTATCTTCCTTAGTTTCGGATATTTGCGTCACATTTGCGTGTGACACATAGACAGACAGAACACGGACCATTACTATAGCTGATCCCCACAATGTGGAGGGCCAGCTAAAAGCTTACCGGTCAATACTGAATGTTCGCGATTGATTGACTAGCTGTCAGACCGTCGATGCGCTCGTATAACAATAATCGCTGACAACGACCGGTCGGAGGTGTTTGCCTCCAACATTAATTAATCTCGTTACAGCAGCAAACTTTCTATTGGCAAGTTAATCTGATTTTAGAAACATTCTGGGAACTAATATTGTTATAAAATTGTGTTTATGAATAAGCTAGGCTATATCTTGCAGAGTCTAAATATGTATACCCAATAAGATGCAGTCGGGAATCGGGATGCTTTTAAAACTTAGAAGTCTCTGATGTTAACACTGCATGTATATTGGATATGCATAACGCTTCTGTTGATTGTCGAGCAATGGAGCGGTAATCTAGTCTATGCGTGCTACGAGTTTTTGTATGACGAAAGATCTGGCAGATATCTTAAATATTAAACGTATTTGCTGGCGGTGGCGAAATGCTGCAAATGCATCATATACTCGCTCAGTAGGTCAGCTGACAGGGCAAGTGGGTTGTACGAATAATATTTACGGCAGTTAGCAGTTAGGCCTACCTACGGCAAGCATGCGAGCAGAGATCGGCGTCACAGATACCATCCATACTGTCTGTCACGCCCGCACGCGTGCTTCGTCGAGCGTTTAATCAATCAATTTTCGACCGTATGACGTAGATGCAGCGCCGGCAGCGGTAGTGCACTGGGACTTTTTTCGTCTCGCGTGGGAATCGTCGCGATAAGGGACCGCAAACGTTCCACTCGGACGGCTGGACTTATGACAAGCGAGCGGACGAACAATTCAGACGGGTAGACGGAGAGGGAGAGTGATAAGTGTGGAATCGGTTGCTGATCGCTAGCGACTGCTAGCTGCTGTAGCCTAACTATCGATGCGTAAAATTGCTTCGGTACAAACTTTACTCGCCGTTAACACTCTACGCTATATATTCTAGTATCGTAAATGTCAGAAGTTACATAAATTAATATCGGTACTGTCTTATATATAAAGTGCAGCACAAAGACGTACCACGACAAAAAATGACATGTCTAAAATGCCTTAATATAACATATCTTTGCGGAGTTTTCTATAATGATTTACTGTCTTGTCTGCAATGATCAGACAATTCTTATGGAACTCTCTTAACCTGTAGAAATGGCAATGACTGAAATAAAAAAAGTTTAAGTTTAAAAAAGTCGCCAGCCAGCAGCATAAAGCGTTAGGCTTAATCACCTACAAAAAGTGCCCAAACGAAAATGCAATTTCTCATAAATTTCTCATAAAAATACATTTTATTAGTTGTTTAAAATGTTACGAACATGTTATTCTACTAAGTGAATAAGTTTCATTAGCTTCATACAAGCTAGTTTAGAAACGATAGGTGCCGACTTATCAGTTTGCAAATGTGGACTGTTTACAACGTATAAATTGGAAAATATCAGAAAATTACTAGACAAAAAGTGGGATTATAATTCATGCTTTTAGCAGGCGTGCTGCTAAAGAATGATTTCTTCTATAAAATGTATACAACTAAAAGTGATGAAAATCAGTTGAAAGGAAAGTGTAACAAATAGAGAGTTTTAAAGCGAAGTCGAAAACAGTGCAACTTTGTAAGAAAACTGCAAACCAAAAATTGCATTGCTGAAGTTAGAGAAAGCAAGGCAGAAGAGTGCCCTAATAATACTTGAGCCCAGAGTAACACAGTCATTTATAAATTTCGATGTGATGTTTGCGACAGGTCTTGTGGTTCGATGAGTTGCCTGTATTGCGAGTGGCTAAGTCTATCATCGTCATCATCTTCATCAATACTTGAGAAAAATAGAATACCCGAAGGCAGACGAAAATTGGCCTAGCTATATTTAAAAACTAATATAATTAATTCAGTAAGAACCGTACTGTAATGTTCCGTAGTGATTTGCAGTGCCGTTGCGAGCTTCGTTGTTTTTTTTCTTGCTGTTGCAATTAAGTAGAGTTGTCGACTGCAATGGGATGACTTAAACCGATTCATCTCGATCTCAACGTGGCGTGGCATGACGCTGCGGCTGGGGGACGGCTGGAGCTCAAATTGAACGCGAACGCGAAGGATGGACCGCTGTTCTATAGTCATCAGTCACGCCGCCCTTAGAAACCGACCATGAGACGTATACTGGCTAGCCTACGACGGCTACGCGGAACTATAAGGCGCAGCATCGTCGAGCTGCAAACGTACGTACGGGACAATAACTGAACTACTTCTGCTCATTGTTGTGAAGCAACGACGTCGTAAGGGCTGCACTTGCGTGTTCGGTCATTCAGCGTGCGCAACTGTCACTTTGCGTTCAGCGTTACTGCGGCGCTGTGATGACACATTGTCGCGTTAACGCGTGAGAAAAGCTAAATTCAAACCGACGAATACACATAACTCAGCAGCAGATATATATATCTTTATTCGTGCTGATTATAGACATGGTAGCTCGAATGCGCAGATGTTGGAACAACTACGATGTTCAACGTCAGAACATGTCGAACGACGACTACATAAATTCGCGTCAGGCTGTTTCAGCGACAAGACATCAGATGTCGCGTGGTAACTGACGAGGTTAAACTTTGATGATACACACAAGAGTTTAACCTCAATGCTAACTGATGAGATACTGAGACACGGGCTCGCAGGGAAAGTCCAGGGCCGATTAATCTAAGCGTAGCCCAGTTCACTCCTGAGTGATGTAGGCCGCTGGAGCCACAGTGCAGTTAGCGAGCATTTAGTCTAAGGAGTAAAGAATACCAGATAGCTCGGAGCGTTCTGATCACATTTTAGAACAGAGCCGATGTCGACGGAAGACATCAACTCGACGGATGATGTCATCATCCACACGGCGTCAGAATTTTGTGGACCAGAAACAAACTGCGTCACCGACATTGCGAAGCCGCCGCCGCCGTCGTCATCGTCGCCACACTGGGGACTGCTGACGCTGTCGGTCATTCCAGTCTGGATAGTCCTCGGGAACGGCCTGGTCTTGCTCGCCTTGCTGCTGCAGCGGAATCTCCAGAACATGTCGAACCGCGTCATCGCCAGTCTAGCCGTCACCGACTTCCTGCTGGCGCTCGTGGTTGTGCCGCTTAGCATCTACCAACTGGTAAGAGCTTCTCCGCACTCACAATATAAACTGCTACTTGAATGGGTGACAGACGAACGACAACAGTTGGCCAACATATTTTATTTTCACCACATTTTTATTGCTTTATTTCTATACTGCATGTAAAAGATAAGCGTACACGTGATACGATAGCGCCTGATAGTAAGGGAATCCTACTGCAGAAGTGCTCAAGTATGGCACACGTTGTAAAGAGATCACACCGTTTTACCTGCACACGCACACTTTGACTTCCACGGAGGGATGAAAGGCTGAGCTGGCTTAGTTGGCTGGTTACACACCTAGATGGTTTACCCGCTGGTGGACGGTCACCTATCCAAGTTCTAACCGAACCCGAAGTTGATTAACTTGGTTGACCGAGACCAAAGGGTTTACCACTACTCCACGCTTTCAACCGTAATAGGACATTATGTAGCTTTTGCGACACTGTTTGGTTGTTAGTTTTAGGCTCTACTTCATGATTTCAATAGGCTGGCAGTCTATGATATGATATATACACCATGCCTGAGCATACATTCCATAATCGCATATACATGTATGTAAGCCTATACAGTTCTGATCAAACGCAACTGACTATTGATCGCCATTCAGCGCAAGAAACGACGTCAAAAGGCCAACAGACTTGCGTGAGCTGAAGGCTGAGTGATAAGAAAAACACCTAGCTGTACTGCAGCCGCAGCGTCAGCAGGTAATAGACTTGCGATTGAGCTGTAAGAGTTGGTTGAAAGATAGGCTACCTGAACCTGACGACTAACGTTAAGCTTGTACAAATACGTGCATCGAAAAGTTGTATGAAGGATGCAGCTAAAAGTAGGCATAACTGATTCCAAGAATAGTCTGAAGAAAAGAGTAAAGGGCAGTGTTTGGGTAAAAGAAGAAAGTAAGTAAATTTATATATGATGCCAAAGACAAAGTCACCGGAAGATTAAATTGTTTACGTTTACGTTTATTCGCCAAACAGGCAGAAAACCAAAACAGACTCAGACAGACAGAACGATAGGATAGTTAATGTTTACTTGTGAAGACAGTGCCAACAGGTACTATATGCAAAAGCTTAATAGTGTCGTCAGTTTAGTTATATCATACGACAGTTAAATGAAACGTAGTAAATAGATACAGACAGTGAGTGCGGTTATACGTTGGCAGGACAACCTCCAGCGCAGGTTCATTTCTTTGACTGTTCTAGTAGTTTCAGTGCTGTGCTGACACTCAGTTAGAGATGGTTGACTGAACGACTGCTGCTGCTGTTATCGAAACTGGATACAGAACCGGAGCATTTGGCAGTAATGTGACAGGTCGCATGATAAAGGGAGGTCCGGATCAAATTATCCGAGAAATCGAGGCCGCTGAAAGTTGATGTGAGTGTGACGGCCCGCTTGTTTGCCTGCGTGCCTGACCTGACTGCAGTTCTGTAATAACGGCTATTAAATGTTGCAATCGCGCCTTGAGGCACATCAATGTCACTATACGTCGTCACCCGCTGCTCTCGTTGAGGCCTCGCAGCCCAGGTATATTAGCCTACTCTTGTCAGAGAAAATGACATCAGCTGACGATATTAAGACGTTATAGCTCAGACGTGTTGGTTACTCCGTTACATATCGAAAACCGTTGTAAAAACGTGGCAAAAAATCTACGACAAGCCCGTTATTCCTCTGCCTCGTCGGCCGATCGCAGACAGTGTCACCGACGGCACAGGACAATTGAATATATGTCTCTTTCGCCTATAGACTGGCAGATGCATAAATGAGGCATGCTCGACTGCAGTTCTAGCCGCCTACATTTCGCAAAATCTAGTTACACTCTTTATACCTTGTTTTGCAGCCAAGTTATCGCAGTTGACATGTCGATTTCAATTTTTGCGTATCCAAACAAGAGACCAAAGTAATTTGGCAAAGGCCGCATCGAATGCGAGCAACAATGTTTTTCCCTTTTTAACGGAAAAAGTTTTCCCCACTTTTCCTCCCCTTCGCCGTAGGGTGGATCGGGACCCCATCTAACACGGTACTTTAAGTCCCCAAGACCAAGAGTTTCCATTTCAAAAAGGATCTCGATCCGTTTAGCCGTTTTGCACAGCGCAGCCAGATGACACACCAGGCTACGAGGTCATTGGTCGCAATGAGCCGCGTCGAATGCTTTATTTGGGCGCAGACAAACAATTGCGGCACTGAACGTAACGAGTTCGACAGTCAGAGACAACGAATGGAAATGAATCGACACAATAGAAGTATGGGCCGAGTTCTCCTCTAATCGTGACCGAAAAATCAATCGCCAACCCGGTATCGGTATCTTGCCATTAACGGCGGTTCTCGGCGCACAATTACCGCTCGTTGGGATGTGCTCTGTAATTACAGTATAAGACTACATGTATACGACGCACAGTGGAATTGCTGCAAGCACCGAAGCAACGACACGTACAGGCTTAAAATCGGTCACAGTAATTCGTTATTTATCACTCACGTTTATTTGTCCTTTCCGTTCACATATACTACAATTAGTTCATTTTCGACTTTCGTTGCAACCATTGCATCAGTTGGACCGCATCAGCGTGTTAAGTACTGGGTGACACGCTCTAAACACACATTCAAAATAATGTCATAAACAAGTAAATTGTTTTCGTGCCATTCGAAAATAGTCTAAAATATCTAACTAACTAATTTATCTGTCATCAAAGCGCACACGTGTTTACAAAATACAAAACGCAAAAGTGAAGAAAAAAGGCCTTAAAATCTAAGAAAAACATACAAGCAAAGTTACACACAAACATCTATAAAACTTCAATAAGCAGTAGTAGCTACTATTGACTACTGTCATCGAAAGTAGTTAACTTTAGTAGTTATAAGTATTTATTCAGTAGTTAACTTTTGTAGTTAAACTGTTTGTGCATACAAAAGGCCTACATGTTCAAACGTTCACTGTAGGACAACTTTTCGAGACCACGTATTCTTCTTGTAAAAAATCTGTACATAAAACAAACGACAGCAACGTGTACACCTATGAGCAGCAGCATCGCGTTTATGGAGCCATGATTCAGCCACTGCTGCTAACGAGAGTCCAGTAGTTACATGTACTGCCACTGTTCGATGAAATGGCCAAACTCAGCCGTACGTAATTCTTCAGTTCAGTGACGTTGATATACGGCGTCGGTCGAACGCAGGTCGGGTCGGGCAGGCGCGATGACGTTACGTTACGTTATGTAACTATATGCGATTGTCGACGCAAAGCACGTCTGGCGTGTTGTTCGCCAAGAGCGCCTTGGCTACTTACAGACGAGCGTCAAATGAGCGCTAGTAATAACGGACGTCGTAGCGACGCTGAAACGAACGGTACGTCGGCGGTCGCTCGACACATACGCCATTTCTTTACAACGTATTACTTATTAATCATTCACAAGTTATTTCGATTGTTGATTAGCTAGCGTGGTCGCACTGGAGTTATAATAATAATGGTTTTATTTGTATTGCAGCACGAATGCTTGATTAGTGGATTACACAATATCTGCCACGCACACAAATCATCATATGAACATAACATACGCAGTTTAGCACAGTAATATACACGCTGCCAAATAGCGGCGCAAGGCTTACTCAATGCCATAACTTGACAATTGTGCAAACCGAAACAACAATCAAACACATAATATAACATAAGACACAACTTAACGCGTCGACAAATATTTACAAACATGCATTCACTTTTTGGCACCGCCCGGAGATCGAACCCGGGACCTTTCGATCCCAAGTCGAACACTCTATCCACTACTCCACCGCCACACGTTGGAGTCATATGGTTGGCTTTTAACACAGAGTTGGGTATGGAACAGAAGATGCATGCCGAATTGCTGATGCAGCCATATTTACGAGGACTAATATATAGGACAACTGTATGCTATACAGTTATCACACACGCCGAACGTCCATAAAGATAACGTTCAGCGATGGTTTTTATACTTTGTCTGGCTCTTGCAACGATTTGTCAATGCCCCAAGCTTGCTAGATGAGAGGAGTGGGTCATGAGCAGCGCCGACTTTGCCGTTGGCAGGTGGCCGAACTGAGCGCTTCAAAGGCGCAACGACGAAGACACTTGGTCACTCTCGCTGGCTCGGTGATCGCGAGGTTGCGATGAAAAGTGACTGAAACCAAACGGCGTGCACAAGCAACGTCCATCACGCCGCGACACAGCATGCGTGCTGGGCGTACTGCGTCTTATGGACGCAGGAAATTGGCCAGGCTGCCAAGGCCGAGTTCCGGTAATACTCTGTAGTCGCTCAGATTGGATTGGACTGTCTTGGAGGCAATTGACCGTCAAGCCATTTACTTAGTCAACAGTGGGCTAAAGACCAGACATCTAGGCTCGAAGAGCGCACGTACGTCAGCCAGTTTATCGCTAACCGTCGCTCAGTCCTCGATAATCTCACTCCAAACATTCTTTTTATATAGCTCAAGTTCTGGTTTACAACTTTACATGCACGTCACATAGCCATACATAGGGATTGAGCAGGTAAAGGTTTATATCTCACTCGACACATTACACATCACTTCGGAGACAGTTTTATTTATTTATTATTTATTTACTATATATAACATAAACACGACAAACGCGTAAGACGGCAACACATCAATCACTGTAGGTTAAGTCAATACCGGTACAGAAAATGCACAACATAGTAAAAACAACACATAAGGAATAACAGTCATTGAATATGGCTCTATTAATGAATGTCTTTTTGTGAGTTGAGATTTAATAAAATTACACACAAACCATGGCCTAGAGTTCGTAAATTATAACCAGAGGACTTAAGACTGGGGAAAAGATGATGCATAGCATGGTTCCCATAAGTTGCTTTATGAAACCATACCATGCAAGAATTGCATACATGATTTTATTAACAATATTATTGCATGAAATACACTTTGTAACAATTCTAGACTGAGACCTTGGCGCTTTGAAGCCTTTAGTGTATGAAGTCTCTGACTTGAAACAGTGATGGTGTGTTTAAAATGGATATCACAACTAAATTTTCTTGAATATAGACACCAAGGAGCTTAACTGATGTTACTTGTTCAGTGTGAGAAATTGATGGAGGAATGGGAATAGGAATGGCTCTAGGATCATAAAAAATATTTCTTTTGTTTTACTAAGGTTTATTACCATACTATTATGCTTACACGACTGTGCAAGAAACTTGCACAAGAAAAACCTTGCTGCAAGTTGCTGCAAGTCGGTATGACAGTAATGCAAGTTTCTTGTACAAGTTTCTTGCACGTCTGTCACCGGCATTAGATA
>Ga0126335_1002271_pt1 | contig 11392 bp, 7 predicted proteins | sample OlaspJWI45metaG_FD_108409 | JGI IMG/M metagenome (GOLD analysis project Ga0126335, IMG submission 108409) | Marine gutless worms symbiont microbial communities from Oahu, Hawaii - Olavius sp. 1 OAHU.JWI-45 metaG | ecosystem: Host-associated > Annelida > Digestive system > Unclassified | place...
TGGGTGTGAGTTCGGCAGACTTTCATATCGGGCCCCACGCAGCGACCGCGAAGTTTAGTGTTCGTTCCGGTGACAGCCGGACGCAGCAGCAACCACTGTCTCTGTCAGCAGGCCGTAGGGATAACTAAATGCAAAAAGTTAAAACAGTTATAACCAAGATTATAACTTTAAAAAGTAATAACCCGGTTTATAGCCTCGAGGTTTTAACTTAGGTTACAACATCCCAGGGGTAATAATAGAGCCGCTTATTTTGCTACTTTGAGGGTCGATATATCGAAATATCGGCTATATATCGCCGATATCGATATTCTCGGTATCACCGGAGGTTTTAACTTCTGAAGGTTATAACCAGTTATAACGGTTTTAACTAAGGTCAGAAAGTTAAAATGGTTATAACTCAAGAGTTTTAACCATTAAGGTTATAACGGAGGTTTTAACGTTATCCCTAGTAGGCAGTGAAGTGTACCGAGCACAAAGTTGACGTGGGGTGCGGTTACTGGTTATCCGCTCCCTTCCAAAAACAGAGATATATGGGAATCACAATTAACCATCACTTTTCGACTGTCTTATCAGTTTATTAGATGCGGGACAAACAACTGCATCAAATATATCATCACTGCACCACACTCACCAAACAGTGAAGATAAGTTATGTAGGCCTATAAGGTAAACAAGGCCGTAAATCTCACATCACAGAAATTGAGTAGATACATCTGAACTGAGCTCAATACGAGAGGCTGTGCTATATCGATCTCAAATATCCACGTTGTTGGCCACTATTCATAGCAAGTTATTAACAGAAGCTGAATACCTTTGTTTGCACTACTCACTACCAGGACTATTTTTCACCAACGCACGATTATAGGCATGTGCTATAGGGCCTACTTCTAATAAGAAATGCGTATATGTAATTTTACAACTGCATGATCAATTTGATCATGAATGGAATAAACGTAAAAAACAACGTTTAAAATGGACAGTTGTAAGCGACAAAGTGGCACACCGCACATCTAAAACAGCAAAAATTTGATGTTTTTTGATAGATTTCCATGCACTGTTTCACCACTACAGTGCAGCAGGATTCTACTGACACGTAATGGTGAAACAGTGCATGAAAATCTATCGAAACATCTACTTTTGCTGTTTTAGATGAGCCATTTTGTCAGCTATAATTATCCATTTTAAACGTTGTTTTTTACCTTTATATTTGCTGTTTTTTATTCACTTCAATCACATTTTGTAGATTACATGTACAGACATTTAACAGCTACGACAGTGACGTGATGTGTCAATAAATACACTATGCCTCTAAAGCTTACTTACTTTATTAAATTGCTCGGTATTGTTGTTGTCACGTGACCAACGTCAAGATCAGCAACTTTGGCAACATAACGCCAAAACAATTTCTGCAATTTGAAAACTCCTACGAATAAATGTCCAAATTTACTGTCAATAAATCTCCAACGACACAAATCAATCACTAGCTTTCTCGAACCAGCATGTGCGAGATCTCTTCATTCGTTATATGATCCTCGTATGAGACCCGCAGCATCTTTCTGAGATATTCTGGAGATTTCCGAGATATTCTTTCTGAGATTCTGTAATACGTTCAACTTCTGTGCAATTTTCACCGTCATCTTCCACGTTTCACAGGCGTAGGTTGCAACAGATACCACGAATGTGTTATAGTCATATCTTTGTACCACTGCCTATCAAAGATGATGTCTATATTTGTCTCCTACTGTGAAAAACTGACGCTGCCTTGCCGACTGGGCAGTTGACGTCTGTTTCTACACATTAATATGCTGCCGAAGTATGTGAACCTAGCCACATCATCAACATTACATCCTCCAACAGTGATCGCTGGCCTGTCGATTGTTCCCCGCAGATCTGTATCACTTCGGTTTTATCGGCACTGTTTCAAAGACTAACAATCCCGGCTTCTGATTCCAAGTTTGTCATCATCTTCTGTAAAGTGTGTCTATTGATTGTGCCAACAAGCTCAGGTTATCTGCAAAGTCCAGATCAGTCGAACGTGTCGAATCTCCCCATCATTGGATGCCCATAGTTGATCCATTCATGGCTGCCCGCATAATAAAATCAATAACTAGGAGGAAAAGGAACGGCGATAGAATACATCCTTGGCAGGCACCGGCATTACATCAAAGAATTCATCACCGTTTGCAAATAGTGCGTTGCAGTAGTCATGTGAGTCAGCTCTATCGAACTCGGGGCACAGCGTTCCAAAATCATCTTAGCTCAGGCTGAGCACGTGAGGCTTTAAGCTCGTTAATATCGAATTCAATGTAGGTAATGTGTCAACAACGTCGGTCGGTCAGTCAGTCAGCCAAACGATCGATCAGATGACTGCACTTGTTTACTACCAGCGAACGACCAGACAGAGAGACAGACCGGCTGACCGGCTAGCTCTCGCTCAGCCAACGGGTCAATATCAGCACACACTGACCTACATAAGCTAGCTAGTACATACGCATTTACATATCGTCATAAATAATTATAAGAAACTGATTAACACGACGCAGACGTTGTGCTGATCTGCGTAATTTCTTTCACGAAACAATTAATTGTTAATTGTTATATTATATATTTTGTCCGATCGTAATTATTTCCAACTATACTTATCCATTAAACTGGTTGCGTGAATTAACATGCAATGACGTGCGTTGCGTAATGCGTACTACTAACTAATCCATTAGCATAAGACGACTGATCATTCTAAATTTAGCATCGCTTTGTGTTTCAATTCCGTACGTGTCACTCACTGTCGTGAACTGGGCTATTCCGCAGCTGAGAGGCAGCCACTTTGGACGCAGGAAGAACGCACAGTCAGCCTGCTTATTATTTCTACTGGCTGTTAAGTAGCAAGAGACTGGGGGTGGGAAATCGACTGAGGCCGATATGCCATATCACATCAAATCAGCAGGTAACACAATGTCATTTGAGAGCGAAAAAGTCAGGACGCAATACTGTCGCTATGATGGCGTGCGACGGGAGGTAAACGGGTGCAAACAACAAGATTGTTGTTGATGATCCGCCCATGCAGCCACTGCAGCTGCAGCCAGCCAGACCAGACGGTCTACAGCGTTGCCGCAGCCATGGCGGAGGCGGTTGTTTACATCAGCAGCAAGCCAGATACACAACAACAGCAGTAGCCAGAACTACCAGGTGCCGGAAAACTGACCGTCCCGTCCCCTCCCCTACCCCTGCTATTCATCTACCTTCAGCTCTCTATTTCTGTCTTTCTCTGACCTATATTTGCGCCGTTAAACACGCAATACGACATGTTTCATGGCAAATTCTACAATACGCTCAGCTACCGCCAAGATATCGCTCGTCGTCTTAGTCACCCTGCATCTCGTGACAAAGGACGGACAGGCGGACTGTGATGACAATAGTGGCGTCTAACACCGTGAACGAGTGTGATCCTAAAACGCTTTTCAAAACTATTCACTGTGACTTGGTGCATGGTATGGTAATTGTACGCTAACTTGCGATAGCAAGATGGCGGCTGCACCACTGAATCCGCCATAGTCGAAAACTCCATCCTAGACGCAAACGTCGCAACGCTACGTGCAACAGACGCGGAGTTATTGCTGATAGAAGTTTTGAACGCCGTTCAAGGTCATTCAAGGTCACCGATTTCGGTAGCAATAGAAACTCAGATACGACTTCCTATTGGTGAACAAGTGTCGTCCCCCACGGGACGGAACGATAGCTGGCCCAGAGTTGTCCATGGGTTGGGTTGACCCATGGGTTGGGTTAGGTCGAGATTTTTCAGTTTTTGGTGGGTTGGGTTGGGTCAACTACAGCAAAAGTACTAAAAATTTGAAAGAATTACGTTAATGCATGAATCTACGGCGGAACATCATGGGGGCTTCGTGCTGGTTTTCTGAGCTGCTGCTGAGGACATTTTAAACAATTCTTTGAACAGCTTGTATTTGAATGACATAATGACACTGTTTTAATGTGTAATGACAGTAAAAACATGAGGAAGTATGCTTGGTTGACTAAAAGTACAAGATAAGTTCTTTGTATAAAAATACGTCACTACTAAACTGTAAGCTCCATTGTTAGTTGTATTGGGTTGGGTCGGGTCCAAATTTTTCCACTTGTAGTGGATTGGGTTGGGTTCGGTCAGTCAGCTGATGGGTTGGGTTGGGTCGGGTCACACAAAATGGACCCACGGACAACTCTGAGCTGGCCCGCGAGCCCCCAAAATGTTTGGACCGAAAAATATCCGGGGTCTGCCAGAGGGCCATTGTCTGGGGGTTCAGCTCAAGGAGAAGGCATGCGTGTGGGGGGCTTAAAAGGGGGGGGGCGTTTTCCGGGAGATTTAGCATGGAGACGTCAGTCCTAGCTGTTTAGCGCAGGAGAGGAAGGCGTTTGTACCAAGGGTTTGCCCCGGAGGGTAGTTGCCCTGAGGCACCCTCATATCTGTCGTCGTGCAAAACTTCAGCGAAATCAGACAATCCGAGACTGAGTTATTGCGATTTAACGAACTAAAGATGACCGCCGTTCGCCATCTTGGATGTTTGAAAGAAGCATTCTACACGTCGGGGACCACATTTTCTACCTACACACCAAATCTGGTAAACATATCTTACTCGGTAGTGGAAAGATGCCCCAAAATTTAATTCGAAACAATTAGCGTGTAATTTACTTCTTGATACAATTTCGACGATCACATCAACTGCCAATAAGCAGCAATGTAAATAAAAAAACCGACCCTTGCGCGTGTTTATCTGTACAAACAATATAACATTTTAATCGTCATTTCTTTCTACACAAGGTGAAACCAAACCCTGATAATGGTGTTGAAATTTTACACAAAAAATATTACGATATAACCGAAGGACCCTAAAAGCATTTTGATACAATGGTAAAATACATTAGCAATGACGTGTTTGTGTCCATGACATCTTCTTGCAGCAGCCTGCGCTGAAAGATATCCTATCAGGTTTATAATTTCTCTTGGACGTCTGCTAGACCCTGTGTTGCCTTCTTGACTGCATATTAGCTCAGTCACATGCGTGTAATTCTGTTCTGATCTGGCTGTCTGCGGTCGCTCCACACCAGTCTTCTGTTCAAACCAGTTCGTCTTCTCAATCTTGCACTGATCATCACAGAGCTGACAGCCCACTTACTGATTACAAATACCTTTTGTACTTCATCCCTAACTTTAACAAACATTTAATGAAACATTTTTTCTCGGCATGTGAACAGCATGTTTGTCAACAAATTGGTGAAAAAACTCAACAAACCAAATAAAAATCCCAAGTTTAAGTCGAAGTCAATTTTCACGGAAAATACTGCCAACAGACAAAGCTGGTGCCGTGAAAGTTTCCCGGAAGATCACAACACAACACCGTCAACTTATCTTCCGTGAAATTTTCACGAAAAATAACACCGACCTAAATTAGGGGCCTAACGTCAAGGTGACATGACGCAATGCTAAAACTCCATTGTGTTTTCTGTAGAGTTGGGTCGTTTTCATTTATAGGACACCAGTTACAAGTCTGCTGGTCAAAGTGGAATTACGAATGAACACATTATGTTTGGTGGGCCTCACCTTGCAGTACATTTGTGTTTGTTGTTCACTGTTATGTTAAGTCATTCCTTTGTGCCAAGCAGTTTCCAGTTTGTTATCATTTTACCTATTCCTAAAGACAAGCATGGTGACCTCTAGATATGTATCGTGGGATTGCTCTTACTCCAGCGATTTCCAGGCTATTTGAATCTGTTTTGTTGGCCAAATATGGTAATGTCTTACATAGTGATTGTCTACAGTAAGATCTGTTAAAAAGTCATGTCAATTTCTCAGAAATGATTTAAGCTTCAGAATACACCGTGAATTTTACTTCTAACTTGATGCTAAAATATGATAATTGGCTTAATATGGGGGTCAGTTTTTTTGGCCCACTCCGTATTTTCAAGACTCCCACTGGAGCGGCGCCGGTCAGTAAGTATGTGCCAATGTCTACTGCAAACAGTATGGCCCGCTGAAATGCACCAGCTGCGACTGCAGAACAACTAATGTATTGCTTTTTGTAGCGTCTGTCCGTCTGCCTGTGTGTCCGTCTGTCCGTGCAAAAACTCAAAACTAGTCAGAAACTGGAGTAACTTGACAGATATACGTGTTATGGTGAACGCAAAAAATGTCTGGATTTTGGTGGCATTTTATCTTGACGTTTGACCTTGAGAGTTACTTTCTTTTTATTTTTACTTTTTTCATTTCACACTGTAACTTGATATAGCAGTTGTATTTTTGGTGTGGAAATCCAAATTCATCACGTTCGAGTTTCAAGGTAACGGCAGCAGAAAAGCTTACACTTTACCGGCTGACAGTGGCCGTCGCCTTCTCAGATCAGCAGTTGAGACGACTTGGGTTGTACCGCTCACCCACAACACGTACGGCGACAAGAGTTTCACTGCTGCTGGTCCGCGTGTGTGGAACAGTCTGCCACCCAACTTACATGAACTTACCGACAATTAAGCATACACTGAAAGGATTCCTGTTTGGGCGGTAACTGACCACGGCGCGTTGTGACTTTTCTGCTTTCTGTGCACGTTAGAAATACTCTTACTTAATTACTTACTTGATTGGGTATGTTAATAACTTACTGAGCCACCACAGTAAGCCCATAGCCCAATCACGTAAGTGAAAGTAATACGAAGGCGACATACCTTGCAAGGAACACAGACAAGAGCTCCGAAGTACATTCCAGTAGCTTCATCTCCGCAGACTTTGCACTGTCCTAGACTTTGTCGTGGTCCACTGCCGCCATTACCGTGTTGCGCTGCTGTACCAGACGGCGAACTAGCGTCAGTGCGCTGCTGGGAGGGTAGGTACGGCAGTCGCAGGGCGTTCGAGAAGCAGAGATCTACAGCAGTTGCGACATCGGCCTCGAAGATGCTTTGCTGAACCCCGCTACCAACGCTGCTACCTCCACTGTCGTCCTGGTCCAGCCGGTAAGACACGTAACACGCCTGGTCGTCACCGTCGCCGACGGTCAGAGCCGGCGTCATCGTCACTGGCGGCGAGGAAACCCCGGCGTCACGCGGTGAAACTCCGCGTTGATGCGGGGAAACCCCGGGTGGTTCATGCTTGATGACGTCATTGTCCATGCACACCTCCATCTCCATGACGTCATCGAATGACGTCACTGCATCATGATGGCGAAACTGATGTGCGTCCATAACGCTGTACATCAGCCACAAACGTCAGCGTTACTTTCACGCATTGTATTTAATTAGGCTGATTCCCCCCCCCGGATATCTGCCCCGCCGCAGGACTATCCTTCACTAAGCTCCGGGGGAGGGCTACTGTCCGGACATCAATCGATTCACGGCGCGTCAACCCTAAACGGTTCATGACGACTTAACGCAGCGTTTTCATGTGTATATGCAAATGGAAACAGATATTCTCTACTGTACAGCTTCTCACTATACTGCAAAAGTAGTTCGTTGAGACTGATGAAGAGCTGTGAGTACATGTGACGATAACGTATTCTCAGAGCTTTACAGCGTTCATTCATTAACCTGTGTTTTATGCAACTGTCACTGGCGTGGTGTCGTTTTTTTTACTTTCACGCACGTTTGTTGCGATTTTTCTTAATAAAACAAAAGCTACGCGTAAGTATTAACAACTCTGGTCTGAGTACAAGGAATTACGGCAGCTGGCGACGAACCAGCGCCGTAGGCTGTCTCGACAAGGCACTACACTTACCGGTAATTACAGCAGTGTCTCTGCAGGAGGCCACATGTGTACAGATTAGCCTGCCTGTCTGTCCCATTTCTATCGATCTTTAACTCAGTCACAAAAGGTTCGAAGAAATTGAAAATTGGTGGAAGAGTGGCCCTGGAAAGAGCAAACTGTCTGGTGCGGTAGCCTGTTAGCACCAGCTAACAGCCAAACTGGCACTAACCCACATAAATTTCAAATTTTCGCTAGTATCTTAATTTTATACAATAACGCATTTTAGATGTTAAATTACTGTCAATTGTATCGACCACCGGAGTATCTCATCGTGTTTTTACAACAGCGGAGTAGCCTAAACGTACACAAACAGTGAAGCCGCGGTATAGCGAGTGCGACAGCGGGATATAAGGTAACGTTTCTGTGCATTAAACTTTCAACAGATGCTCAGCCTCAGTGTTGTTGCTGCTACTGCTAGTCTGGTGTCATCACTCATCACTGCCGTGAAACTGGCGACCTTCGGTCATGGTCCAGAGTTTGTTTTATGTCAACATAACGGTGCCGTGCCAAGCATACGAACTAGTAATGATAAATTTTAACTGGACATACAGACAATCTCCCCACGAACGAGATAGCAGGCATGTTGCCGGGCTGATGACTGCCCTAGGCTAGCCAGAATGTGATGACGGACGTAAGTACGGAGGTGGCTGATGAGGCTGATCTTGGCTCGACAGTCTCTGCCACATGTTGGATATGTATACTCGTATCCGCAAGTAGAGGTGCTTCAAGCTCGGGCTTTTCGTGCAGCACATTTCTTCACAGCTTTATCTAATCGTCTGGCTTCAGCGTCACGCACTCCACTGGTGAACTCTGCACGCCATGCGGTGCACACACAGTGAAACCCCGTCGCGTTCATCTTGTCATCAGTCTGCAAGCGTCGTGATCAACTGGTCTGGTCAGTATCATTCATCAGGACCTCTAACAGAATCACGTGTTGCTGGTCATCTACAGGGTGAGCGGGATGTGCACTTTACCACAGGACGATCATCATCATCAGCGCATATCTCTGACTGACACTCTGTAACTGTTTTAACAATGTAGCGCCTTAAGAGCCTGGCTGTATCTATATCCTCGGCGGTTCTCAAGATAGAGCGAGCTTGGACATGGGCGAGCGATGTCCTGCACTACATACATGTAATTAGCAACAACCAACTCCCAACTTTCCACTCGTCAAGCAGTACGTACTACGATCTCTCACCAGTGGGGTTTGTTTAGGCCTCTACCTGCAGGTTACAGAACGACGCCAATAACAAGTGCAGAAAACACAAACAAACATATTATTATAATAGCGCCACATCTTGCTTTCTTAAACAAACTGGACAAAAAAACATCAAGCTACAGATTACTCGCAAAAAGAAATCGACTTTCTTGTTCCAGGCTACGTTTTCATATATTTCATAAATCTGTCCCAACTTTCAAGTAATCCTGCTCACGGACAACACAACTAACAAACCAAGATAAAAACAACCTCCCTGGCAGAGGCAAAGGCGCTAGCAACTCACATTGGTCGTAATCGATGATGGAGAGCACCTGATGCGGACGCCAGAGCCGTCGTCATGACAACCCCTCAGTAACAAATCACGATCTATTAGTGTGCAAAGGTGATACCACAAGACGACGTCGTCTTTGTTATTCTTCGTTATCCAATACACTCCACAACTTACTGTCACGCTGTTCGTGCGACTGACCACATGATCATAGTCCAAGTTGATGACACGATACGATAGCAGTTTATCAAACTTCGCGTCGAGATGCTCTAACTGCTTCACGTAACAGACTCTTCAAATACTGGCTAGTAACGTAACAATGGCCAGTCGATGAGATCAGCTCAGATAACTGTCCTACATCCGACGTATAGGCAGTTCGTTGACACAAACACCCACCCATACGCCACCGCAATCACAAACAACTGGTGAGTGAGGCAGATGCGCGTGGATCTAGCCAGCCAGCTCGGCCGGCCAATGGGCGGCGGGCTCAACGTAAATACACAGCTACGTCATAGCAGTCGCAGCTCAGAAACGGGCGACGTCAGCCGAACTCGTTGCTGTTTACCGATCAGTTTCTTAGTATTTGCCGCCCGCACAGGCTCACCGAGTACACAACAGCAGCTGGCTAGCGAGCAGCCACACAAGATTCGAAATGCGACCATCACCGAGTGCTGAGCGGAAGGGGAGGGGCGTCATGCGCCCATCACCCCAAATGCTCTCTTCTCTTCTTTCTCGGATCTTCACACCCTAGATATACAGGTCGCTGGTGTTTTGTTCGAACCTTGTTCCCCTACTCAAGCAGCTGAGTTTCAGCTGCCGGCGATAGCTTTACAGGAAGTTGGTGGGCAAGGGACAGATGGACTGAAGGGCAGCCAGCCACAAGCATAAGCCCACACAAAGCACACTGTATACACTGCGTGTATGCAGTGTGCTTTGTGTACAAAGTACATGTAAACGAAACATACATTTCAGAACGCAGGGTCTGTTTCCGTTCTTTTCGCATAAACTGTACAGCGTACTGCTGAACCGTGATCACGTGCCCACCAAACCAACTACAGGTACTACACCGTGTCTTAAAAACAGACCCCTGCGATGTTTTAGCATAACTTTACCAAAAACAAGCCGGTGATGCACTTTGGCTAAGAATATCACGAAGCTATTGCCTACTTGGTATTGGCCGAGAACCACCTGCGTGGTTGCTATAGCAACCACAGCATCATTGCAAAAGCGCGGTGGTCTACCGCGTAACAGTTCGACGATGGAGTTTCTTACGGTCTTTACAGTAGTTGAAAACATTTCATCTGTCCATACAACGCAAGATATCATAAATCACAACTTATGCGAAACGCGTTACAGAGAAAACGACGTCAACAACGAAGAAACGATGTTACATGTTTCCAAAACAGCGTCTGCATAGTGTAAAGCTGCACAAGGGACATTTTATATTTTTAATCACAAATTGCAATCTACTGCAATTCAGAGCACTGTTTTATACATATCTAAAGTAAGAGCAACATGCGCTGAAGTTACGCGAATCGCGCAAAAAAAATTCCGTTACGGCGTAGAAGCAAGAGAATAGACAGTTACAAAGAAATAGGCCTATACAGCAGACCGGACTGCAGTACGAGGAACTGAGAGCTGATGGAGAATGAAAACATTCAAGTGCTGAACTGCTGATGGACGACGACTGACGTTAATGCTGACCCACATGAAGATTTAGCGCGTAGCAGCCTGTAAGCATACCGCTCACTATAATGGGCAGTGCACACGGGCACCGCTTAACGGGCACTGCTTAATGCACTGTTGCGAGAAAACTAGACCAGTGTACATATCCAGGCGTGGTCGCAAAATTTGGCTTTTATGCTGCAGTCTTGTGCATTGCAGTCAAGTCTGTCCGCCCGTCTGCTTCATCGGCGCTTGTAACTCGAAGATAAAGTTTCGAATTTGGTACGCAACCATTTGGTAACAATAACCAGACCAATCAATCAGTCACTGATTTTTAGTAGTCTAAAACCGAGTGGCCCAACGAAACATTACTATACGAACAGTCTGAAGTCTTTCTAACTTGGCGAAGTTCTTGCTCCTAGAAAGTAGCATACATTCAATTATATTGAGAACGTATAGCCTAA
>Ga0126335_1002272_pt1 | contig 11390 bp, 8 predicted proteins | sample OlaspJWI45metaG_FD_108409 | JGI IMG/M metagenome (GOLD analysis project Ga0126335, IMG submission 108409) | Marine gutless worms symbiont microbial communities from Oahu, Hawaii - Olavius sp. 1 OAHU.JWI-45 metaG | ecosystem: Host-associated > Annelida > Digestive system > Unclassified | place...
ACCAGCCATAATAACTTGAACTAAAAACTGTTCGACTGTGTGTATAAATGTATTTTAGCCTGCATGTATTGTGTGTATGTCCATGTATATGCCTACATCTATTCTTGTACCGTACGTTGTCGGTTGTATTTGACAACCTCAAATAAACGAATATGATGATGATGATGATGACAGTTTGCTCATGTAACTTTACCCATTGTCACAAAACGACCAGAAACTATAGTTCCCATCATAACAGATAACACAACTGCTGTTAACTCATCACTAAGGTTTCTGACCACTCAGATGTAAGTAAGACGAATAATATTTTTTCTAGTGAAATAGATAATACATGTACAAATAGCTATTATCCAAAATATTTTACACTTCGTAGACATGGCCGCGGGCCGCGTGTTTGAGACCCCTGATCTACAGAGTTTAGTTTAATAATCAATAGGTAAAAAGTAACGATTAGTTGTGGGTTGATATTCCTTTATCTATAATCCAAGGAACTTACTGCAATTCATATTGGTTCAGTCTGTGATTTGCTCAAATATCAAATCAAATCATGTAGTTGCAAATCAAATCAAGTAGTTATAAACCAAATCAGCACACTTTCAAATCAAACCTGCGATTCGTCAGCCTTATGACCGACACATGGCGCGTTAAACGCTGCATAATAATAATAATAATAATAATAATAATAATAAATCTTTTTCTCTCAAATCAAATCACCGCACGCGATTCAATCATGATTTAAATCAAATCATGATTTGATTTGCCCATCACTGGATGTAAGTGATGTGTACAGGCATCAGCTCGCAACTGATTCTCATGTGCACGACAATAGCGCAGTGCTAGCTTGAAATTAGCACGCGTAGATTGCATTCGACAAAACAAGGGACCAAACCGTTGTTTACCATCAAATAACCAATCACGATATGACACACGCGCTTCATGGACATAGCCTAATCATTCCAGCCTGGGACATTATGTAGATTGTCAATAGTAGACTTAGTCATAGGAATGTTGGCTACAACAGCATCCTTGATACAGGCCAACACAGAAAATTGTAGTAGCTAGACATGCTGTTACAGTGATCAGTATCATCACACTTAAAACCACTTAAACACTTAAAATGTCTAAAAAAAGTGCACCGAATTAAGTGAAGTGAGCTTCATCTTGAGCCGAAATAATTAAGACCTTAAAACGAAATATCGAAATGGTCAGCGTTAGGCCTACTTCAGACTGGATTGCCAAGTGCCAACACAGTAGCCTACTGTATAGACCTAATCGTAATTATTGGTTTTATAATATGGTGTCAGTATCTAGTAACAGTTTGGTAGGATTAGTTCGTGTTTGTAATCACGTGACGGTTTAAAGTGTTTGTGTGATTGTGTGTGTGTGTGCTTTGTGTGTTTTTATGTTTCATGGGCCCTGCTGCCTGATTTAAATAAATACGATACGATTTGCATGGAAAAAACTGGCGGCTAAATTCTACTATGAACTGTGCTGGAGTGTGCCAGGAGTGGAAATCGTGGAATAACGTGGGTGCACACTGTATAGCAAACTTATGGTTACAGCCACACATTTATTACTGAAAGATCTAAAAAGAAATCCGATACACAATATTACAGTAGGCTAATTGCCACCTGCTACCTAGCGCTGCGCTCGAACTCGCTATAGAACTCGCTCACACTCGCTATTACTCTGTCTGCCTGTTGGCTCGCAGTCTCTCGAACTCGCTCACTTTCTCTCGAACTCGCTCTCCCGGTGCTGCAACACCATTCAGTTTTCACTAGCTTCCTTCGTGCTATTCCTCAAAAACTATTTGTAAAAACTGTTTTTAATGTTTTTTTTAAATGTTATGTTTAAATTTGTTATTTTTATTGTAATTTGCGACAATTTTTGTCTCTCTGGAATTGCTTTAGTGTGATACAGAGTACCGGTATGCAGTAGCTAGATGGATAGAATGTTCTCTGGCGTCATGTACCGCGTAGACCGGCTTGTATTTGAGACCCGGCTTCTATTACAGGAAATACGGCATATAATTAGTGATTGCAACCCCGGGATCCCGAAATTACAAATTGGAAAATGCCAAATGGTCCTGGGATTGCAATCCCTACTTAAAATTGTACGACTCTACTGGCGTGACTTCATACCATAACACATAAAAGCTTAAAAACCTAGAAAATCTAGAATTTTTTTATAAAAACTGTTACAAAACTAAAAAAACTAAATTTTTAAAAGCCTGATTTTTTTTCAGCCGACAGCAGTTACTTACTTTTAATGCTAAACAACGATTAACGTGACGTAAGCGTGACGTAGCAATAGTGAATAGACGGTCCAAATTGAATATTTTTAGGTAAGTTTAGTATTATCTTCCACATAAACTTGAGTTTTCAACTATGGTTTTGAACATGCATAACTTAGGCCTAATTCGAATCTTTATCCAATGATGCATAAGTTGTGAACTCACTAGAAAAATCGCCATAATGTTCTTGGAAAGTCAACAGTCAACTCGTTCCGGTCAACTTGGCCCGAGGCACACCTAACCCTAGGGGCCTACCCTAACCCTAACACATGGGAACAAGTTAACTTGGAGCCGAGTTAATCTGGAACGAGTTGACTGCCAGTTTTCTAATTTTCCATTTGATGAATATAAAAGTCGGAACGGCTACTTTTATTATAAATCAAGGGCTTTGAAGCCTGTTGATTTTAAGTTGTGAGGTATGTGGTGCACGTATATGACGGTATGACAGCTTTATATTTTGTATGGGAAAACATGCTTTGCAGATGGTCATGTCATATTAACATCACAAAATGAAGATTTGTCACACCTTCTTTATTGTCATCTTAATTATCTATTCCTACAATGCAGGTAAGCACATATTTCGTTAAATTTTGACACTTTTTTGCTTTTGTGTATGATTTAATCCCTACGTGTGAACTTTCATAAGTTGTGATTGTCAATAGGCCTAATAGGCCTAAGTTTCAGTGAAATAGAAACTATAATCCGCTAATCATAAAAATAGTAAAAGTAGAAAAAAGTCATTTAATTTGACTCATAAATGAAGGCCATATCCTGCAGAATATTTGGGACGGTCGTTCGGAGCTCGGACATTGTCGATCTGGGGCAATGGTGGAGGTCTTTTCCCTAGTGGGGTCCAGGATAACGCAAAGCCTTCCTGAAGGTGGCAACTTTGTAGCCTTTAGACACTGACGTTCAGGGTTGATCAGAATTAGACTACCTATTTTGGTAAATTGCCAACTGTTCAGTGAGTTTTCTTGATCGTTGGTTGGTGGGATTTGGGGATTGTCTGACCAACCAGACGCCATAGGCAGATTGGCTACGGATTTGTAACTATAGCACGACAATAAGCTGTAATCTACAAGTCATTCAATAAATAAGTTATTAAACGGTGCTATTCCGTTAACTTAAAAAGATATATATGGTATATCCAATGCATGCGCTTTGAGAAACTTCTGCTATGCAAACCCGGTTAGAATTTCATTGCGGTTGAACGTCACGGTGATTAAATACGCGAAAATTTATTGACGAATAAATCTAACGAGTTAAGTGCAGATTAAGTCAATGCACACGCTTCCACTCCATACATAAAGTGGGTATACATTTACTAGGAATTAATTTCAAAACGACTTCCTCCGATGCTATGCGACCAATTTTCCCAACGATCGCATTGGCCGATCGATAAAATGATCTTCTGTAATTTGCTAGTGAACACTTAAATGTATGAGACTGCAGTATACAAATACCTAAATATTTTATCTCGTCAACCCATGGTATAGCGCTACCTGTAGTGTAGATAAGGATATATTGGCGCATTGAGCGTCCATCTGATGTCCAGTGCGAATACAGGACGATTTTCTGACATTAAAAGCCATGTCTAGTAACTTCAGCTCTCGTTCACATATTTTAAAAAGGTTGTGAAGTTCAGACACAGTAATAATATATCATCCGCGTACAGAATAATAAACACATTAGGCCTACGTGCTCTGTCACATGACTTTACCAGATCGACTACGTACAACGCAAAAAGAAAAGGCGAAAGAACTGATCCTTGTCTGACACCAAAGTTAACTCTAAACATATCAGTTAACACGTCGAGCCATTTAACACAAACATAACATGCAGACAACCAGCTCACAAGCATATTCAGGAATTCGTTAGGTACACGACGTTTGCTTAATTTAAGAAAAAGAACATTGTGATTAATTTTATCAAAATGCTTTTGATAAATCAATGGCACAAAGATTAGCAGTAGGCCTACTGCCACCTTTAATGCAACTGTAGGCCTACGTAGGCCTACGGTCGAGATTGCGAAACTGCATCCAATACTTTTTTGAAGCTAAGTTGATTATCATTAGTTACCAAGTAGTTTTTGAACGTGACCAAAACGCAACACTCGTACACCTTTGACAACATCGGACTAATTGCAAGTGATTTACTGAAGCATTCCTTCGGTTTCGGGAGAGGCACAAAGTAACTGTAGCGAAAGCCATCTGGAACATAACAACATAACATCATCAGTTGAAATAACTTAGCAAGTACGACTGACAAGGCCGGGTGACAGAACAGCAGATGCTCGGCAGATAGACTGTCAATGCCTGCTGCTTTATCACGTTTCAAGCTGTCTATCACATGACTAACGAGTAACGAGTTCCATGTCAATAGTATCAACATCATTGATCGGCATACCACGGTAATCTTTAAGCGACCGTTCGAACTCGCTCTTCAACCAATCAGCAAGGCTCTGAAAATTTACACGCGACAGTAGGCCTATATTGGGATCAACGCAGCCATCAACCTGAATGCAGACGTTTTTATGCTCAACTTAGAGCGCCAACAACTACAGAACGAGGTACTATTCTTTTGCAGTAGGGTATCATGTAAGTCATTAGTATAACATTCTGCTTCAAATTTTTCATTAACCCTGTCACAACACTGACGATACTTGAGGCGACAAGATTCGATGTTCGATGTTTTGTCGAGAAACAGCATATTGATACAAACAGTCCAGTACAAGAAACAAGGAAGGAAAATCTTAACAAAGGTGTAACCGACGATGTGTAATATTTTGTGACGTCTGTTTTGCGTGCATTGTTTTTTCTGTCTGTTCGACTTAGTGTGTAATCTGGATTATACATATTTTCACAACTAACACGGCACCGTTTTGTAGCTTATTTAGGCCTATTGATCGATTTTATCGTTAGGGGCGAGAGTGTCACATGAATAGCTTTTTAGATGTGTGAGCTGAAGGTACCTGAAAAATATGTAAGGAAAAAGCCTGCGGGCACGGGGCGTTCGTATTGTACTGTCAGCGGAAGTTAATGGTGGCAGTCAAAAAGGTCCGTTTTTGGCCCAGCAACCTGTACTTTGTTACTAAAGAAGACCGAATATTTTATTAGACTGCTGTTATTCTTTGTGTAGTTTGTACAATGTCCACTTCATTTAATTGCTCTAAGCAAGACCACTGTTATCTGTTTATCTGTTCACTGATTCCGTTGTGACTTAACGTAACAGGCTCAAATACTGTCAACGCCACGACAGCTAACGCTGATTCTGCCGAGTCCGACCATAAAACTCATTTTGGTTTTACCAAGGAGCGCGTGCGCCGGATGACAACTGAGTACTTTCCTTGCAAAATGACATGTAGTTTGTACAATGAAGGAAACAGTCCGCGCGCCAAATGTGGATGTGGCGCCAGCAATTGCCCGGCGTTCTTTTGTCAGCCGGAATTTCCCAAACCAAGGGTTAACGTATATCCGGAGGGTTTGGCGTTGCAGCAGCTGGGTGCGGCGCAAGGAGACACCGACGCGCATCGTGATAACATGACACAGGACTCGGATGCCACTGTAGATCACGCTACGCATTTCGTCGATCTTCTAGATGACGAAGATGATGCTGTCAATGCTTCGAAGGGCTCCAGACGCGGCGTGAAACAGGCAGTCATCCACAGCAACATACCACGGCCAGCAGCTAGACCGGTCAATGAGTCGCTGTCCCAGAAAGCAAACCGAAGTATGAGTGTGCCTGAAGACCTTCCATATTTAGCAAACGCCTCGCCCAGATGGTCAATTGTCAAATCATCAGCAGGATATCCTATAAATGCTCTGTGTCCGTGCAAGTGCAAGGACCTCAGTTCACAGCCAAAATGTGAATGCATCGACTCGTCGACGGAACACAGATGCGATTTTCGTACATGGAGCTGCATCTTTGGAACGCGTAGATCAAGTATGCGTTCTGTGTGTCCATAATTATTATTGCACATACCCAAGCAATTTGGTGTGGACCAGCCATCTACGCTACCCGTATACTGGCGATAGTAACGTATATCCGGAGGGTTTGGTGACAAAACTGTGAGTTCTGCAGTATAACAACAGTTTCTGATAGATGCGGTTTAATTGGAAAACATGAACCGACGTCATTCTAGTTCATGTTCGTATCTCAAATAAGTCGACTTGCAGCATTAGTAGGCCGCATCGAATACATGAGATGCAGACCAATTGCGACCGATGTTCCGGTAGCGTGGTGTGTCAGTCCGTCTGTCTCTCTGTCCATAACATGCCTCCGCTTTGCGAAAACGGCTGAACGGATCGAGGTCCTGCCAAGTGTGAAGACTTTTGTAGGCCAAAGAAACATTGTATTAGATGGGGGTCCCGATTCATCACGGCAGGATTCGATGCGGCCGTCGCCAAATTACTTTGGCCACGTGTCAGTATTAGACTACGTTTACTAGTTGAATAGTCTTGCTATTAGGCTTTTTCCCATTTTTATTTTTTTTTATTTTTTGCGAGTTAACAATTTTTTACAGAGAAATTCCCTCGCTCAGTGGCGAACTTGCCTGTAAACGTTTTTAACCAAACTATTTGTGGCTGTACGCAGAGGCCATGCGTGCATTTGACGCCCTCGAATTTTTTCAAAATATACAGACAGTATGAAACATGTTTCATTACATTTGCTGTGTAGTGTTGCTGTAACATGAAAAGGAAAACTGGGAAGTGGAGAGATTCTGAAGAATTAATCAAAAACAAGAAGAATGCGTTTATCGAACGCAAATTATAGTACCAAGAAATCGCCAAAGTAATTTGGCAAAGGCCGCATCGATCCCCCTGCCCCTCCCTGTGCGATGGGGACTGATCTAATACAGTGCTGATCCCCCGATCAAGTCTCCAACCCAAACAGCTTGAACCGTTCAGCCGTTTTTGGAGAGCTCGCCCGCATGACAGACGTCTTGATTATCGATTGCAATAGTTGGCATGTATTCCATACGGTCTAAAATGAATTATTCAGTTTTTTTAAATGATATGAGTGATTCTTTTGTCCCTTCGCTGCAAGTTTAGAAAAATAATCTGCACAGTTAGGCCCACTATACAGCGTGCTGAATTCTGCTTTGGTTGTGAAGCGCGAGCCTCACATTTCGAAAAAAATGGCTAAATGAAAAAGAAGAATTAATTGCAATTCACTGTACCAAAAACTGCTAATATCATATCCGATTCGTTGGAGTATAGAGTGGCACGTGGAGTCTCTCATTTTTTCTATAAGTCCGGTCGTATATTCCTGTATAATGTCAACGATCGAGCCGTGTCTAGAGTATAGCAGAACGAATTACTGAATTACGTGAATGTGACACTGATTGCAACAGTCTGTTTGTGTGGTTCTGCAGCGAACGACGATCTCAAGTGTTACAATCAGTCGTTCTTTCGCGCACCGGAACCACAATCAGAGGCACTTGGATTAGAGGCGCCAGAACCAAAAGCACATCTAGGCTTAGTACCTGCAACATACTCAACACAGGAACTGAAATTACCGACGCCGATAGAGGTAGCGGAAGAACCAAAGGATACGCAGGTACCAATACTGGGACAAATGGAGAAACCGAAAAATGAAACTCGGGAGCCTGACGCCGAGAGCGAGGATCCGCCTGCCGAAGTGATAACAACTGAAACCTTTCCTTGCAAAATGACATGTAGTTTGTACACTGAAGAAAACAGTCTTCGCGCTAAATGTGGATGTGGCGCCCGCAATTGCCCGGCGTTCTTTTGTCAGCCGGAATTTCCCAAACCAAGGCCCAGCTGGTTAATTGGCGAATCATCAGCAGGATATCCTATAAATGCTCTGTGTCCGTGCAAGTGCAAGGACCTCAGTTCACAGCCAGAATGTGAATGCATCGGCTCGTCGACGGAACACAGATGCGACTTCCGTACATGGCGCTGCATCTTTGGAACGCGTAGATCAGGTATTCGTACTCTATGTGTCCATAATTATTGCACATACCCAAGCAATTCGGTATGGACTGGTATGGAACGCTACCCGTACTGGCGATAGTAGGCCTAACCGTTACTACTGTTGACGAAGCTGTGAGTTCTGCAGTATAACAACAGTTTCTGGTAGATGCGGTTTAATTGGAAAACACTGTCTGTTTGTGTGGTTCTGCAGCGAACGACGATCTTAAGTGTTACAATCAGTCGTTCTTTCGCGCACCGGAACCACAATCAGAGGCACTTGGATCAGAGGCGCCAGAACCAAAAGCACATCTAGGCTTAGTACCTGCAACATCCTCAACACAGGAACTGAAATTACCGACGCCGATAGAGGTAGCGGAGGAACCAAAGGATACGCAGGTACCAATACTGGGACAAATGGAGAAACCGAAAAATGAAAGTCAGGAGCCTGACGCCGAGAGCGAAATAGGTGGCGCTATCGAGGATTCGCCTTCCGGGGCGATGAAGGCTGAAGCTGGTAAGAACAGCGATAAGAGTGCTGCTACTAAGAGTAGTTTTCTGGGTTCAGCTATTCTGATTTGCTGTTTCGTCTGCAGCCTGCTGCGCTACGTAACTGATTCGGCTTATAGCTTATAGCTTATAGGCTTATTTCACACTTATTTTTGGTAAAATCTCGGAGTTTGTGCCCAGCTGCTTTTCCCGCATGTTGCCCACTAGTTTTCCTGCACTTCTAACCTATTCGTTGTCAGTTGTTTTTATTTGCTGACAAATTAACTCAGTTTCTTCGTTTATTTATTTCTACGAAAAAAATCGTAGTTATTTCACGCTGCGCAGAGGCTATGTCATGTGAATTCGGCCAATTTTTCAGAAGTTTAACAAATGTAGTGCCTTACTTTTCATTTAGTGCATAGCAGAGTGTCTATAGTTTTTAGTGTCGGGTAGGTGTGTTGAGTGGGGACATCTAGGAAACAGATGTACCGTACGGTATAGAGCTGTACAGTGTAGGGCCTATCATTGTGAATATTGCATGACAGGGAAACAGCTTAGGTTATAGGCCTACCACGCGACGTAATAACAGAATTTTTTTTCAAATAAACTGAAACAAAGCAACGTTAAAAACCGATACTTGTTAAGTTTAAAAATTCATAAAACACAGATTTGATTACCGTTAAATGTTATACTATGTGACAGTGATTCTAAGCACAGGGCAAGGATTATTATAATTGCATAAACATTGAATAATTCACGAATACGAATGTTGGAAAGTTAGTTGTGTTTAGAATTAATTTTACTTAAAGTTAATTTTACTTCTTATAACAGTGCCAATAACATAAACCTGATAGATGCAACAAAAATAAAACGCAAAAATGAGTAAGACAGGAAATTATCGGTACGTTTTATCTGACACGAAAATTAAGCACACGGTGTCCGAAAAAATAGAACCAATAGTGTTTCAGACAACTTTAACAAACGCAAATGTGTATCTGTAATTTTTGCATGAAATGTCGCTAATGTAATGCAAAACCAAACTAACACAACAGATGTCCGCTGCAACTAAACAATGTCAAGTACTTTACCTTGTGAATTATACGATCGTCATGCATGAAAACGCACACCGTAATAACTGACAAGTGCAAGAAAATCAGACGGGGAAGATCAAGTGTTCGATTCGACTAGTCAGTGGTCAACGAAAGCTGTAAAGTCCACACTCATCGCAAAAGCACAATGTCAGAACTGAAAGCAGTACTCGAAATGACAGAAGCCTGACATAAACTGAAAGACGACGACGCCACTGACACACAACTGCAGCAATGACGGCGTAATCCAGCTTGGCCCACTCGGTGCTGATGCGATGTTTGAGGTCGTCGAGATCAGTGTTACGTGTTGTGTGCACCGTCTGTTGCAGTAGGCTCCACACGCTGTAGTCGACCAGATTTAGAGGCCACAGTAGCGGCAAAATTCTTTCCAGGAACTTCACGGTAGCGCGTGAAAAGGGCATTTTGATGTAGTGATGGTACTTTTTATAATTTTAGTTACTTTGAATGTCAAGATAAATTGTGCCAAAAATTACGAGAATTTGTTTAACTTTGCCAAAGTTATGCCTAGAATACTAGTGGTTCTATTTTTTCCGGACAGGGTGTAGAACGAGTTAACGTTAGAATGAATTAACATTAGAATTTAAATCACTGCTATTTATATTTAATTTTATTATGTATTTTGCTATTATATAAGACAAAATTAATTATTCTTGAAATAATGGCGACGTCAATAGTTCTGACTCCCGATTTGAAACTTTAACTATGAAACTTAAAATAGCACGAATTTCGAACTTCTGGGATGTTTAAATTGTTATTTAAAATTATTTGTATGTTGACTTTAAAAACTATAATCGTAGTCGTCACAACATTGAAGATATAGGCCTAGGTTGCATGAATTTCGCCATTTGCACTACTGACATTGACATAGCATTTATGACTGATGTTTTTTGGCAAATTATTTTTTTAAATTATCGGTTATTAGCTTTGGTAAACGACACGATGAAATATTGTATCTGTGGCTGATTTGATATTCGGAATAAATGTTCATTTTATCTTGTTTTACGTATCTTTAGTATTTGGTTGTTGTCAGCATTTCTATTTTGTTCGTTGATTAGGCCTAGGCTAGGCCTATGCCTCTTAATTATTTTGCTGCATTCGTCGGTTCCCAGAAGTTCTCCTGCCCCAAGTATAACCATACGTCCATAAGTAAGCCTAGGTATGGGGGCAGTCAGCAGGGATGTGGTCTCGGTCTCGACGGTCTCGGTCTCGAGACGCACCAATGTCTTGTCTCGGTCTCGGGAGGCTGACGTCACGGTATCAGCTATTTACGTCTCGTGCCCAAGACGTTATTTTCGACCAAATTATGCAAGCCACATTAATAAAATGAGCCAAATCAGTAGTCGCTATTTATGGCTGTGTTAACCCGCCTTGTACGTTAACATTATGTATTATTATTATTATTATTATTATTATAGCGCTTCTCGTTTCGAGATGCGGTGCTGCAGACGTACAGCGGAAGTCAGATTATTATTATTATTATTATTATTATAAACGCGTGACACGGCAAACAATGACTGTAGGCTAACAAAGTCAATACCGGAACAGAAAATACACAACACAATAAAA
>Ga0126335_1002273_pt1 | contig 11390 bp, 13 predicted proteins | sample OlaspJWI45metaG_FD_108409 | JGI IMG/M metagenome (GOLD analysis project Ga0126335, IMG submission 108409) | Marine gutless worms symbiont microbial communities from Oahu, Hawaii - Olavius sp. 1 OAHU.JWI-45 metaG | ecosystem: Host-associated > Annelida > Digestive system > Unclassified | place...
TACGCTGATTGAGCAAATCCAGTGGATACAGGATAGGAATCACCGCTCCTATCTATCGCATAGAAAAAAAAGAGAAAAACAATTTTTAAAAGAACCATAAGTTACGTTGTAGGGCTAGTGTATAATACTTATACAATTCTTATAGAATATCGGAATTATTTTCGAAATACTTAAGGAAAAATTGGCATTACAGATGCAATATTTTCATCTTGTAAAAATTTTCAATTTGAACCAACCGGCGGTCAGTCGTGCCGTTGGCCGTGGGTTCTGCGGGACGCTCATTGCAATATTGGTTACTTGGAAAACTCAGTAACAAATATGAGATTCGCTCCGCAATATTCCGGTCGCCTTTTTGGGGCCAGGACACGGACGGAATGTGACTTGAGATACTTATCAAAAGAGATCGTTTTAGAGCGGCCTTTGAAGGCAAGGTAGGCGATATGCCGCAGGTAACGCATATGATTAACTATTATCCAACAATTCAAACCGCTTGTGCGACCTCAATTAATATTTTAGGTTCTTCTCCAAATTGCCGACAACCGGCAGGGCGATCTGCAGAGAATGCCAACTATCGATGGGCTCACGTCCCGCAAAAGGTTCGGTAGGGCTGCGCCGAAGGGGGCGGTGGCAGGCGGAAGCCGGCCTGTTCCGGCGGATCCTGGTAGGGTTGGGACAGAAAACCCAGCAGTTTTTCCATGACCGTAAAATCGGCCCGCTCCACGGCCGCCTCCAGGGCTTGTTCCACCCGGTGGTTGCGGGGGATGACCGCCGGGTTGTGGGTATTCATGAGCCGGCGGGATGCCTCCCGGGAATCAGGTTGCCGTTTTAGCCGGGCCTGCCAGCGTTCGAACCACTGCTTAAAATCCGGAGCCCGGAACGCGCTGGCCTCCGGCAAGGAACCGGATGCCAGTTCGCGAAAGGTGTTGGTAAAATCCGCCCCGTGTTTTTGCATGCAATCTAGCAGGTCCACCACCAGGGCGCCGTCATCGGCTTCCTGATTCAACAGCCCCAGTTTGGCCCGCATGCCCGCCAGCCAGAAATGACGGAAGGTGTCTGAAAATCCAGAGATTGCCTCGTTTGCCATCGATACGGCCTTTTGCGGATTCTCGTTAATTAGCGGTAACAGCGTCTCGGCAAACCGGGCAAGATTCCACTGGGCGATCTGCGGCTGCCGGCCGTAGGCGTATCGGCCGCTGTGATCGATGGAACTGAAGACGGTATTCGAATCGTAGGCGTCCATAAACGCGCAGGGGCCGTAGTCGATGGTTTCACCGCAAAGGGACATGTTGTCGGTGTTCATGACGCCGTGGATGAAGCCAACCAGCAGCCAGTGGGCCACCAGGGACGCCTGCCGCTCCATGACGGCCCCAAGCAGGGCAAGATACGGGTTTCTGCTCGCGACCAGATCAGGAAAGTGGCGACGGATGGTGTAATCGGCCAGCGTCCGAATCTCGTTGGGTTTGCCCCTCGCCGCCGCATACTCGAAAGTGCCCACGCGGATGTGGCTGGCTGCCGTGCGGGTGAGAATCGCCCCCTGCAGGACGGTTTCACGGAACACCTGTTCACCGGTGGTCACCACCGCAAGGCTGCGGGTCGTCGGTATGTCTAAAGCGTGCAGGGCCTCGCTGATGATATACTCCCGAAGCATCGGCCCCAGGGCCGCCCGCCCGTCCCCCTGCCGTGAAAACGGGGTCCTGCCGGACCCTTTGTACTGGATGTCGAAGCGCTCACCTTTCGGTGTCACCTGCTCGCCCAGCAATATTGCCCGCCCATCGCCCAGCATGGTGAAAGAACCGAATTGATGCCCCGCATAGGCCTGAGCGAGAGGCTCGGCCCCCTCGGGGATCCTGTTGCCCGAGAAAACGGCGGCGCCCTCGTCGCCCTTCAGGACATCGGGGTTCAGCCCCAAAAACTGCGCCAGCGCTACGTTGAAAACCACGAGTTTCGGTGTGCGCACCGGTACTGGATTAAGCCGGACATAGAAAGCCTCCGGCAACTGTGCGTAGCTGTACTCGAACTTCCACCCGGCGTCCGGGTGGTTTTGTCTGCTGCTGGGCCTCATAGAATTATCCTGCCTCTCAAATGAAGTGAATGACAACAAAACATTGGGCTGGGATACCCGGAGGTCAAGAGGAGGGGTGCAAAATGAGGTTTTTCACTTTAATTTGTTGAGTTCAGCCTCCAGGTAGCCCAAAAAGACGTCTCTGGCATCTTTTGCCTTCTGCTCATCTGTGATAAGCACTATCGAGTATATTGGTAATTCTGGTAATTCCAGGTGGGAAGGCGCTTTTCTTAAACCTTCTTTTAATGGTCCTTTGGCAAAATAGATAATCCCATGCCTGCATGAACAGCAGCTTGAATGTTTGCAATGGAAGTTCCTGTGAACAGCACCTCCCATTTTCGATTCGCTTTTTCAAGACCTTCAGTGGCAATTTTTCTAAAACTACACGGTGACGGTAATAAGACAAGATGTAGCACATCATGAAGAGATACTTCGGTATCCTTACCAATTACCCCAATTAAAGGCTTTTGAGTAAGGACACGGCAGCTTCCCTGATATGCGTCTTTTCCGGTCACCACTAAATCCAACTCGCCATTTTCAAACTGGGGAAGGAGAAACGCATGAAAGCAATAGTCGCAAAAAGTGGCAGCGAGGCACAAGACGCTGGAGCCTTTATTTTGGAAGAACAGCCAATACCTGAGCCGGGAACACAGGATCTTTTGGTTCGCGTGATTGCCATCGGGATGAATCCTGTAGATACAAAGGTCCGCCAGAGGTCAGAAAAAGATAGCGTGCTTGGCTGGGATGCCTATGGGATTGTCGAAAAAACGGGCGCAGGCGTGACCGGGTTTAAAGCGGGGGACAAGGTCTTTTATGCGGGTGATATCACCCGACCAGGGAGCAACAGTGAATTTCATATGGTAGATCAGCGAATAGCTGCGCTAGCTCCTAATAAGCTCTCACCTGAAGATGCCGCGGCAATGCCTCTGACTTCAATAACTGCGTGGGAAGGTTTGTTTGATCGCTTGGGTTTTGTCCCGGAAGCAGGCGCTAATTCCGGTAAAAGCATCCTGATAATAGGTGGTGCAGGAGGCGTTGGTTCCATAGCAATACAGTTAGCCCGTTGGGCTGGATTGAAAGTGTTTGCAACCGCATCGAGGGCGGAAACAGTTGAATGGTGCAAGAATTTAGGTGCTGACACGATCCTGAACCACAGAAATAATCTCTATGAAGAGCTAAAAGCAATCGGAACCGATTCAGTTGATGCTATCTTTTGTACGACTCAAATGGAAAGGCATTGGGAGGTGATGGCTGAATGCATCCGTCCTCAAGGTCGCATCGTGCTTATCGATGACCCGGTCGATTCAGTGGACATTACAGTGTTTAAATTTAAGAGCGTCACAATTTCCTGGGAATTCATGTACACCAGATCCATGTTTGAGACCGATGATATGTCCGAGCAAGGTAAATTGCTTGCGACTGTAGCCGGACTGTTGGATGAAGGCACCCTTGTCACAACTCGACAGAAGACTTTGACCGGTTTAACACCTGAAAATATCCAGGCAATGCACATTAAACAGGAGAGTGGAACAATGATGGGTAAACAGGTTCTTATTCTTTAGAAGTAAACAGAACTCTCATTGAATCAAATAGATAGTAGGAAGGAACCATAATTTAAACTGCCTGCACTTTTAAACAAAGCCCAACTTCATAAGAAATGCAGGGTACCAAAAAAACACTTAACCAAAACAGAGGAGCCAGAAACATGGCTAAATTAACTCAGGGGTCGGGGAGTTTTTTAAGCAATGATAGAACCTGTGGGAATATGGATCATCCGGATCAGACGCTCCTGGATAGGGCAGGAATGACGGGCTTTCTATCCGAAAACTCCCCGACTGCTCAATTAACTGTCGTTGCTAATATCACCGCCAAAGCCGACAAGATTGATCCGGTAAAGGCTGAGCTCGAAAAGCTCATCCCTTTAACGCGCACCGAAGAGGGCTGCATTAATTACGATCTGCACCAGGATAATGAAAATCCTGCTCTTTTCATGTTCTACGAGAATTGGGAATTCCGTGAGCTTTGGCAGGCGCACATGGGCAATAAGCACCTGCAGGACTACATGGCCGCAACGGAAGGCGCGGTTGAGGAATTCACTCTGAACAAGATGACACAAATTGCCTAAACAAACCAGATTGCACGGGCGCAACCCGGCAAAACTGGAAAATGTGGAAAGAACACTCTCGGCGCTACCGGATGGTGGGCGAGTTGAAAGCTACGTGTCTGATTTATCACGCATGGCAGATGTAAAGGTACTCGCGAATGCAGTGGCTGAAATAACACGATAACAAATTTACGGAGACAGATATGGGTCGCATCTTAAATATCTAATATCAGCATCCACGAGGATGGCCTTGAACCGGCCCTGGAAAAGATGGCCGGTTCTGCCTCGTTTCCGGTTGAAATAGGTGGCATAGCTGACATTGATCCATTGAACCGCCATACTCAGATTCGGTTCCGGGGTCTGTGCCAGCAGGTGGTAATGATTATCCATCAGGCAGCAGGTAGGGAAGATAAATCGAATTTTCAATATTAAATATTTAAGATGCGACCCTTATCTGTTACCTTGTGTCGGAGCCATTGGTACCATACCGCCAGAAGTTGGATTCAGCAGCGCTGTCATGCCAATATATCGGGGCAACGGCAATGGAGGAGCCCGCAGCAGCCGAAAGAACCAGCAATTCCACGTCGAAGGAAAATGTCCTGATGGTGGTTTTTAATATAATTTTATTCAGCAGGTCCGCACCGAATGCCTTGAGAGCACATTGTGTATCTATGATCTTACCGGTCTGCGGAAACAGCCTGGAAAAAAGAAGACCGCGTAAACCGACCATGAGGCGGTCAAATTCAATCAATCCCTGGACCTCGCCATTTGGCCCCCAGGGTCCGCGGCAGATGCTTCCCATGTCGTAGCGTGACCCGATGGCTAACCGGCATTTTTCGTCCAGGCCGGCCAGAAGAAGTCCCAGCTGATGAACCGGCGCCGCCATATCGGCATCCGTGTAGACGATCACATGGGCGTCGCCCCTGCCTTTGTGATCCTGCAGGGACTGCCACATTCCATATTGTATGGAGCCGCCTTTGCGGCTCTCGTCGGTGGTGTTCAATCCGCGGATCACCGGCAGTTGCTTGTCAATGGCATCTTTCAGAAACAGCAATTTCGCGTTGGCAATTCCCTCTGATGCTATGATCTGTTTTGCTTTTTCTCCGCTCCGGTTGGGGCAGCCGTCATCGACAAACAATAGGTCGAAGGTGATCGATGTGTCGGAAAAAAGCCATTTCAATTGCCTGACTTTACGTCGAATAAAGTCTTCGCCGTTGGGATTACCCTTCTGTTGTGGAAAAATTCGATTGTGTTCGTTGTACATGGCGATGATCAGTGAAATATGGACGGATGGGTTGGTTTGCAAGACAACCATTCTGGAGCGAGCCATTTTTAAAGCCAGGTACAAGGCATTTTTAAAGGTCTTCTGACTTGATGTCAGACTATTGTCCAAAGCCTGAAGTTTTGAGATGCTGGGGAATGCATCCATCAAATCGAGGGCCGTTTCTTCAAGTCGATAATCCTGACTCCCGTCCGTTAGATCTATTTCGTCAGGAAGCTTTTCGATAAACCTGTCAATGTTGGATTCCCACGCAGATATGTCTGCTGCATCAGTGGAAACGGCCATCTGATCGAGTGGTTTTACGCTGTCAAGCATAGGCGCCAAGTTTTCCGCGATCCGCTTGAACTCCTCGAGGTTCAAACCCAGCAGAAAATCTGACAGTTTAAGAATAGATGAAACGTCGCACTCGGCGCTTAGCAAATGTTGATAGGAATTGGCCATGGCAGCAAATTGCCGGATCATTCGAAAGTAGCTTTGCAGGCTTTCCAGGCTTCCTCCAAGCGCGTCGGCGGGAGGAAGATGCAGGGTCCTTTCCAGCAATTCGATCAGGTGTTTGGTGGACAATTCCGAAGCTTTCAGTCCAGAACTGGATTCGGCTGGGAGATCGGTAGCCTTAGCGTTCATAAGGGCAACTTTCTGTATGGTCTCAGATCGTGATAATCAAATTCGCACCTGATGTCATTATGCGAAAACCGGGTTCTAAATGGACATTGTCGATCGCAGGTAATTTACTTGCTAATCTTCAATACGGAATACTCATGCTAACATAAAACCACCAATAATGGTATCTGTCATAGGGGATTATCAATATGGAATCTCGTGAAATCCAGGGGTCGCACATGATTTTATGCGTTGTTTAGAAGAAAAATTGGAATATACATATTACAAGAGCATTGTGAACATAGCCATAATTATTGGCTTTGGCCATTACTGTTTACCGGTAATGGTGTACGAGTTCTCGGAGTTAAATTTCTTGTCGAACCAAGCTATATCAGGGGTCGGGGAGTTTTCGGATACAATGACCGTCATTCCTGCGCTATCCGGGAGCGTTCAATCAGGGTGATCTAAAGTCCCTCGATCTCTGGGGTTGCTTAAAAAACTCCCCGACTGCTCAGCTATATAGCTGTAATTTAGACAAAAGCGTCCTAAAAATAGTCATTTATGATGATTTTTTCGCCTCTATTTCTTCGATGCGACGCCGCAGATACGCCTGTTCGACCACATTTTGTGTTAAGGTCAGCGCAATCTGATAGGCCCTCTTGGCTTCAGCCCGACGGTCACAGCCGCGCAGCAGGTCGGCCCGGGCGGCATGAAAAAGATAGTAATCGGCCAGGGATTCCGTTGCACCTATTTGATCAATTAAGCCAAGTCCAGCCAGAGGTCCATTGGCCATGGCTACCGCAACGGCGCGGTTGAGTGCCACAACTGGCGAAGGGTTAAACTTAGCCAGTTCTTTATATAACAAAGCTATTTGGCCCCAGTCCGTCTCCCCGGCACCGGCCGCCTGGGAATGGAGTCCACTGATGGCGGCTTGAATCTGGTAGGAGCCTGGTTTTTGCATTTGCAGGGCATGCTCCAGCACCGTCAAGCCTTCATTAAAAATATGATAAGTTTAAGCCGGTCGTCAGGAATAGTTTCCGCCGGGGGAACTTCGGGCATTTGTTGGTCCAGCTCGATCAGATTCTGCAAAATCTTCGTCTTTTGGGCCAGGGTCTGATCACGCAGCAGCCGATCAATGGCTTTTCGTCTGGCCGTGGTGGTCAGCCACGCGCCTGGATTGCGGGGAATACCTTTGGTTGGCCAGCGTTCCAGAGCGATGCCAAGCGCATCCTGCAATACATCTTCAGCCAGATCAAAGTCTCTCAACAGGCCTATCAGAGTGGCGATAACGCGACCGGATTCCTTGCGAAATATTTAAATCTATATTATCACAAAATATATAATTAAAATCTTGACTATTTAGATTTGAATAAATACAAGTGATGATTAACACAATTTCCCGAAAGGTTAATTCAATGGTTTCCAGCAACGAAAAAGTTATCAAGGAAATTGTAGAGTCCATCCGACGATTGGTACGTGCTGAATACTTGGATTCCCAGAAAATGAGCAAACAGTATGGCTTGACCGGCCCCCAGAGTTTAGTCTTACGGCTGTTAATTAAGAATGGGGCCTTGTCGTCTGCGGATTTAAGCCGTCAGATGTATGTTACCCCGTCTAATATTACCGGCATCATCGATCGCCTTGAAAAAAAGGGGTTGGTGGAACGGATCCGCAAACAGGGCGATCGCCGGGTAGCATTGATTACGCTCACCCAATCCGGTCAAGAACTGGGTATAACCATTCCCGATCCGATCGAAAAAAAAATCGTCAATCAACTGGCCGATCTGGAAGTGGAGCATCTTCAAATATTGGCCGTGGCAATGAATCAAATTCTAAACTTGATCGATACGAAAAGCGCGGAGGAAGCATCCCTGGAAGTAGTTCTGTAGGCAGCAACACCATGTCGGAGAGGTAACCATTGCCAACAGTTAAAGATGATCGCTAACCATATCAGCAAAAGGAGGGCAGCTATGCCGAAACTGGAAAAGCTTCAACGATTATTGTCAGAAGGAAGGATTACTCGCCGTGAATTTATTGCCCGGGTATCAGCTCTGGGTCTAATGGTCGCCGTGTCACCCGCATTGATGAGCAGCACGGCTAAAGCGGCGACACCCCAAAAAGGCGGGCGCCTTATTATAGGTATTACCGGCGGGTCAACCACAGATTCCATGGACCCGGCAACACTGACTTCCAACATGAACCAGAACCTCAACTGGCAGATCAGAAACAGTCTGGTGGAAATCGATCACAATTTCAATGCCATCCCTGAACTGGCCGAGTCCTGGGGATCCACTCCTGACGCCAAAGTGTGGACTTTTAAGCTGCGCAAGGGCGTAGAATTCCACAATGGCAAAACCATGACAGCCGAGGATGTGATCTTTTCCATAAACCACCATCTGGGCGAAAAATCCAAATCTGCAGCTAAAGGATATTTAAAAAGTATTCAAAATATTAAAGCTGACGGAAAATATGAAGTTATTTTTGAGCTTTCCGGGGGCAGTGCTGATTTTCCGTTTATCATAAGCGACTATCACTTGACCATTTGTCCGGCCGGCACTCAAGGCCCGGAATTTGAAAAAGGCATCGGTACCGGGGGGTACATTTTAGAGAGCTGGGAACCCGGTGTCAGGGCTTTTGCAAAACGCAATCCCAATTACTGGAAAGAAGGGCGAGCCCATTTTGATGAGATCGAATCCCTCTCTATTGTTGATACCAGTGCCAGAACCAATGCATTAAAAACCGGCCAGATAAACTACATGGATCGTGTCGAACTTAAAACAGTACATCTCCTGAAAAGGATGCCGGGAATCAATGTGTCGGCAATAACGGCAACCGCACACTACACCATCCCCATGCGGTTGGATCAAAGTCCATACGGTGACAACAATGTTCGCATGGCCTTAAAGCTGGCTGTTGACCGTGAAGAATTGGTCAAACAAATATTACGCGGTTACGGCGAACCCGGCAATGATCATCCCATTGCACCTGTCAACAAATATCATGCAAAAAACCTGGAGCAAAGAAAATATGATCCGGAAAAGGCCAGATTTTACATGAAAAAAGCAGGCATGCTGGACCATACTTTTAATTTGCATGCAGCAGATGCTGCCTTTGCCGGAGCGGTGGACGCTGCCGTCCTCATGAAGGAACAGGCTAAAAAAGCAGGCATCAACATAAATGTTGTCCGGGAACCTGATGATGGTTACTGGAGCAATGTCTGGATGAAAAAAGAGTGGAGCATGTGTTACTGGGGTGGACGGCCCATCGAGGATATGATGTTCTCTGTTGCTTACTCAGAGGGTGCCCCCTGGAATGATACCCTATGGAAAAATGATCGTTTCAACAAACTGCTGATCAGCGCAAGAGCAGAGCTGGATACAGATAAACGCAGAAAGATATACGAGGAAATGCAGGAAATATGCAGAAATGACAGCGGAACGGTTGTTCCAATGTTCAACCAGATGGTTGAAGCCAGTTCAGATAAGCTGGCGCATGGACCTATTTCGGGGCACATGGCTCTGGATGGCATGCGAAACGGCGAAAGATGGTGGTTCGCCTAACAGAATGTCCCAAAACTGACATGAATCCGACCCGCGATACAAAGGTATTCTGCAAGAAGGGAGTATGGCATAATTGATCATTAAGAGCGCGTTCATATGCTGAGAGAATAACTGGCAATGGACAGTTATTTCAGGGGTCGGGGAGTTTTTTAAGCAATGATAGAACCTGTGGGAATATAGATCATCCGGATCAGATGCTCCTGGATAGCGCAGGAATGACGGGCTTTCTATCCGAAAACTCCTCGACTGCTCAGTTATTTGAAAATGATGAAACATATTGCCGATCTGTATCGACAATATGAGACACAAATGACTGATATTGCAAAGGTAGAAAAAATCACTTCTCTTTATATTTTCTCACATTGAGGGCCTTCCAATCCAGCAGCGGATACTGCCGAATACGTCCCTGGAGGTTCTCCTCGGATGTGATCAAAAAGGGCTCTATCACGCCTTCATCGAGTAACCTATCCGTTAATTCCCTCTCAGTTTCAGTAAAAAGGTAGTACTGCATCGAACTTTCTACGGCATGCACTTACATGTTCCCTTCCATCCTCAACAGCTTTGCCTCTACCGGCTGGAAAGTCAACTTGAAGTCAGGCAAAAGTTGCCGTTCAAGTTCGTTGAAATCCAAATCAACCTCTTGTGGCGAAACTATTCGCCAAACCTTACGGTTCATTGTCCTGAATAAAACGAAACCCAAACGGATAAGAGTAGGATCGAGCTCGACGTAGGTAATTAATTGGTGGAGTGTCGGAACGACAGCTTGATTTAGGAAAAATTTCATTCGAATTACCGGCTTGATGGGGGGACTTTTTGCTTGACAAAACGGAAGTTAGAATATTAAAAAATAAAAATTGGTCAGACCGGCAATACCGGTCTTGCCGCTTTGATAGGAGCCGCCCATGCAATTTCAGAAATTACCCCAGGCACAATATCAAAAACGAAGTTCCATTATCGCCGATGACATCTTCCGGCGAATCCATCGAAATGAATTGAAGGCAGGCATGAAGCTGCCATCGGAGCGGATCATTGCCGAACAATTGGGCGTCAGCCGCCCCTCGGTGCGGGAGGCGATCAGTGCGCTGCAGATCGTCGGCGTCTTAGAAAGCCGGCCTGGAGACGGCACTTATATATGCAAACATATCGGATTCAAGGATCTCTGTCAGAAAGCCGTTCAGGTTCTCGAGAATTGCGACAGCCCGCTGGAATTGTTGCACGCCCGGAAAGCTCTGGAGATCGGAGCGACGCGATTGGTCATTAAAGTGGCCACCCAAAGCGAGATTCAGTTTATCCAGAATGCCTGGCAAAGGAAATTCGAGGCCGGAAGCAAGGGCAACTATGACGGATACCTGGAACAGGCTTATGAATTTCACATGGCCATAGGACGCGCCACGGGCAATTCTCTGATCGTGCGGATGACCGAAAACCTGCTGCAGGCCACCCAGCAGCCTCTCTGGCTCAACATGCGGCGGACATACTATGCTTCTGACGCCAATCGAATCAAGGAAATGCTCGATGTCCATGATCGAATTGTCAAGGCCATTCAGGCCCGGGAAACCGGGCCGGCGATCGAAGCCATCGAAGCACATTTCGACATACTGATTCAGCGAACATACAATTTAAGCGATGCGTATACGGAATCCAATACTTCAGGGAATTAATCACCTAACGAATAAGGATAGATTGTGTGAGCGAAGCGAACCACGATCTTATCCTGTGGTTGGACAAGCCCGATACGTGGGGTCCGGTTCTTATATAAGCAAATATCTTTTTTGACAGTGA
>Ga0126335_1002274_pt1 | contig 11389 bp, 11 predicted proteins | sample OlaspJWI45metaG_FD_108409 | JGI IMG/M metagenome (GOLD analysis project Ga0126335, IMG submission 108409) | Marine gutless worms symbiont microbial communities from Oahu, Hawaii - Olavius sp. 1 OAHU.JWI-45 metaG | ecosystem: Host-associated > Annelida > Digestive system > Unclassified | place...
ACTATAAGGAGAAGTGCGTCCTAAAATAATGGAATGGTATAAGTGCCTGTAATTATAGTATTTAAAAATTATAATAAAATATATTGACAAAAGGACTATAGGATGTCCCGCTGTTTCTCTAGAATTAAATCTGTTTATTCAAGGCGGCCGGCGTGACGAGCTTGCCGATCGTCAGGCCCTGGACGATAATGGAGAATATGACCACGGTGTAGGTGATGGTTAGAATGATATCCCGTTCGCGGCCCGGTGGCAGCGACAACGCCAGGGCCACCGAAATGCCGCCGCGCAGGCCTCCCCAGGTAAGAATGATGATAACATTCGCGCTGAAGGTGCGAAAGCGCCGCATGAATGTGATGGGCAAAGCCACGCTCACAAACCGTGACAGCAGCAGCAGCGGAATCAACAGCGCACCGGCGACCAGATAGCTCTGGTTCCAGGAAAGGACCAGCACTTCCAGGCCGATCAGAACAAACAGGACCACGTTCAGCACCTCGTCCACCAGCTCCCAGAAATTGTCCAGATGTTTGCGTGTGCGGTCGGACATCGCCAGGAGCCGGCCGCGGTTGCCTATCAACAGGCCGGCTACCACGATGGCAATCGGTCCGGACAGGTGCAGCGCGTCTGCCAGGGCATAGCCACCGGCCACCAGGGCCAGGGTGATCAGTACTTCCACCTTGTAGTTATCGACACTTTTCAGCATTTTGTATGCAATGCCGCCAATGGCCAGGCCGTAGACAATACCCCCGATTGCCTCCTTGGCAAACAGCCATGCCACCGTCCCGGCCGTGATGTCGTGTCCCCCCGCAGCAATCTGCAGCAACACCAGAAACACCACCACCGCCACGCCGTCGTTTAACAGCGATTCTCCGCAAATTTTGGTTTCCAGGCTTTCCGGCACACCGGCTTTTTTCAGGATGCCGAGCACGGCAATCGGGTCGGTGGGGGATATCAGTGCGCCGAACAAAAAGCAGTACATCAGTGGAAGCCCGATGTTGAGCCGGTCCAGCACAAACCAGGCCAGAAACCCGATCATAAACGTCGAACCGATGGTGCCCACCGTGGCCAGCGTGCCGATGATCCACTTCTGGCGCGCCAGGCGGTTAATGTCGATGTGCAGCGCTCCGGCAAACAGCAGAAAGCTCAACATGCCGTGCAAAAGGGTTTCATCAAAATCGATGCTGCCGAGCAGTCTGAGCGCATCTTCCTCCAGACCGGATCCCAGAGGTCCCAGCAGAACAATCCCGAGGGATCCTAAAAGCGAGATGACCATGACCCCGATGGTGGTGGGCAGTTGGATGAAGCGGTAGTTGATGTAGCTGAACACCGCTGAAAGTGAGATCAAAATGGCCAGGATGTTAAATAGTTTCATAAATTCCTGTCCCCAGGAAGTAAGTTACAGGTGTTGTCAAACGTCTATGACCGCTGTCTGTCTCAAACTAAAGGATTAAAAATTGCACATTACCGATCTTTGTCTTATCGTATCTTAAAACTAACCGCACGGGTTAAGATAAGGAACAACATAATGAAAGCGCTGATACTCCTGTCGCACGGCAGTCGCCGCCCCGAATCGAATGCTGAAATGCAAGCCCTTGGGTCCCAAATCCATGTGTTGCCGGATAATCCTTTTGCACATGTCGCCTGCGCTTTTCAACAGTTCGCCGAACCGGGCTTTAAACAGACGGTCGAAGATCTCATTGATCGGGGTGTTACGAACATTGTGGTTTTGCCTCTTTTTCTGGCTTCCGGCAGCCACGTGCTGTTCGATGTGCCTGAAATGATCGAAGCTGCCCGAGCACAACACCCCCGGGTGAGCATGACGGTAATGCCTCACCTCGGGCAGACACAGGGACTGGCCCGATTCCTGCTGGATCAGGCAAACGGTTACTAACTGCTCATCGCTGCGGCCTGGGTGTCGATATTCGGTCGACAGGTTTCGATCTACAAGCGTTTGCAGAAACGCCCGAATGAAACGTTCGCATCAAATAGTGCTGTTTCTTATATGTTCAATCGGGGCTCATTTTCGCCCGGTCCGGCTCGGGCGGACTGGATCCGGACATTTGCCAGGAGCGCAAAGGCCGACGGGCCTGGACTGTTGATTCCGGTCGGCGCTCAAGCTTGACAAACCGATTCGGCTGCAATAATCCCAAAGATCAAATCGGAGAGGAACAGTATGCAACTACCTTTTAGCAAAACCATGCTCGTATACGGGGCCAGCCTGATTGTTTTTCTGATTGTCGATTTCATCTGGCTCGGTCTGGCCGCCAAACCCTTTTACGATCGCCAGTTGGGAGAGCTTCTCAGCCAACGGGTTATCTGGCCGGCGGCCATTGCATTTTATATGATTTACATCGTCGGCCTGATGATTTTTTGTATTGTGCCCGCGCTAAGCCGATCTTCACTGATAAACGCCATGGTCCTCGGCGGGCTCTACGGCTTTTTCACCTATGCCACCTATGAACTGACCAATTATGCCCTGATCCGCAATTGGCCGGCTGCTCTGGTTCCGGTTGACATCGCCTGGGGGGTTGTCCTGTGCACCGTCGTAGCTGCCGCTGGATACACCGTCGCCCGGTGGCTGCATTCCTGATAGCGCATTCGAGCCACTGCAAGATAGCCCGCACCTGCCCCGCCAGATGGACAACTGCGGCGGTTTTGCTATCTATACGTCTTCATACCTGGCCAGCAACATACGGTTCGGTTTGCTGTCCGGGTGTGCGGTGCTCTTTGCCCTGGTGGCAGATTTTTTCCTGGTTCCGGCCCTGCTCAGGATTGTCTATGGCCGGCAATCGGAATTCAGGAAATCCGACCTTCGGCAAACCCTCTGACGATTTCACACATCAGGTGGATGTTGGGCACGATACTGTCCAACTCGATGTATTCATCTTCACTGTGGGCACAGCCGCCGCGAACACCCATCGCATCAATGGTGGGAATACCCAGGGCCGCGGTGTAGTTACCGTCCGAACAGCCGCCGGTGGTCGTCAATGTCATTTCGATGCCGATGGCTTCCCCGACGGCCGCAATCTGTCCCCACAACCGCTCGGTCTTTTCAGAAGGCACCATCGGGCTGCGATTGATTTTTCCGCGCACCTCCACGCGAACACCGGGCGTTTGAACGTTGCGGTCGAGGGCCTGAAAACCGGCCTCGATTCTTTGACCCTCATCCGCATTGGCGATGCGCACATCCACCCTGGCCCGGGCATATTCAGGAATCACATTGTCGGCCGTTCCGCCCGAAATGACAGTGACATTGACCGAAGTGCCGCGGTCAGGCCGGGCCAGCTCCTTGACGGCCAGAATTTGATGGGCCAGTTCGATGACCGCATTGGCCCCTTCTTCCGGGGCGGCCCCGGCGTGGGCAGCTTTGCCATGGCAGATGACATCAAAATTGCCGCCGCCCTTGCGGTGCAGGATCCGCTGGCCGGTGGCGCGCCAGGGTTCGAACACGAAAACACAGCGACTTCTGGCCGCCAGGCCTTCATACCAGGGGCGTGAACCGCGTGATCCGATTTCTTCGTCGCTGTTGAAGGCCATGGCGATGGCGATATCGTCCGACAGACCGGTTTGCTGCAGGATCTCGGCCACGTGCAGCATCGTCACCAGGCCTCCTTTCATATCGCAAACGCCCGGACCGTAAGCGCGATTTCTGTCCCGCGAAAAAGGCCGGTCAGCCACCGTTCCCGGCCCGAAAACCGTGTCCATATGCCCGATAAAAAGCAGATCGATGTTTGAATCTTTCCCGGACAGAGGCCTGTTGGCAACCTCCAGGCACGGTACCTTGCCATCATCGAACCCGTGAGGGGTTGTTTTCCATCCGATTTTTTGGAAGCGTTCCTGGAAAAAGGCGCTTACAGATTCCAGTCCGGGCACATACCGGCTGCCGCTGTCGATATTTACGATGGTCTCCAGATCAGTCAGAAATGTTTCGAATCGGTTTTCGATGAGCTTGCGCATGGTTTTATTCTCCTGCGGTTGGCTGATAGCTGCTCGTTTAATAGCCGCGAACCAGGCTTCGCCTAAAGGCTACGACCCGGCAGGTTAACACAAATTATCACGAATTACTTCTGTCGGGAACAACTGACCTACCGCCTAAGGACGGAAGTCGTTTGGTTGGAACGCCTCAATTTAGCCGGCTGGCATTAATCTTAAGGACGGTTAGCACGGGATAGATCGATTCACAAGATTTTTTGTGAGTCCGGCCCTGCCATCCTCGAACCCAGCGGTTGCCAGGTCGGGTCAGCATCTACAAGCATGCCTTTCTCAGCTTTTTAGGCCTTTGAATCCAACCGCCGACGGCAACCTGGGGCAACATGCTCAAAAATGCCCTCGATCAGATATTTGCCGCCCCCTGGACCGCCATCATACCGGGTTTCATGATTTTTTTTAACCGTGTTGAGTATCAACCAATCAGCGTGTCGGAGAATGTATTTTAATAGATCGCATTTCAGGCAATCGCTTGACTTTTAAATTGATCGAATTAAGGTAAGTGTATGCTGATTGATCAATCGCGGTAATCTCAGCGATCATTAATCTTCCACTCATTTCTCCGGGCTGTTTCAACGCCATCATATAGAACTTCTCATTCACCGACACTTTTCTTCTGCACCTTTTGGCACCTCACCGACAAGACGACCATCGGGATTCAATTAATGATTACATAAGATGAGTGTGTTGTGCGGGTATTAAGAACCATTCGTTTTATTGCTTCGATCCTTTTATTCGTTTTTCTTATCCTCCCTGGGCGCCTTCAAATCCAGGCAGATGAGGCACGCAGCCAGTGCGTGCAATGCCATGTCAATCTGAAGAAATTGATACGACTTTGCTGGGAAGTTGAAAAGATCAAGCCGAAACCGAAAATGTCGACCGAAACCTCCGGTGAAGGGTGAGGCGGGCCTTTGGCTCCGTTGGAGCTTTACGAGAAGATCTATGTGCACCCGTCGTTTCTGGAAACCGATCATGGCGCCATTGCCTGCGTAGGCTGTCACGGCGGCAATGCTGCAGATCCAAACTGGCAGACGGCCCACACCGGTCTTGTAAAAGACCCCACACACGGTGATGCAGAGGGCGTCTGCGGTGAATGCCATGATCAAATAACAGCCAGTGCCGCTCACAGCCTGCATATCACCCTGGCGCCATTTAGGGCGGTGATCAAGGCCCGGGCCGGTGCCATCGATGTCAGGAGCCGACAAAAGGTTAACGCAGCACGCCAAAAGCACTGCACCATATGTCACGCCAGCTGCGGGCAGTGCCATGTCAGCCGGCCGGCATACGCAGGCGGCGGCTTTTTGTCCCGGCATCTGTTTCTAAAAAGTCCGCCCATGGATACCACCTGTGCCAGCTGCCATGGCGGCCGAGTGCATGGAGAGTTCACCGGTGCCAATGATGAGTACCGTCCGGATGTTCACTATGAAAGTGAAGAGATGACCTGCATGGATTGCCATACGGCTGAGGAGATGCATGCCGATGCCCGCAATGTCTCCTCCAGATTCGATCTGCCCCAGCGGCCCGATTGTCGCCGGTGTCATGTCGAGGCGCTGTCTGATTCCGCCGGCAATATTTCCCATCATATTCATTCCAGCAAAGTTGCCTGCCAGGTATGCCACGCTCAGGCGAACAAAAACTGTTTCCGCTGCCATGTCGGTACCGACCCGGACGGCCTGCCGTATTTCAAATGCCAGAAAACCGTTTTTCTATTCAAAATCGGCCTCAATCCGTCCAAAACCCCGGACCGGCCTTACGATTGGGTCGCCTTGCGACATTCGCCCGCCGATCCGGCCCTGTTCGACCGTTACGTAAAAAACGGTTTGCGCAGCTTCAACGCCCTGCCAACCTGGAAACTCGATACACCCCACAGCATCCGGCGCATTACCGAGCGCAACAAAACATGCAACAACTGCCATGGCAATGCAGCCTTGTTTTTAAATGTTAACGACATGGCTGAATGGGAACGCGAGGCCAATGCGACCGTTGTGGTCCCGGTTGATCGCATTCCCAAACCTGTAAAACCTGATGCGAAAGGAGGATAATATGAAAAAGATTAAGACCCTTTACCCTATTGTTGCGTCCATCATCGTAATTTTTGCATCTCTGGCCCTGGCGGGCTACCGGTACAGCCCGAACAAGGATCATCTCGGTGGTGATGTGACACCGACAGAAGCGTACGAAATGATTCAAAAAGACCCCACCCACACATTTCTGGTCGATTGCCGAACCCGGGCGGAATATCAATATGTCGGCCACCCGGAAGGGGCTTACAATATCCCGATTCGGTTCCTTTCCACCAAGGTCGGTAAAAAAGGGTATATCGAAGTTGACAATTCCAATTTTGGAAAAGATCTATTGGCAAGGTTCAATCCAGAGACCGACACTTTAATCATTTTCTGCCGTAGCGGCAACAGGAGCTGTAATGGCTGCAACGAGGCCATCAAGGCGGGATTTAAAGAGGAAAAAGTGTTCAACATGATGGGCGGCTTCGAAGGCGGTAAAAACAAAAACAAGGCCAGTGTCTACTACGGGAAACGCTGGGCCGGCGGTTGGAAGCTCGAAGGCCTTCCCTGGACATATAAAGTGGATAAAGATCTGATATATCTGCCGGATCGAAAAGGTTAGGATCCGGGATCCCGGGACCGGTCATGGTACGGCAATGATTCAGTAGATAGTCCATGAAGTGTTTCTCAAACAGAGAGCCGTAAGTTCCATCGAAGGGCACACAGCATCCTGAAAAGTACTATGCTCGTGAAAATAAAGGCACCGATGTGTTTTTCTGGTACCGATTAGGTTAGGTCTGCCCGTGTTTTTTTCAATACTCTGCCAATTTGAATTTTTTGGGGGCAAACTTTTTCTGCTTCAGAATAATCGGCTTTTCGTATATCTGCTCGAATATCGGTTGGCAGGGCCCTGAAGGACGCTGCCGCCCGGTCCCGATCGCCATAGCTGTGATGGTACATGGCATAGCGCATGATATCGCTGATGGGAATTTTTTGATCGACCGCTGCCTCGCAAATATTCGCACAACCGGCGCAATAGCCGGGAGCGGTTTTTTGCGCATATTGTTCCAGGCGTTGCCGGTCACCTGCGGACAGGTTGGTCTTATTCAAAGCCGCGGACACGTTGGCCTGCAGGATGGTCATATTCGGCATGGCCGAGCAGATACTGGAAATTTCGGGATTTTCCCACACCACTTTAAGCCTGGCCTGCTCGGCGGTATATCCTTTCTTTATTAAATTTTCGGTCATGTTCAGCGCAACATCGGTTTCAGATCCGATCGAAGCATAAAAGTTGGCTGAAAAAGCAGCCTGTGTTTTCATCGCCGTCAATCCGATGCCCGCCTTGACGCAGGCTGCCACCGCCTTTTTCATTTTGTTTTTCACCATCAGCCGGTAGTTGTAGCTCATCATGATGCCATCGATCCAGCCAAGTTTGGCCGCTGCGATCATGCTGGTTTCCATGTTTTTATGGGCGCTGAATCCAAACAAACGAATCTTGCCTTCATCTTTGGCTTTTTCAGCCCAGGCCCTGACTTCATCCGTCAATTCTTTTTTTACATTGCTCACATAATGAATCAGGTACATATCGGCATACGATGTATTCATTCTTTGAAGGGAGGCATCTAATTTTTTTGTTAATTTTTTAGGATTCGAAGTTGCGGCTTTGGTTACCAGAAACACTTTTTCCCGGTCGTTCGGGAACCTGGCAAAGTATTTACCGATGGCCTTTTCATTTTTGCCCCAGGCATACGAATCAGCCGTATCCCAATAGGTTACGCCCATCTTTAAGGCCTGTCTGAATACGATCTGGTCAGTCATCTTCAAAACACCGCCCAGTGAAAGAATGGAGACATCGACGCCTGTTTTTCCAAACGGCCGCGTCGGCACCGTTTGCTGTTCAGGTAAATTCGATGCATCGGCGCCATGTGCCCGGGTCAATGCGCTCAAAGGGATCAGGGCCGATCCCAAGCCGGCGGCACCGGCGGTTTTAATAAAAGCTCTCCTGGATATATCTCTCTTTTTACCGGACATGCCGATACCCTCCTTTCGATAGAATATATAAATGTGGGTCGATGATGAAATAGAACCCGAAGCCGGAATAAATTAACGTGACTGTCGAGTCGGATATTACCCCTGTCAATCACTGCCCAAAATACCTGTTTTTAACTCATATCACAAGAGATTTTAGAATCTTATTGGGTGAAATCGATGGGGGTATTCTTTGGCGGTTGACAGCCGAGCGCTGTCAGTTCGGATTTGAAAATATCAGATTTGGCTTGTTTCCAGTCCAGCAAGGGATCATTGTTCACTTTGGAAACATACAGCGCGTAGGCGCGTTTTATGATTGACTTCCGATACTGCGCTTCCAGATCATAGCACGCGCCGTAGAAAGCCTCCCAGGCCGGCATGGCCCCGGGACGGCCATTCATTAAGAGACGGATGGCTGCTTGCTTTGGATGTTTTTCAATCAGGATCAAATAACCCAGAACAGTCAAAGGGGCTCGTCCCAGGCCGGCGGTGCAGTGCACGTAAGTCCGGTGGCCGGCGGTAATCAGGCGCGTCAGCGTCGAAATGGCGCCAGGCAGGTTTTTGCGCATATCGGCAATATCGAAATCACGTATCGGGCAACGGGCCATCACGACATTTATTTCTTCGGCGGTCCGGCGCATTGTATCGTCGTCTATCTGCCAATAGGCCAGGCAATCATCATGCTGCAAAGAAAACAGCGCTGATGCGCCGGTCTTTTCGCTAATTCGAACCACATCGTCAGGGGTCATCGGACATGTGCCGATAACGATATGCGGTGTTATGTCGCCCCAGTTGAGAGACCAGGTCCACATGACGGCCACCGATTATACAAAATGGGGTTCCGACAAGAGTCGAAACCCCATACTGATAGGTTAAAAGCCACTGCTTAACGGTCGGGCTTTATTTTATTCCAGGACGCAACCACAAGAGCACTGGGCATGCTTCATTTTGCATACGGACTCGTGCTCGTTGCTGCGCATACATTCTGTGTAGGCTGATTCGCAATCCTGATAACAGGAACTGTCAAATTTCTCAGACGAATCACTCATAATCCACCTCCTCGATAGATGCATCATCAAACGGTTGGTTGCAAGATCGCCCGTGTTTTATTCACAGGCGAATGCGAAACATAATCATGTTCCTGAGAAAATTAAAGCCGCTATTTGTGTCTGCGCGTATAAAATCTCCGAAGACCCAGCAGGCCGACACCCAGCAGCACGAAGGTGGACGGTTCGGGAATCGGTGCAGCGATATCCCAACCGATAAGGTCAAAAGCCGTTGTATCGAGCGAAGTCAAGCGGAGGGACTCTCCCGGGGCAGCTGTGGGGTCCATAAGGCCCAGTGACCGGTTGTCCTGCCAGTGACTTGCCTGTTTGCCGTCTCCACTAAAGGCGCCCGTTGAGAATGGTGCGAAAGCCGAATCCCCGCCATCTATTGAGAAATAAGCGTCTCCGATGACGCCGTTGTCAAAGCCCCAATCCAGAAAAGCATCCCCTTGCTCATCAGCTAAGTAGGTTTTACCGAAATTAACGCTGGTCGCAGAATAGCGATACAGATCCAATACACTGAACAGAGCGGTATCGGCCACGTCAGAGAGGCCAAAATCACCTCCACGCGGGCCATCCGGTTCTGATATAAAATCCATGACATCCACTCCGCTGACGAATCCGAGGGCGTGACCGATCTCGTGTTCCGCAATACCGACAAAATCGAAAGCGCCGGCACTGATCCCGTCTGATTGGTCGAAATCGAAAGAAAAATCGCTGCTGAACATGATCTGTGCATCGGCAAACCCGTCATCGGCTAAAAGTCCAAGGGCCTTCAAATTTGCCCGATTCACGGATAACGTCGAATTAACGACCGTATTAGAGGTGTCGGGGATAAAGTATGCGTCCCGGATACCGAGCGGATCGTTGATTAGAACGGAAAGCGCATCACCGGTCTGCAGGCTGGATGTCGCCAATGCGTCATACGCGGATGTGGCATCTGCCATCAGTGCAGATCGGACATTCGAATATGCCCGGCTCTGGGAATGACTCTGGGTGCTGCCGAGAATGCCGGGATCAAGTGACTCGAAACTGACATTGATACGCACGATTATATCGTCGGAAAATTGATTCTCCCAAAAGCTTGCCGCTTCCTCGAAAGCTTGCATTGCCATTGCACCACTGCCTCTCGGTTTGACATCGTTTAATATTACTTCGAGGGCGAAGCTAAGCGTGCCAAAGCCAAGAAATAGACACATGATTGCCATTGACAGAATCTTTCGAGTCATGAGTAATTTCCTCTCTTTATCCAGGAAACATTGGAAAAATGAAGTACATTCGGATTGAAGGCCCTCCGATTTTCCGGGACAACACATCTTGATGTTATCGATACAGCACACCTGTCGGTCTGTGTTACTCGCAAGAATCGTGCAAACGAACCTCTATGCGGCATTATTGTAATACATTTTAAATACTTAGCACATGCACCACTGCCAGTATCGTTCGACACGGGAAGATGATGTAAAATAATCCGACAGTGTCACCAGCCATACCTGCTGCATAAATTCGATATCAGTGCAGGGATCTCGACATGGCGGTCGAATATACAAAATGTTTATGATATTCGATTTTAGACAGGCAGCTGTAAAGAAAACCGACAGCAGTGCCGGTATTTCCCGGCTCCGATTCTTAAAAGGTTGATATTGAATTCAAAATAGGCCAGAAGAAGGTGAAAAGGGCTTGATAACTTGTCGATTGGTATATATTGTCAACCGCCTGGCGCAGTCCGGGCCCCGGTATCAAATTTACAGTCATTGGCTTTACCTTTCAATTGGGCCTGCAAAATTATTGGATCCCTTTCGAAACGGCATGAAATGATGATGGTTCGATCAGAGATTAAAATTCGCGGATACCACCTCGACATCTTCCGCCATGTGAATAATGCCCGCTACCTGGAATTTCTGGAAGAGGGGCGCTGGGCATTTATCGATGCGAACCCGCAGTTGTTCGACCGTTTGAATGGCCTGACCTTTTTCGTGGTCAACATCAACATCAATTATCGGAGGCCGGCGTCTTTGGGCGATATAATCGAGATTCAGACCCGGCTTTCGAAAATAGGCAACACCAGCGGCGTTCTGCGGCAGGAAATCTACAACAAAATCAATTCAGAGTTGATCGTCGATGCCGATGTCACCTTCGTCATCTCCGATGCAAAGACCCGGAAACCGATCATGCTCAAAGAATTGTTTAAAGTCGATATGGCCGATTAGCCCTACAACGTAACTTATGGTTCTTTTAAAAATTGTTTTTCTCTTTTTTTTCTATGCGATAGATAGGAGCGGTGATTCCTATCCTGTATCCACTGGATTTGCTCAATCAGCGTATCCA
>Ga0126335_1002275_pt1 | contig 11388 bp, 9 predicted proteins | sample OlaspJWI45metaG_FD_108409 | JGI IMG/M metagenome (GOLD analysis project Ga0126335, IMG submission 108409) | Marine gutless worms symbiont microbial communities from Oahu, Hawaii - Olavius sp. 1 OAHU.JWI-45 metaG | ecosystem: Host-associated > Annelida > Digestive system > Unclassified | place...
AGTGGCCAACTGGCTTCCTTCAGTGCTTTGACGCTGTTGGTTGGGTCATCTGGCCTGTAAAAATCGTCCCCGAAATGACCTATAAAGTGTCGAGTGGGACGTTAAACCTCTACTCACTCACGTCTTTTAATTTCTGAACAGCATGTAGACTTTGTGTTGTTGATAGACTAGTTGATGTCTTGTTTGCAGGCTACGTGGGCTCTAGAATTGTGAAAAACCCTTGCCAACTCATTGTTTATAGGCTGTTTAATAGATTTATTAATTAATTTTTTTGAAGACGTTTTTGCTTTGTAAGTCAATATTGATATTCTACAGTTGTACAGTGGATTTTTCTGATAGAAAAGGTATGCAATATGTTAGCCAATAATAACATTTTTATTACAAAATTTTCATTACATGCATTGCATGTGTATGTTGCCCAAAGTAAATTTGATTATGGCTTCAAATCTGATGAATGAAGAACTGAATTTTAGAAAAGCAAATGTAGCATCTTCTGTGTAATTGTTTTATGTCTTGTCACATAAACTTATGTGTGCATTTATTTGGTGGCGTCATCATTAGAAACTGTTACTGAAATTTTAAGATACAGCTTTTCTGTGGCGTAATATGCCAAGCAGAACATTCTCTGATGACGTTATATTGGCATTTGTTTGACAGATCTGTCATTTTTTATACCTGCTTTTGTTGAGCTGACGTCCTCAGATGCGGAAGAAAACAGACGGTTAATTGCAGAGCATGGCGTTACATTTCCCCTTGGTATTGTTGAACTCCATTGTTTTATATTTGCTGCTCATATCTATCTTTTGACCTTTGTTACATTCTGTGTTGTTTCTTAGTCATGCTATTTCATTCATTAGGGGCAATAATATGTTTTAGTTTGTTACATAGTCCCACCAGAAAATCGCACGGAAAAATTAAAAAATTTAATAGGAAATAGTGCTAAAATTGACAAAAATTGCGCGAAAGTTGTGTGCATGTTTTATGGCTGTGGCATACAGATTTGGCCAGGGTTTTGATTAGGTAAAAATATCGGCCTACAATGAAATACAAGTGGTTTATGTTTGTTAGCACACAGTCTAGGTGAATCCATCTTTTATTAATTTGATTTTGTTAATTATTTGAAACTGTCAAATTACAAGTTTTTTTACTGTACAGCTCTTGCCTTGCTGAACTGATCCCAGCCTGTTGGGGCCTATAGATGGTGTTGTACATATTATCAGTTTATCATTTTGCTTTTGACAGGCTCAAATTGCAGCAAATTACTAAGAACTAAAATGCAAAACTAATTTGACATGCTGTGTATGCGTAGTTAACACAAGCAATGTATCTTTGTTATGCCTAATTAGGCATTGAGGACTCTGTACCTGACGCCATTGATTTGACCGCTGACACCTCCCTCATTTGCCATGGACTATTAGGTAATTATGTAACATACAGCACCCCACCCACGCTAGTACTTGTCACCCACATCGCTTCTTTCAATTATCAACTTAGCTGCGTCATAGACCTCACATGCCGACGTGGCTTACCACTCAAGACTGAGGGAAATAGCCAGAATTGCAGGAAATTTTGCGCTCCTACACAAAAAATGCACGCTCGAACAAAAACATCAAAATTGCGAAAGCATCACGCTTCGCAAGATTGCAATACTCTGATGGGACTAATTACAGTTTGTAACTAAGCTTCTACATTGCAATCATGTTAGAAAAAGTTGTGTTCTTAGCTGCACCAACAGTCATGGTAGTTAATGTGTTGTGTTGTTTGATGACCCAAATATTAAGAGAAAAGTATTGTTAGATGGCAGTTAATATAACTCATTTTGACTGAATAATTGTGATATTGGTGTGATTTTGTTTGTAATGATCAGTTTCAAAGCCTCAGAATGTTGCTGGGCATTTGGAAATAGAAGAGGTATCATATGTATACATTACGTGTAGTTGTACAATTTTGATTTTAAAAATTGACAGTTAACAATATGAGATGTAGAACCACTTTGATATATATTGTTTCCTTAATGGCAATTGTTATCTGCTTCATAACAGAAATTTTCTCTTCATGCATTTCTAGGCATGGAGTTGGTGATCATGCCACTTACTCACAACCTTGAATGCAGCAGCTGCATTGAAGTTTGTGAGTAAGTGGCATGATCACCAACTGCATTGCAGCTAGTCTCTATCAGTTATCAGCAACCGGACTTAGCAACGTCATTGTGCTTGCAAAGCAGATTTGATCAGAGACACAATGTACTTACAGTGTCATAAAGCAGCTGTTCTCCCACAAATAATGATACCATTTGAGCTGTGGTATGTCATCTGCATTGAAAGTTATTCACAGCCAAGAATTGGACAGGTTTTTTTGGCCGACCCTGTATAGTGTATAAGTGATATTTTGATCTTATCTGAAGTCGTTACAGTTTTGTTTGTATTCATAGCAGTGTAACTTGTGTGCATTGGCACTGTACCTACCGATAGATGTCTCATCATTATCATACCTTGCTGTGTATGTTGTCAGATGGCAATTATATTCAACGATGCTGGTCTTGCTGACATTGACCCACCGTGCGTAGTTCAGTCGTTCGTTAACCACAACGCTCGTCTCTTCAAGATTTTCACTGTCGGGCCTCGGCACTTTGTTGTTCAGAGGCCGTCTATTCGTAACTGTTATCCTGGAGGTTAGTAATCATCTTATCTTCAGATTGTTTTAATTTACTAACATTTTATGTATTTTGCTCTGCTTAGTGAAGTTTCTGGTACAGCTGATAACTATTTGCATTCAGCTTCGATGACTGTATGAGCTTGCTGTGTTTCTCTATGTTCATTCATTATCTGATACATACTGACTGCAGTGCACGATAGCGGATTGGTTTGCTCAACATGGAGTCTGCTAATACTCACTCTGGTACATGCTTGGTCACATTAGCGCTGGCAGGGTTGGCTGCAGCAAGTGCTGAACACAGCAGCTTGTGTCATTAATGGTATCACTGACTGTCTTCAATGCCCACCTGAAGACGCATTTATTTTCCATCTCATGTGAGGCCACAGCACATTTGTGATATTTATGATTTCTTTGTGCCGCATATAAATGTACTTACTTACTTACTTACTTATTCATTCATTGGAACTAAAAAGTTTGACCATGGCTTGACATGTATGGTTCACTCTGAGCTGCACTGGCTGGATGCCTGTACTTGTGTTAATTAAACATGACCCCGTGTTACTGCATAACTTTTGCTAGTTGGACTTATTTGAATGTTGCCCATCTATTAGGTGTTTTGTGAGACTGAAGAATTAAGACCTGTGAATTGCCTGTTGTAGCTGAGAAGACAATATTTTTCCACAGCTGTGATGTCTCAAAGTCTTACTCATTGTCTGATTTGAATATGGTAATTGTTTTACTACTGATTACATTACATTAATATATTATAGTGGCCTAAGTATAAGAACTGTTAGGCCACTAAGCAGCACAGTTTGAACTAGACAGTGAGTCAGTAGTCAGTATTATAAGATTGATGGAACAGGTAGGTTGTCAGACGTTTCTGAAAGATGGCAACCATCGGGGCAGAGGTAACGTTACCTGGCAGACTGCTTGCCACCGGAAATATGTGATTGCCGATGGTGGCAAGACAGCCATGGCGAATCACTAGCCCCGATGACGACGACTAGAGATGGCAATGATATTTCTGGTTCAACAGTAGTATCAACTAGAGTGACTGGTGGTGCCGTAACAACTCTTATTTAGTTTGACTCTGCTGACATATTGGCTTTCTGTACTGCTAGGACAGCATGGGCCCTTACTGCATATCGGCTATGTGTTTAGTGTGGGACTTGACAGCAATAGTATTAATTATTATAAGAATAATATGATAATTTGTGCATTTTTATCTCGTCGTAGTGACAACTTCAGAGGTGGCATAGACAAAGTCTGTCACAGTAATATTGTTAATTTTTTCTGTTTCAAGTTTGCCATGTTTTCAGCAATTACTTTGGGTTTAGTTTTTGACTTTTTCTGTAATATGAAAAGTTTGACCTTTCAAATTTTTAATTTAACTGTAGTGAACCATAAACATGGCTCCTAAGCTGCAAGAAGGGTAATTTTGCTACCAGTAGTTAGATATATTGGATATGAATATTGAACATTTGTCTTGCATTGCACTTTCTGAATTACTGTTTGTACCATTAACATGTTTTTGGTGGTTGAACGTGAAAGTTACTAAGAACACATTTTGTGGAGAATTAAATATAAAAATAGATAGTTGATACAGTCCCCTGAGTCTGGTGAATATGTTGATGCCATGTTGGTGCATGATTGATGTAGAATAATCTCACATGATGTGCGATGTTTTGTTTACATTGTGTCTGGCTTGGAGATCGCTGCATAATTTTGAGTAATTTTGTTAGGTTTAGGGCAAGGATTGCAGTAAGTAGTATGGTTTCAGTTTGGGGATAGGGTTACGAAGGGTCGAGTTTAGGATTAGGATAGGTTAAGATTTATACTTTCGGTAACAGAGTATCGTGATTTTAATTTCCGATCTTTCGTCACTGGCTGCCGGTAGTAGATACGCAGTGATAAAAATAATACATAGACTTTGTTATGTGCTGGTATGTTTGATAGTATGATATGCACCAGTGAGGTGTGCTGATGTGTGTTCAGATGACTGAGAATGAAGTTGAGTATCCAATTATTGAACCAGATGAACAGAAGCTGCTGCAGCTTTCCACCGGTGTTCAGAAGCTCTTTGACATTGAGCTTCTCGGTATTGATGTGATCATTGAAAATGCAACAGGCCGATATGCAGTCATTGACGTCAATGTCTTTCCAGGTTAAGTGTATCTTTACTAAAACGTTTTTAGTTTTTAGTTATTTGCCCCTTATACCAATAATTTTGTGCACAGGTGAATTATATATTTTGATACTCCTTTGACTAACCTTTATGCATATCTTTCTTGGTACCCTTTGGTCTGTTCTCTTACATACTTGGAACTTTTTGGGGGGATTTGCTATTACTCATTGTTTTTTAAAATTTTTAGTTTACTTTTTTACTTATCTGTTCTCTCTGATGTGCCAGACTCAGTATTTGAACACATGCAGAACTTCTGAATTTTATATCATACAAAAACGCTGCACATTTTGTTGTGGTACATTTTATTATTTACACCCTGTATATTGTAATCTCAGTGTGCACATAGTAGCAGAGTTTTATTAGGCTGCATCGAATGCATAAGATGCTGGCTATTGTTACCGATGTTCGCGGTGTCAGTCTGTCTGTCACGTGGCTAAAATCGGTAGCGGCACGTGCAGTGTATGCCGCATGCATGTGTGTGGGGTCATTCGGTGCAGCCTTCGCCAAATGCCTTTGGCCTCTTGTTCTGTTACATGTAGTCATAGTTCTTAAGTGGAACAGAATTGGAAGCGATTGACTCTTGAATGAAGATTATATAATTAAACTGCTGTGCATTGTTAATCACATAGTTTTTCACGTTGACATAAACTACGCTGGCTGCTCTACAGTCGATAGAATTCTCACACTGAATACAGTTGTGCAGACACGTTGTGAAGTCGTTCAGCCACTCTGGGTTACCTACATTGGTCTTAAAGCTGCCTTTGACTCCATCGACTGGGAAGCACTGCACAAACTCGGTCTGCCAGGAAAGATTATATCTCTGATTCTGCTTCTTCTTGCATGTGCATTACGAGCCATAGCTGATCAGCCAAGCAGCAGCTTCATCGTCAGCAGAGTGTAGTTGCGACAGGCCGCTATTTAACTTTGACAAAGGACGAGTCAACAGTGTGGGATGCTTTTCACCACAAGGACACACGTCAATAGCTGCCTGGTTCCATTTCTTCTTACAGGCACAACAGTGATCCTGTGCAGTCCGGAAACAGTTAAGCGGGGACCATTGTTGTCATGGAAGATTGAAACCTGGTTGCCGAATAGTGGAGTCATCCAATAGGGAAAGGTTGACCACCTGAGCCTATTTCCAGTTTTCTTTCCATTGAAATCTGATGTCTACACATATCAGATCCTGCCACAAAGGCTTCTTGGATGGAAGACAGGCATGCTTGAGATGCCACTGTCGACAGTAGTACGACCTTTGTATCAATCTGAAGACAACCTACACTCCAGTTTGCCATTCACAAGTGACTGGGAGGTCATTTGTGTACAAGTTGAACAGGGTTGGGGCTAGTATGGAACCTTGTGGGAGGCCGTTCCCTTGCGGTCTCTAGGAGCTGGTGTCACTGCCCATGTGCACCCTGAAGTGCCGATCTCGCAGCAGTAATTCAACCAGGCAGGTATTTACTTAGTCTGTAGAGGAGACCAGTGTGCCAGACAGTGTCACACGCTGCTGTCATATTCAGGAAGACAGCGCCAGTCTTCAACTGCTGCTGAAAACCATTCTCGATGTAGATGGTCAAGGCAGTGACTTGGTCACAAGTGCTCCCGGTTTTCTGGAAACCAGCCTGATCTGGGCTAAGTAGCTCTTCGACTGCAGGAGAAATACGCTGAAGGGCAAGATGCTCCAGGAGCTTATAACAAGTACTTAGCAGAGAGATTGGATGATAATTGGCCGCAATTTTTTGATCTTTGCCAGGGTTTTCCATAGCAATGACTTTGGCCTTTCTCCAGGTCTTTGGGATAGAGTGTGCAGCCATGATGTTTTGAAGAGCGAATTCAAAGTTTTTGGCTTTGAAGTTACCTGATTCAAAACCAAGCTTCAGTACACTGGCCCAGATTCCAACCAGCCTATGTGACAGTGGATGTCTGTAGTGCACTTGTTGAAATAGTCGACTCTACATATTTGTGCAGTTTAATGCATTACACAGGCAACAGTAAACCAGATATACAACGTTGTACAGAGATTACACGGTCGTCCATGTCAGACCTGACCAGGAATATTTGGAGATCTGGCATCACTTTAGACACAAAACTCGCCTCTGCTAATCCTGCTATATGGGTGCAATTAGTGGTCTGCCACGCAGTCACTTTTGGACAGACTCGATGCCTTTGATCGCTGGTGCCATCGCCAGATTCTCAGGAAGTCATGAGGAGGATCGCCACCATTCCACTAGCTACATAAGTAAATTGTGACGCCAGACTTCACTACTTTGGTCATGTCGCTCGATCAGTTAGTGTGGAAGACCACAGCCACGCAATCTCTGCTGCTCTAAAAATTTGTCCCAACCAGGAATGAAAACTTTCACCTGGTAGACCGAGAGCAACCTGGTTGAGGACTGTGGAGAAGGATCTTTCTCTGCTGAACCTTGTCTGGTGGAGTGCTCAGAACCGCATCACATGAAGCCGCATCGTTAACGTGGCTACACTCCCTCAGAATTCTCACCAATGATGATGGTGACCGATAAGTTAACAGAAAATTGAAAAACCGAGTCAGTGTGTATTATGTGTAGCTGCGATTCATGTGTAGGTTATGATGGTGTTCAAGAATTTGTCCCAGCGATGTTGGAACTGATTCAGAGTAAAATTGCTGGTCGCCAGGGAACTGCAGTGAAACTGGAGAAGACATCAGCTTTTTACCTTCCGCCGATATGTGAAGCCATGAATGGCAGTCATGTGGAATTGGCAGTAAGGCCTGAACTGCAGTCGAAGAAAGCCGTCTTTGCTGAAGAATGCTTGAAACTGACCAGTGGATTGCCGGCTGGCCACTCACTGTACAGTGATGCTGCCAGTTATGTCGAGCCTTTTGTTGGAAATGCTTTCAAATCGTATTATACTAATGATGTTAGTAACGGCACTGCGTAGTTGTATATCAGTATGCTCAAGTCGATGTCTCAGTTTGGCTGTTAATAACAACTGTAAAGCTGCATTCCTGTAGTGTCGGCTGTATGCTAAGCTTTGTCATATAGCCTCCAGTGCCTACTTATAAACCTGTATTAGTTCTAGCATTTAGTCAGTCGGGACCACAGCCCAGATGGTGGCAAACTTCATATGTGGAGGAGTGTTATGTTTACTTCACAGAGTTAATTGCACAACTTTCAGAGATGAATCACGTGATTATATGACTGACATACGATGGAAGCACCAATCACTGTGTTGTCTCAGTGTTACAACCTGCCATCATAGATTTCCTTGTTATGATGATTGGCTGTCCTGTTTTGTGGGAGCCAACCTAGCCTGCTAAATTCTGCCACCATTGTCCCTGTACAGACGTCACTGTTGTGAAATTGCATATAGAAAAAACACTTAAAATTATTTTCATAGCGGTAATGTGGTCATTGAAAAGAAAAATGCACATGCATCATTAGCTGGCCCACCACAGTGTGGGGGCCAGTTGTAGCAGTGGTCCGTGTTGTCTGCCTGTCATGTGCGAATATTTCGTAAACTAAGCGAGATAAGAGGTATGGTTACTAGGGTATTCTGGGTTGGCACTTCATCCATGTGGAAATAGGCCTGTTCAGCAGAGCATTGGGTAGCATCATTGGTCTGTGTGTCATTAGGCTGAAATTTCGTATGATCACACACAGGAAGATTCCCATAGGAAGACACATGTTGAAGTTGGAAGATGAAGTAGAATTCCAACACCAGGGGCATTGTTTTGAATTCAATTTTGGGGGCATACTCTGCCGCCGATCAAGATGTCTTCACCAAACTTGTTGTGTTGCTAGAAAATAGGGTCTCCCAATGCATGGAATGATCCAATATGCTTCCTTCAAAGATCTAAGGTGGTTGATGGGCGCCATCTTTAATTAGTTAAATCGCTATAACTCAGTCGCAGATTGTCCAGTTTTGCTGAAATTTTGCACAATGACAGATATGAGGGTATCCGGACAACAAACTTCTGGAGTAACCCCCCATCACAAATGCCCCCTATGCTAACCAGCCCAGACAGACGGCTCCTCCGCACTAACCTTCCACACACAAACCCCCTCCCCCGACCTGAGCCCCCTAGACAAACACCCCCTTGCAAACCCCGGACGTTTCCTAGTCCTAACAGACTTTGGGTGCTCACGGGCTAGCTGTCGTTCTGTCCCATCAGGGACAATACTTGTTTCAATGGCAGAAATGTTTGTGCCAGTTTTTGCTGTGATGTAATTGTCAACATTTGCAGTGCAGTATAAAACAAATTTGATGCTGTCATTTTATCAGTGAAGAGCTGAAGCAGTGGCATAGCTACTGCCCCAGCAGACCCCACAGTGCGGGGACCCGAAGGGTCAGGGGGGCCCTTCGCTGCTGGGAGAAAAAATTATAGCATTATCTGCATTAGCAGCATAGATGACTTAACTCTTATCCAAACGTATGCAGGGACATAACTACTGGCCTTACAGACTCTGCAATGCATGGGGCGAACCCAGGGGGCGCAAGTGGTGCCTCTTAAGCTCATTAGAGGCAGCCAGTGGCCCTGTGGGCACTTAACAACAGACAAGCTAGACAGTTGCCTGTGGTGGCAAAATTTTAATTAACAGTGCAAAAGTGGGTTTATGCAAGAGCACAAAATCTGCACTTTGGTTTAAATGGACATTTTGATCCACACGAGAGAAACCAAAATTGTTGCTTCAGACATGCTTCCTTCACGCTAAGTTATTACAAAAATGCTTTTTGCGGCCAGGGCTCTGCTAGCTGGATTTGGTTGGGACATATAATGGTCAGCAGGAAAGGAAAATAAAGGAAGAAAAGCCCTGTCCACTGCAGCTTTGTCCCAACCTTTGAACCCTGGCTGGCTACACCTCTGGATAATCAATAGTCATACCTCACAGAGAAATACCGCCATTATGCTTGTGCGCATATTTAAATGCAGTAAAACAACATATAACTTTACAGAAAATTTCACCAGTGGAGGGGGCCCTCAAGTTGTGTTTTGCAGGGGGACCCAGAATTTGAAGTTACGCCACTGAGCTGAAGATGGAACATGAGCATTGCCATATGTGTATTTGTACTTCAGCTTTGTCCTTTGCTTCTATTGTTGATTTACTTTATTGCATGATACACCAGTGATGCTTGCATATTGGATATGCAGCCAAACCTACAGTGTGTCCGGAAAAAAGTACACCAGTGTATACATTTTTATAACTCCAGCAAACAATGTCAGATTTTAACAAAATTCTGCACCAACAATGTAACATCTAATTGCAAACAAATGATCTAATTTCAGTAAAATATGTCAATGTCTGCAATAGCTATAGCAAGTTTAGCGAGGTTGCCCGAAAACATGAAGTGTCCACTACTGGCAACGTTTAGACATGCGACTGTCAAAGTGCAAAAGTCAAACATATTTAAAGCCTGTGTTCAAAATATCATCCACATGCTCGAATGCAAGCTTGAAGATGTGAACATCACAGCCTGACTGCCTCCTCGATGATTGATCATCTCGTTGAAATATTCCCACTCTACGAGGTGACGTGACTAGAGTAGTTTTTCTGGGTTGATGTCAGGACTGTTGGCTGGAAGAGAGTTGGAGCAATGAAGTCTGGTGTTCTCATGGGTTAACAGTTTCAGTCTTACATGCCCGATGGGCAGGAGCACTTCCGGACCAGTGACTGCACTAATTAACGTACAGAAAACAGAGATATTTTGTCATTGATATTTGAAGATTAATAGCTCCACTAATAAAGAATATTTTCTAACAAAATTTCGTGTTCCTTTCAAAGATATATCCCTAATACAGTATATGTAATACTGTTAAGGTGCATTGAGATTTGGCATTTCTATTGCCTATTGTTTGTGGTATACTTCTTTCCTGGATGCAGTGTATATGGTTAACTTATTGTTGAAATGTAAATTAGTTGAAGTGTCGTTCCGTGTGGTGATTAGAATTAACCTGCTTACATATTTTTGCCATTTTAGTACATGATTAAGTACAGGAATGTACTATAGTAATCCTAATATGTTTAATTAGCGTTTCATGTGCACTTTGCTCAAGGTGAACTTTGCTAATTTTTATATTTTTGGTTATTTTTCAGTCATTTTTGTTTAAGCTGTTGAGCTGTTGCACATGGTGCTGCACTGACCCATTTTTGTACCTTAGAAAACATGCTAGAGTAACGTCATTCCAGGATATTTTGATGGTTATGTAGATAGCTTGCCTTGTTGTATAAAGTGTAAAGTGTACTCTTGACACCATGGTAATGGAAGGAAAGCTCACGGCTAATAAGTAACTGTGACACTGTGTATTGTGGTTTTCAAGCATTAGCAGGCGCCATGTCAATGATGTCATGCTGTCTTCTCCTGTAACCCAGGCTTATAGTCACTCTTATGCCACCCCGTGTGGGTTCCGGGCCTTAGAATAGACCCACTCCGTCTCCTGGTCGGATGTGGTAAAAGGCGACTAAACCAGGCACCCCTCAACCTCCGCGGCCTCATCTGATTACTGATGATGGTCTGGAGTAAAAGAGGGAACATTAACACAGCTGCTCTAGTTACTATAGTTCAGTGTAATA
>Ga0126335_1002276_pt1 | contig 11386 bp, 6 predicted proteins | sample OlaspJWI45metaG_FD_108409 | JGI IMG/M metagenome (GOLD analysis project Ga0126335, IMG submission 108409) | Marine gutless worms symbiont microbial communities from Oahu, Hawaii - Olavius sp. 1 OAHU.JWI-45 metaG | ecosystem: Host-associated > Annelida > Digestive system > Unclassified | place...
TTTTATATTTCAGTATAGAACGTATTCGGATTGGAGGATGAAGCCATTTATTCAGAGATCTGAGTTACTGAGTATTTCCTAAGCCGATTAGGATAATTGTGTAGAACTAGAATCTTGCACAATACAGAGTTGGCTGTAGCCTGTAGGCTATACAGGACAGACTGGCATTTTGATCTAACAGAGTTGTGCAGCAGGTGGTGTTTGAGTTCACGATTAACGCAAGTTCACAATCACTTCATTTCACAGACCAGATACACCTCCAGCTCCTTAAATGATCCAAAATGACAGCTCTGAAAACATTCTGGTGATAGACCAATTGTGCATCAGTACATGTGATATTTAATTGTTGTGAATGCGCGCAGATCGACAGTGGCTGACGCCCGTTCACAGACAGTCGACCCAATAATGTTCAACACGGTGAACGTGAATCAGGGTTCGCTGTTCAACAGTAACACTGGCATTGTGACAATCAGAACATCCGGATATTACTATATGTATATCAGTGCCGGCGCCAGCCGACAACAGGTCGGTCTGCTAGTTGTTGTTCTGTATCAGAGACCACAGTTGCATAGAATTCGAGCAACGGGCTCCAGGGTTGTGAGAGTAGGCCTGCTGCCTTTCCTGGCCCCATGTCACAGGTACACCTTGAAACTTTAATAATACTCAGCTCAGGTATTATCCTAGCAGAAATATCGACAGAGCTGGCACTGTTTGTTATCAAATTGAGCCAATAACCAACAAGTTATAACGAATAACACTCTCAGAATGGTAATTTCCATAAGGGTTTTTCTCCAGGTGATTTCTCACAAACCACAATACCGAGTAATTTGAAGCTTGTGTGTCGGTAGGCTATGACGGGGTTAGTGCTAATCCAATATGGTGGGGGTGTCTGGGTGGATATAGACTCCCACAACAATTTGACATGAACTGTACACTATAAGAGGGGGTTAATGTACATCCTGTTTGGGGGTGGGTTCATGTGTATTATGTGCCACTATGTGGACCCCAAAAAATTTGATGTGAAACTTGTCAATTTGTAGACTGCAATTATGGTTGATGCCCATGCTATTTGACTTTTGAAATTCTTTAAAAATCAATTCCATTCACTGCCATAGCTCTGCTGAGGGTCTTAGTGCTTTGAGAACATTCAGCTGCCGTGTGCTGTGCAACAGACGACATACATGACCGTGAAAAGAACACGTCAAGGCCAGAAGATGACACTCTTCTCAATATACCGGACAGCCACGAAGGCCGACGGCACAGAAACATTGGGGCATGGTGGCCTACAGCTGCTTCAGACCGGAGACCAACTGAGTGCAGCTGCCGAAAGAGGATATTCCCTTTACTCAGACTCTGATAATTACATATCATTCTTTGGAATGCTGCTGTATCGCACTTAGATGAACTTGTGCTTTTTTGTTTTTAATGTGAGCTCCTTGGTTATTTAGTGCTCTATCAACTCGATGAATTTAGTGTCCACTAACCACCGATTGTATGCATAACAGGGCAATTTGAAGACATTATGACAGCTGTACATACATGTGCTTGCAATATGTAATAATTTTGATACTGCACTTAGTTTGCAATTGACATTGCTTGTGATAACTTAAAAGCTTGTTATGTAATAACAGCCATGTGTTGTTGCAATTTCACAGAACCAGACATGAGTTGAGTTCAGGTTAACTGGAGCAGTTTTCGGTGTACTTAGTCCAGTATGGACCTAGCTACAAGTGACGTTTACAAATGTGTTCAATAATTATAATTATGTTCGCTATATTTGAGTTGTTTGCAACTATTGTTTGCAAGGGCAGTTTAGTATTGTTAGTCTCACAGTACACGAGTTGTTATTGTGCAATTTTTACAAGCAAATGAAATGCTTTATTACAAACAGTCTCATTTTTAATGCACAAGCATCCAGTTGTAGAAAGAGTCCAATATTAACATTTAACAGAAGGATAGGATTCAGTCAGATTTAAACCGATTTTGCTGCACTTGACTTCTTCGCAGACTTCTTTACACCTACAACAAAATACATAACTGTAAACGAACAACTATAACAATATTTGCACAAAATATATTATTTAAACAGAAAGGAAGTAGGTAAGTAAAACTAGAAAATGATCTACAGTATATCAAATGTATTTGATGCGGTTTATTATGACCGATGCTCCTGCAGCATGGTGGCAGTCTGGTCATGCAACTAAACTGTACAAAAATGGCTGAACGGATCAAGTGGAGACTGTCGGGGACTAAAAGCACACTGTATTTGAGGGGGATCCCAATTCCCTGATGGCAAGGGGTGGTGTGAACACTCGGCGTTGAGTCAGTGAGTAGAGGCTGACATACTCAAAATTAGCATTTGACATCGTTAAGGTAAGTATATGGCATACTTGCATAACTCTCCAGCTCCGGCAGCTGGTAATTAATGCCCATCTCCGCAAGTCTAGAAAGACTCTTGTGTTTGCGTGATCTCAACCGAGACAACGTTGCACGCTGCTGGGTGACTGTACGTGGCTTGTTTTGCCTGTCACGAGCCACGACGTGACCCTTTGGTTTACGGAATCTCGAATTACTTCCTTTAAATGTGTCTGGATGCAACCTGTCTGGTGGCACCTCTTCACCTACAGTGTATTCAGTGGACTTAAATAGCATATTAGCAACATTATTACATACTACAATAGATAACACATAACATATGCTTAAAATGGCAGAACAAAACCAACTTGCTTGCCAGACCTATTTTCGTTACGAAAATGAAAAATGAAAATAATTTCATCAAATACGAATAAAAACTATTACGAAAATGAGTACAGGAACTAAAAAGGTCAGTATTTAACATAGTTTATGATTAGTCAAAACCCTAAAACAAAATTTAATTTGACGTTTGTCATTGTGTTGTTATAATCTCAGTGTAATATCGCAGTTGCTGCTTCGTTGTCAGACTGATCTATTTTTGGCAATGGCATAGAGATAAAAATAAAAACTAAAATGAATTTAAAAACTAAAATAGGCCTTTTGCTTGCAGTAGTCATCAAGACGGACAAATTGATAAGCTGTGCTTTACGCATAAAATAGTAAGAAGTGAAGAGCATACACAAAACTGTGTTCTTCACCTTCCAATGCAATGCAAACTTACAAAACTGCTACTTGGGAATAAAGTTAAGCTAACTTCAACTTAATGTCAGTGCTAGAAACAATATTTGATCCATCTCTAACTATGACACTGAAGTAACACTCTGCTTTGTCTTTTCTGGCTTGTTTCTTATCTGTGGAGCTATTTTCTGCTAGCTCAATTATTCTTCTATGTGCTAGTGCACTTATTGGCCTTAGTAGCCTGCTTATGTCAGCTGTATTTGCGCTGTTCACTGCCTCCTGTTTGGAAGTAAAATAATGATGATACAACTCGCAACAAAAATGTAAAGATTAACTGCAGTGACTAGGTGGCACTTACACTTGAGCAGGCGATGAAACATCAAGTAGTTGTTCATGCAGTCAGCAACTGTCTTTGCAGTATACTTGGATGCAAACTCAATGAAAGCATAGCCCTTACTGTTTCCAGTCTGCAATCACCAATGTCAAAATAACATCATCACTAAAAGCATGTACTGTAACAACATAACCAACTGTAGTGGCAGAAACTTATAAACAAGGCAGCTTCATATATACAACAACAGAGTTAGTTGCTCCATACATTTGTTAAAGTTCCGTTAAGCTTAGTTTTTAAGACCTCCTGTTGTTCAGCCTGTGTGCAGCTATATTATTTGCTGCAACTATTAGTAAAAGTTATCATAAGTACAATTACAAAATTTTTTTGGCAGTTTGATTTTTATAGCTAGGCAAAAGAATTCAAACACAATAATGACAATTCTGTTGTTGCTACTGTTCTCAATACACCAGTAACATTTGTCAACCGTACCCGCTTGCTTCTTGACAGTTTCAGTCGAGTGACTTTGCCAAACTGTGAAAAGTACTTCGCCATCTGAGGCTCATAGAAGCCGCGGGGTATGTGACCAACATATATGACACCAGGTTTATCAGAAGATTCAGCCTGCAGTGACATTCACAAAAAATAACTCATTTCTTGTGGCTCTATCATAACTGACATATCACAAGTTCACAACATCAATTTATGTGCAATACCAAACTAGTCCAGTAGCCTATACATCTACATGTGTGTGACATGACAACAAAATTGGGTAAGTTATTCAACTCCTTTTTTAGTAAGATAGTCTACCAGACTATCAGAATGAAAATATTTCTATTTCCTTTGCTTAAATATTACTCAATTTGGAATTACTATTTGCTCAGACTAGTGAGTTCATTATGTTTTAGCATCATATGTCAGAAATCTGAGCTGATGTGCTTAAGACTTTCATGTAATTAGCTATCAATAATTAACAGCATACATGCACATACAAAATATTCCAAAATCATTGCAGCTGCGGGAATGATGTGTGCAAGTTCAATGTGTCTTGGTCAGCAAAAGAATACGTACTTCCAAAACTAGTTGGCTTATAATAACATAATAATGTGTCGATGCCGATGTGCTGATACATGTTGTTTATGTGGATAGCCAGCAATAGTGGGTATGGTAATTTGTAGAAGACTGTGTCAGTGTGTCTAGAGAAAATGGTAACCTTCTTCTTCTTCTTCCAGATCACACGCCAACTCGGTCGAGTCATATTGCACTGCAGTGAGAGGGTCCGGGTGTGTGAAGCGGAAGCAGTGGTGCAAACGGTAGCAATGATGAACTGATAAAAACTAGGGCTGTACCAAATATTCTATTCATATTCTATTCAGGGCAAATAGTAGGCCAAATAGCATATTCGTATTCGGCCGAATAATACTGCTAAAAGTACACCGAATGTGAAAATAGCCATTCATTTGCACTGCAGTAACAACTGTTAGTATTATGAGTACAAAACTGACTGCCTTTTCACTTTTGAATTAGTTTTTAGCGAGTTTAATGACTTTGTGAGTACATACGTATTTTATACTCACACTAATAAATTCATGACGCTGAACGTGAATTAGTATCTAGTATAACGATGTTAATGTTAACGATGATGAATGACAATGACATTGCTTCGAAGTTCAAAGCAACTATTTGTATTCGGCCGAATTATTATTCGCATTCAGCCAAATAGTCAAGATCGCCTATTCAGTACATCCCTAATAAAACAGTGCAGTGCCAAGGATAAAAACAAGACCGGTGGGCATTTACATCAGCTGAACTGAGTTTAACTGAGCCTTGAAGCTGTCTGGCGGCAGCTAGCAGACATTAACAGTTAGAGTGTTCGACAGGCAGATTGCACACATTTGTGTTGCACTCAAGATCTGTCTGTATCTGGTTTTGGACCCTCTGGTGTGGGCTGTAGCTGGCTGCAGATAAGCTGAAACAGAAACGGCCACCAGACTATTGCAGATGTGATACAGCATAAGGATTCTGTTACGGGCTTGACGCTGTTGAAGTGGCTCCCACTGGAGTTATCTTACCTGAACCTAACCTAATCACAGTAGATCGTTACTAGATACCCCAATTTACCTTTGATGTGCTTCACACGCTGGTTTTGCTGGTCGATTTTTCAGACGATTGCCGTACTAAAATATCGAACGTTTGCGGACGGAAACTTCACAAACATAAACATTTCCTCTGTGAACTGTGGAGTACTGCTGTGAAATCTAACTATAACCATTACCATTCTTCGCAGCAATATTCCGTAAATTACCTGTTGTCGATTTTCCATATTCCACACTTTACCACCACACTGCTGGCCCTGCATCAGATACGTCAAAAAATTAAGAACAATGGCTCAACAATAAAATGTACTCACACTCTGATTAGCTTTAGCTTTAGACTTTCGTACATCGTCATCGAACGACTTCTTCAATTCTGGATTTAGCACCATATGTTCTTCCAGTTCCTTCATACTTTATATCATACTATTTTCTACAGAAAATAGTCAATCAACGTGCGCATAGGAAATACTAATTACCTTTAACAAAGAAAATCAGACTAATGTGAAACCTTGATTTTACAGCAGTTTGCAAGTAAGTAGAAACGTTCTGTGTGGAGGCTGTCATCATCATCATGTTCGTTTATTTGAGGTTGTCAAACGCAACCGACAACATACGGTACAAAAAATAAATGTAGGCATATACGTGGACATACACACATATACATACAGACTAAATACATTTATAAACTCAGTCGACAGTTTTAAGTTTTTGTTGTTGTTTTTGTGGCGCAAAAACAACAACATAGGTCGCAGCGATATAACATTTACTAATATTTAGCAAACGTATGTTTCCAACAATTGTTTTCTTTATTAGTGCTCGCTCCTTCTGCCACAAAAATGTTTTCTCTAGTTGAACGACCGCGTAGTTGCACTTTTATTGGCCTACTTGTGTTTCTCATTATCGAGTTGCTCGACATACTCGAATATACTGGCGTTACAGTTGAAATGTTTGCTGATGAGTGATGACGCCAAAACGAACTGACGTATTGTTGACGAATTACGCTGCACTAATTTTGCATGTAACAAATACATTCAGCTAGCTTGTTTACTTATTACCAACTTACTTATTACCGTACCGCACTTTCTGGTTTCTGCTAAAAATTCTTTTAAAATAGCAGATATTTTTAAAAATTTTAGGCGTAAATGTGGACAGTGCAACCTGCACACCGAACATGCGTCACTGTATGACTTTTCAAGCGAGCAAAGCCCTTTTCACTCGACCAAATCTAGCTTCTCAGACTTTAGTCTGGTCTACTGCAAAATATGAGGGGTCATCCAGCTGTGAATCTATCACTTACAGTAGTAAAACGTCAAGGAACTAAAGTGTGCATAAGGCGTGACACTGTCACTGGCAGTGCAACTGATGAGTGACATTGGTGTCTTTAAGCATGTCTGCCGCAAACAGTGGATGCTTTGGGCAACCATTTGGCAGTATCAATACCTGTTCAGCCATATGACACGAAACACTGAATTCCTTGACACATATAATATGCTCTTAAGTAGCATCTTTCTGTAATACAGCATAGAAATGGATTTCCAAAACTTACCAAGTTAGTACAGCAACATACTCAGATGCGGTGGAAAGTATTCACTATTATGTAATTCATGCTGCAACTTTCTTACTCTTTCCAACAGTGACAGAAGTTTGATAATCAGTTAAGATTTGACTAAGTTATTCGAGCCCAAAATGTACTCTGTTCTCACATTTTGGCCCACTCTGTATTATGATCAATGATAAAATTTTTCAGAGGTAGTAAACTTACTGACTGGCCAAATGCTGATACCAGCACACCAAATCTCATTCAAATTCGATACTGTGGGTTGCAACAAGTCACGTGAAGCAAAAGCTTACATAGTTGCAGCCTTACTATTTGTTATTTGTTATTACTGCCCCAGAGTGTCAGCTCTGTTGATGAATACACAACGGTTAAGATGCAGCAGTGATTTGACGTAACAAACACATGCTGTATCAATTAATACAGCAGTGGCCACTCGTCAGGTCGGCCTAGCTGAACTAATTGTCAACATCATCAGTTGCCGATTCAAATGAGTTCCAAACGAAAAACAGTTGCCTCCTCCACCAACGATCAGCAGATGAACTTTCTCATCATCATCATCGTTATCGTCATCATCTTTCCTTTGTTTCTCTGAGTCCCCAGCAGTGTCTATGATATCATCTGTATCCAACAGAACACTGGCATGATGATGCAGCATGGTCAGCCGGCTGATGTCACCGGTCTAAAACACGACAACAGACAAAAAGTAAGTAAGTAAGTAGGGTGTTATGTAACCATAACAGGCCACTCTGAAGATATGTCTTTCCAGACAATCAGCTGCACTGGTACTGACAATGAAACTTTACAGAACACAACATGCATCAAAAAAGTCAAAATGCTTCACACACGGCTCTAGACATAATAATAGCACTATACAGACTACAGAGCACTGCTTCAGTCACCTTCTATGACAACCGACCAGTAAATGTCAGTAGATGAACTCTCACAACGCGAGAGCCTGATTCGCCTGTTATCACGGAGCTTACAGCTCCAAGATAACAGGCGAATGCTTTACCTTGTGATATGCCTTGTGCAGCCTCACTGGCAGATTATCCAACCAGTAAGGCCTAGGGCTCAGTGGACTGTAGTCCATGAAAAAGACCATCCGGTTGTCCCGGATATATACTAATATAGACTTGAACACATTGATGCTAGGTGCATCCGCTGTCTTCTGGTCCAGCAAATTCCATATGTTAATAACTTTATTTAAAAAGAAATACTTGTTAATATGGATTTAGTAAATGTATGTAAACAACTTGCCTGTTACATAAAGTGGCATGGTAAAAGTCAAACCCATAAACCAGATTTCGTATTGTAACATAACACCAGCACTGGTTGAAATGAAATTGATGAAAAAGATAAAGAGATAAAAAAACTAAAGAAATAAATCCACAATTCCAGCTGCAAAGACACTGTTATAGACAAAGTGAACTTACAGGCATCTGCAGTGATTCAACTTGTCCCATCACGAGATGAACCATTTCAACAGGGGGTGACAGGCAGGAAAAGGACACCCCTCCAAGCAGAATAAGATAATCCTTATAGATGGTTGAGGTATGCGAATAGCTGTGAAACACATATAAACAAACACCTCTAGACAAACACAAATACAAATGAATGCAATGGGATAAAAATGGATAGAGATGCAAAGTTATATTGCAGGAGCACCAGGGCATGTGCAGCATCATCATCAACCATTATTACCTTTTACATTTCGTCAAAACTCTTCACCAGAACAGCTGCTGTCACTCACAATTCAGTCAGTAAAATTATTTAATCTATCTGTGCTAGACATAAACAGAGACAGAGTCACACACAGTAGGTAAGTTTAGAGATGAGACTTTCCACACAATTTACTGCACTTTCACAGAAAACCATAACTCAGTAGCAAAATTAATCATGCAATAAAAACTCAAACATACATGAATAACTGCCACAGAAAAACATAGAAACAAATAACTACTGTCATAAAAACTTAGTCTAATCTCTTTTAACATTCAGTCCAAAAATAAAGAGGACTTTTCTTACAACTGAGAACCAAAACATAAAATATTCACTTATACATGTAAGCAGATGTGCCCTCTTAGTTCAAGTCAGAACATGTAACTTATAAAAGACAAAGAAGAAGAAGATTTATTATCAATCTGGCAGCTAAACAGCTGAGTAGCTAAATACACATTACATATACAAGTAATACAGCATAGAAAATATTCTATACAAACTAGGAACATCTTACCGTGGCACAAGATTTGACTGAACACACAATTGTTGCCATTTCATCTGCCGCACATCAAGCATGTATACAGAGCAAAGAGGTTGAAGGTCAGACCCAAGCCCACCAGCAACCACCATATAACCATTCCAGAGGTCAGCAGAGTGCGAGTGACAAGCAACAGGAACTTCGCCACTGGGAAATACCTGACATCATCAGTACACTGACTTGTAAACAGTTATGCTCTGTTACTGCATATCGGTCAAGATGGACAATCAATAACTTATATGTAATCACATCACAATAACACTGTATACTGTGTCCAAAAAACTTCCTGCACATAGTTGGCCCTAGCTCTGTCAAATGTAAACTTATCTTCAAAATCCTATCACTGCCGGAAAGAGTAAGAAATCTGCCACAAAACCTGTGCAACACTTCCCACCACACTTTAGGCATCCTGCTGCACTAACTTGGAAAGTCAACAGTTTGAACTTTTAAAATATTACCACAGATAAAAAGTACAATGTGTGAAACATTTCAGGGTGTACAGTTAAACTGAAATTGACCAATAGACATTTTCAAACAAATCAGCTAGATGTAGGCAGTGTACGTGCCTTGTGCCACACCAAACTGATACAGTTGAGAATGTGAACATCATTGTTAGCTGCACGAGACGCGCTGCGACCTCCAAACTGTACTAGGCAATCTTCACCTATACAACAGACAAACTTCACTAACCGCCATAACTGGCTATCTTTCAGAACATGTAGTATGCTATCAGCAGCAGTGGGTCAGGCTCAAGTCCATATTTTCAGGACTCAGAATTTGACACAAAGAATTAAGATCTGAACCATCAAGACTCGGACTCAGATATGACATGACAAATTAATGTCTCTGTCATGCAGCCTTATACTTTTAACTGTACGATGCCTTCTTATTGCTTCTCAGTGGATGCTCATTTAGACTGTGAATGCTAAACTTTAGTTACATTTAGACTCTACTCAGACTTTTACTAAACTCAATCACATCACTGGTCTGCAGTGCTTTGACGTCAGTACAGAAATACAACAGTCTCACCAGCTCTAATATGCTAAGCATAACAAAAGCTATAGTGGTCAACTGAAAGAGTCTAACATTTGACATACCACCAATAACGGCAAGTACAACAGTGTGTCGCCAGCAAGGAGCTGGAACATCACCAGAACATACGACTGCTTGACATTCGACAGAAGTGTCACTAAACTTGACTGCCACAACATGATCATGCACGGGTGACGCTGGCGAACGGCGACCACCAACAACCACCAGACTGGAATTCTCCAGTGTGGAATTACAGCACGTGGAATTCCCAAGCATCACTGCAGCATGACACATCCGTGAGAGAAGATCACTGTCAATGGAAAATGTTTGTGATGTCAACATCGGCAAATCCCAGACGGCGATGTTAGACAGGCGTCGATGTCGGCCACATGAAGCAACACCAAAACCACCAATGACCACCATGTGACAATGTCCATTTACCGACAGTATACTGGCAGTGTGACCAAATCTCTGACATTTTGTGTCTGTTTCCTCACCAATATATGTCAGCTTTGCCACTTTCCAATGAGAACTCACAGCAACATCAAAAGGCAAAATTCGGTTCACAGTTTCATGTGATTTTTGTGACTGATTTGGTTCAATTTTAGAATTGATCAACTCAGTACCCACTGAACCGGTCAGTTCTTTAAGATCACAACTATTGTTACAGCTTAACAACTCTGTGTTGCTAGAAGCTGACAAATGATGAAGCTGTGCAGAGGCGGCCAGAAATGTGCCACAGACAGCGTCGATAATACGTAAGCTCTTCGAGTTCAAAAGGTCATCGGTAATTTCACCAGAATGTGAAGAAATCGCAGGCCACATGAGCGAGGCAAGAGTCAGACAGGAGCCCGTGAAAGCTGTAAGCAGCATGTAGTGAGCACATTTCAAATGCCATTCCTCGTACTCATCAAACGGCTCCACTGACTCGACACGACTTCGCTCATCTTCTGATATGACCACATTGTAAAAATAGTTCATGTCAGATGCTGCAACATACCTCCAATCCTGAAAAAAAA
>Ga0126335_1002277_pt1 | contig 11386 bp, 9 predicted proteins | sample OlaspJWI45metaG_FD_108409 | JGI IMG/M metagenome (GOLD analysis project Ga0126335, IMG submission 108409) | Marine gutless worms symbiont microbial communities from Oahu, Hawaii - Olavius sp. 1 OAHU.JWI-45 metaG | ecosystem: Host-associated > Annelida > Digestive system > Unclassified | place...
GGTATGACCAGATGTCACGTAATCGACTTGCTGTTTTAAAAACAATCACGTGAACTCTTCACTTTCCCTTCAGACTTTATTGTGTGCTGTGACTCACAGCAAAATAAGTGAATAGCCGTTAGCACATGATAGCTCGTTGGCATCAGCCATCAAAAATAAATGAGCATTTGATTGGTTTTGGAAGTCAACTCCTCAACTGTCCACTAGTCTAATAAGAGTACGTAGCGTTAAAATTTCCCAAACAGTTGCAGACGACGTCCGTTGGTTGCTACGAACTCGTTAACAACAGACCCAGGCGATCAATGTAATCATGCTGCACATTGCACACTGCTACATTTTAAAGTCCTTCTTGGGTCTCCGCAATGGCAATGCGTTCACGGCAGCGGAAACTGGAGAGCCGTCGATTTCTAGCCAAAATACGCTAGAATGCACCAAACTTCATATTAAATTAAAATTTTTTTTCAGGGGTAATACCACCGGGCCTCCGTCCACTGGGGGCTCTGCCCCCAGCCCCCCGAGAAGGGAGGGGAGGGAAGGAAAGGGAGGAATGGCCAGGAAAGGGAGGGGAGGAAGAAGGGAGGCGAGGGAAGGAGGGGTAGGGAAGGGGGATAAATTTTGGCGCTTCACTTTTCAGACCAAAGTTACGCCTCTGGTCGTAGGTACCACACCGGAATTGCATCGAGCCCAGCTGCCGATGTCTTGTCTGTAACAAAGAGGCCAAAACAACTTCAGTTTGGCGAAAGTTGTATCGAATTTGAGCAGTAGTGTAATGTTTCCCTACTTTACAAATTACAATGGCAAAAAATTTTCCATAATCCTCATCTTTGTAGGGAGATCTGGACCCCCATCTCACAATGTGCCTTGGGTCCCTCAACAGTCTCCCTCGATCCGTGTAGCCCTTTTTGCACAGCGCAGCCTAGTGACAGACGAAGTTCTGTGAGTAAGCTTACTGCATAATTTCTTCATTTAACGATTTGTAGACATAACTTGATTATTCAGCCACACTACCACAGTCACGAAGATGCAAAATCTTTGAATTACTTTGATTAATTGACGAGTATACCAAGTGCCAAGAGAAAGCACAATGGACGATTTTGTAGAAGTAGAATATATACAGAATATGAAGAAATAGTTGTTACGAAGTATGGATGACTGCCAAGTTGAAACACGAAAAGTCACCAAAGCAAAATACCTTGTCATTCCACTAAATATTGTACGTACTGATATCGAATAGATTGAATCATTCGTATGGATAGCAATGAGCAAACAAATACTCAGTACAGTGATATCGACCAAATAATTGATAACACCAGAGATGAATCTCTCACAGTCTTTACAGATAGCTCAGTGTATGGCCTACAGTGGTCCTGTAGGCTGTGGAGCTTGTTCTGCTGTTCTGTTTCCACTTGAAGAAAGAAGTCCAGTTACCATAACAAATGTTGTCGGAATGAAAGTTGCCAGTGAAAGATGTGAAACAGAAGGTATACTTCTAGGTATGGAACTAGTCCTACAGTAAGCGAAAGAAATCTGGATATATCTAGTCAAAGTATATCATATATGTACCCTCAAACCTTTGATGCAGTACAACACTTCAGTAAACAACTTAGTTATCTCTCATGCAGTATAAAGTTGATAAAGATACTGGGACACTGTGCAATATACGGAAACGAATTGGCCGACCAAAAGGCCAAAGAGGAAGCAAGCAAAGAAGATAGTAACAAGCAAAACAGAAGCTCCACAGTTAATAGCTGTCACTAATGCTCGCAAAATAGCATCAGAAATAGCCAAAAATTATGGCATGCGGTTGATGGACGCTCCTTTACTGTTCACCAATTTCTCCCAACCTTCGACACGCGACTCAGCAGAATCAGCAGCTACAACATCGAGAAGAAAGACAATCATATTCTTAAAGACGCACTTTATCAATTTATCGGCAGCACTGGCAGGAAGCTATGACATTCTACTAAATAGTTACTTCCGATGTATTTACATAAAGTTTTAAGCTTACTACCATTGAGCAATGCAATGCAACAAATGAAGTTACCGTGCACGGTGCACACCAAGGCAGCAAAGAAGCAGAAGAAGGACGATTTTACCGATTGGGCTATATATACAAAGGTTTGGTACAGTTTGTAAACAAACCTATAGCAACGCTGTGTTTATTATTTGACGAATTTGTGTGATAAGATAACGTATTTTGACATTTTATGATATATTCTTGATGATGATTGCCTGAGTCGTTTGCTAGCAGTTTGATATTAACAAGGCTGAGTTTTATCAAGGCGGAATAAGCATTGAGAGACTGCAGTAATGGGTCAGGCTTTGGTGGCAAGGATTGTACAACAGCAAGCTCAAGAGCAAGTGTCCGCGGCAGCTGCTGAGGCGGGTGTACCTAGCAACCCTGATGCCGCTTGGTGGCTCAAGTTCGCTGCCCGTGCTGTCGGCGTCTTTGGAGCCATAGGTCTTCGCTTTGTCTTGTTTTAATGTCTTTTGTAATGTGTTTACAGCGTTCGCTGTTTTTGACCACGTCCATCAACATTCACGTACATTATGGCAGGAAATTAAAATATGGCAGTGTCTTGAGTACAGAAACCCATACTGCAATTTTGCACTTGCAGTATGGGAAAGTTTAACCTATAATTATACATGGCATGTAGACGCATGGTCCCCAACTGTACATTTCCCGCCACACTGCTGCTGTGGACTGTTTATAAGACATTCATAGCTGTAGACTGCAGCAGCAGCATTATTAAATGTTCAAATATTGTTTTTGTTGTGCTTTCGTATTAGTGATGTTAAACGGCAACCGGTAACCGTTTGTAGAAGCTGGAGCCGGTTTTGAAAATGAGCAACCGGTAGTTGAAAATTTTAAATTGTAATATGCATTTTTATTGTTGATTTTGATAAAGAAGTTTCACAGATGTTGGAACCTTGGAATGTAAAGTTGATGACGTTTTGATAACCAGTAAAAAACCGGTTTTGACAAAATGGCGGCCGGTTGTGAAGAAAATCTGGTTTTGATATTTCGTATGATGTTTCAAATGATCTTTATTTGAAACTACAACTCGTATGATTGGCTCACCTCATTTATCATGTCGTCATGAACAAACAGTTATGCCATCAGTGAGTGTATGTCTTTAGTGATCTGCATAACTTCATTAATCTTACTGTTCGGGTAACTTTAATCTGGCTAATGGAAATCAACGTTTTGGACTAACGAGTTATATACTTGCAGGACTATTTTGATGCTACTGGCGTCACTTATTTTTCGCAGTAATGCAATAACTACATAATGCGTCAGATGTTTGCGCGGCATTTAGCGAGTCCATGTCTTGCGTTGTCCCACCGTGCGTCTGCTGCATATGGCATCTAGTGAGAGCAGCAGTTGCATACAGTATGTGCGCACGGTTCGTATCACCAAGCAAGTTTAACATTCATTGTTGTGCTACATAGCTTGTAACTGAATACAGTTAAATAACTTTTGTTATAGTGGAGAGTCAGAAAATAGCAATGACGAACGCGAAGTCTGTGAACTCTAGTCTATGATAGATCCATTGACAGACAGTTTATTCGAAGAAACTAAAGTGCATAGAAATGAAAATTGTAGTCGCTTGCCAGGGGCCGTTTCTTAGTGTGGACTTGATGGCTCAGTTTCGAAGGTACCATTAGCCTCTAGCCTTGGCCTGCTGTAGGCCTTATGTTTTCAGGTGGGTGTGTGATTTTGTCTCGGTGTGCAAATGCTGCATTGATCATTACTTTTTAATTAAAACAGTAATTAAACTGGTAACACCAAACAGTGCAGAGTACTGCAGACAGTCATGTATGTTTGTAATGAGTTTGTCAGTATTGTTAATTGCAGTTGCACTGATATCAGGATTTACAACCGTCATAATGTCCATCGTGAGTCTGTCGCCCATCTGCATTGTTGCTGGCTTGTTGCTGATGTGAGTAGCCCGTCTGAACCACTTTATGTTATGACATTACACGGTGTGATCATTGAACAGACAGTTAAGTGTTCACTGTATGGATGCATTATGGTTACAGTTGGGATTTGTGTTGAGGTTTGAATAGCAGTTAGGTTTAGGCTTGGGTTAATGCTGATAGAATGAAAGGTAAAAGGTAGACATGGACCATTCATTGCAGAAGAATGAAAATGGTGGAATGTTTTAAACTGGCTTGTCTACCACATTTGTCTACAATCATAATTCTGCTCATGATTCACGGATAATTCTCCTGTCAGTATTTTAGGTTTCTTACGTGTTTTTAATGACAGTAATTGTCTCTTGAATATCGGATTTGTGTTTTAATAGACTTGCGGTGTAGCTGAAGCACTGTCTTTTACCTTGTAACTAGAAATGGAATTAACAACTAGCTTAGAAAAACTTTTGAAGCCAAACTTTGAAGCACTGATATAGTCTGTACTTGTTAGCAGGTAACTTATGCTGATTTAATCACTAGTGTAGCTGTAACTACCAGTACCACAGGGCTAAACTTGTGTTGTTTTGCTCAGTGAATTAATATTGCTGATGTGATTACATGTAGGTAGATAGGTGATAGTAATGTTGATGTGCCGTTGTGTTGTAGGATTGTGGCAGTGATAGTACTGATATTTGAGGCACCGGCATGCTGTTCATTCATCAAGTACACTCAGCCAATTGCTGCTTTTGCAGAGAAGCGTACATATATCCAGAAGGCAATCATATACTGCGTGTAAGATCGTTAGACCATATTTAATAATAGTAATAATAATCTAGGATTTGTAAGGTGTGAGTGTAGGGAAACACTACTGCTAGGACAACTAGTGGCAGTCACAGAATGAGCTGTGGGTGGCATAGCTGAAATGTGGGTTTTCATTCTGTGGTGAAAAGTCTGCGTAGATGATGCTGAGATAACGTTTTCAGGTAAACTGTTCCAGATGTGACGTACAGCACCCGGGAAAGCTCGACCACCGCTAGTTGAAGTTTGATGGGCAGTATGTTTACCAGTTATTTAACAGAATGTCTATTCACACGGCCAGCCATTTCCTTTTGTCAGTCACATATCTATTCAAACAGGTGATGCATGCAAACATTTCAGTCATTTTAGTAGATTCTATACTGATTATTTCTATATGCTAGTAAGTTGCCTTCATGACAGTGTGGCGCTTTGATCATTAGATGTAGATCGTTGTCTTTCAGTAAGTCTGTGCAGTTGCTTAAAACTCTCCAAAAATTTAACTCCAGCCCATTCGTCTTATTTTTGCATTATCATGCATAAAAGCATGGACTTTGCCATCCAGATTACATTTCATGGTTACTTTATTAGCGACTGTCTTTATGTTTTCCGTGGTGCTTTGAGAGCCAAAGATGGGTGACTGCTAGCAGTGCCAATTGCCAGACCCAGTTGGCCAGTAACACTTAGCTAGAGTCAGTGCACTTAGCTGTGCTTCAACGAGCTATCAGTCATACAGCTGCTGAAGTCAACAGATTCCAGCAGCTTCGTCAGTTTTGTGCTTAGTATAAGCTTACAACTTATCTACTCTAGCATTTTTATACCAGGCCTAGAGATGGCCGATCTGTCACTAGAATTATCGTTCATAAGTGAATCTCGACACTGACATTATAGGCCAGCCGGCCATGTGAAGTAACTGTAGCTAGGCCTACGGCCATAATGTACTCGTACGGCCGGCCAGCCAGCTGTTTCACTGCTTTGTAATTTCCTATTCATACAGCCGGCCATGTGAATAACATCAGTCGTTATTTAGTGTTGTTCATCTGCTGCAGTGCTGCTTTTTTATTGTTGTTGAGTTCATTTGGTAGAAATTGTGCACCAGCATATTATATGTGCTGATTACAGTAGCACTGCAGTGTTGTAAGGCCCATGCAATGGGAATTTCAACCACATGTAAAATCGTATCTCTTCAAAATTTCATTCTGAACCTGTGCTCTTCATTATGTTGGGGCTGTCTACCCCCATGCAACCTTTGTTTTACATAATTTTAGCTGGGACTTTTCCTCTAATTAAATTGGTAGGCAATGCAGAATGACATACCAATGTTGATCATTAAGAGAATGTCAAAATCCAAACTGGGAGCAGAAGTCCAATATAGCGGCCTTTTGTTTTCAGAAACTGTAAGTAGCTATATATCAGCCACGAAATGACTTATTTTGCTAAGTATAGGCCTAGTGATGAAAGCCAAAATGATCTCTTATATGAATATCTCTTATGAGGTCTCTTATATGAATATTTCATTCACTTATTTCGTTATTAATTTCTTTCATTATTAATGTCATTTCTCGGCACTTTCGTTCCTTAAAATGAACTATCTTTCAGGGATTGGTCTTATTTCAATGAAATAGCTAATTATAATAATGTAAAGGCTAGTGAAAATATCTTCAGAAATTATCGTAAACATACTGTTTTTATCTTATGTCTTCAAGATACTTTTTGTAAGTATCAGGACTCTGGAGTGATGCTGATGAAGTTGTGTGTCTTGGCAGGTCCTCTCTTATTACATTCCTGTTGTGTATCGGCTTCTCAATGTTATTTGGCTGTGGACTCATCTTTGCATCTGGTGTTGTCTATGGAATTATGGGCATCGGCAAAAAGTATGAACACAAATCAGTTTTTTTCATTTCATTGAAGTCATTGTAGCTTCTGTCTAACTTAGTAGCTGTGTAATTTTTGATTTACAACTTCTGTTACTAGTAGACAGACTTTGTGAATCAAGTCTGAAACAAAACTGTTCATAACTCTCCGTGATATTTGTCACTTGACATGTGTGACATTGTGAGGTTGTGCTGTTGTACTGATATCCAATCCATAGTCTCTTGGGCTTCTCTTCTGGTCTAGACCATTGAGCCACCAGGAGAGACCACATGACAAGCCACTAAGTTTTTTATTTGAAAGTTTGCACACTTTACAGCAGTCAAATAACTTTGATATCCATTAATATTTGACAAAATTACTGTCGCAGTTTGATTTCTCCTTGTTGTTATATGGTGTATATTATAGTCCTCTGTCATGGTCATGTTGCTGTTTGTTGGTCTTGTGTAACTTCTCTCAACAGCACCCGGTCATACCAAGAACTTGACTTTGTACCATTGGTGAGCGTTCATTCCACTTGACAGCTGCTTGTGAGTGGAACAGTTTTTCAATCAGCAGCACTTCAACTACTTTCCTCAACCCCTTAGAAAGACAGTTAAAAACATTTCACGATATTTTTTCTGGAGTTTTCATTTAATTGTGTACTGTATCCTAGAAACAGCTTTGGTTATGCCGTGAATCTGTATGTTATAATTTAAGTAACATTTTGTTCAAGCACAAAGATGGTGATGATAGTAACAGTGATGCTTGATTATGATGACATTGTACAGAGGAGATCGACAGCAGATGATGGAGGCTGCGGCAGCTGACGGTAGCAGGCAGCCAGCTGCCGGACCTGAAGACTCTCGCACTGGACTCATTTACAATGATGACACCATGGCAGCTAGAGGACCATCACCGGCAGCTGGGCAGGGAGAACCACAGCGCTGGAATTACTGAGATGACAACGTGCATCGTTGCCGTCGTATGTGTACACTGTTCGTTAGTGTCTGGTAGAATGTGTCATATGTCACGAACTGCCCTAACATTACCACTAACAGCCAGTGGTTGTAGAGTGTAAACCACAGCGCTGGAATTACTGAGATGACAACGTGCATCGTCATTACTGTCTATGTACACTGTGCATGGTTTCCTGTCTACTTGGCACCACCAAGTTAACTCAGACCCGAATGTGGGCTAGTCAGTTTCCAGTCCCCAAGTAAACTCAGCTCTAACCCTAACCCTTGGAGACGAGTTGACTGCCACTCGTACACTGGTTTTCAGCCAACTCATAACCAAGTCAAACCTAATTGTGTCATCTCTCACCCTAATCCCAAACCCAACCTTAACCCTAACCCTTATGAACAAGCTGACATGGCACCAGCCCTCATCTGTGTATTAGAACATGTTGTGAAGCATGAACTACCGATGTGTACTACACAGCGTTAGTGTGTCATAGTGTTTGATGCTAGTCATTTCTGTTATGTGTACGAGTATATGTGTCAGACTCTGATCACAATTCATTCCATGTCAGTTTGTGTGAATGTTGTTGTGCTAGAAGTGATAGCAGTAGGAAAACTGATGTCTGCTGACTGACTGCTATGTTGTACTCAAATTTGCCTGCAGACGTATTCCATGACATCAGAATTGGAGTTTTTGAGACTTAAGTCTGGGTCTCGAGATGACTCAAGACCCAATTTTTAAAGTCTTGATCTTGAGACTTTTGAGTCTTGGTCTTGAAGCTCCATATCACACCTACTCAGTATGAGTAGTTGAGTACATTTGCGGCTTAGAAGACAGCAAGTCGTACGTTAAGTTTCAAGGCCTGTCAACTATTGTTGGCAGTAAATGAGCCTCTGATCAATGGTGATGGACTACCTTATATTTATGTCTAAGCCTCGTCTGCCACATTCATGCAAACATTTGAACTGAAGTGGCACGCAGTGACAGGTGCAAACGGTTGCATCCATTGCCAGTAGGATTTTCTCTTCACTTGCTACCTCCACTACTGATGAGTGCATTTTCAGCCACTGTGGTCTGCTGATGAGGCTAATTGAATAGGTGATCAGATGCTTCCCAGTCAGTGTTAAAGTCTGATGTAATTTTGTGAAATTACAAATGATGTGTAAGTTTAGTCATCATAGTCTTCAATTGCTGTGCTGTACACTCATTTATGCACAAGAAAGTGAGATACGTTCATTTATTGTATAAGTTGATTCTCTGTTAGCTACAATTTTTCTTTACCACAGCATCTTTGTTTTTGTCTCAGCCTCTGATCAGCAAGTCTCGTTCTTGGTACTCTGGAGTCTCAGTCACGGTGTTGAATCCAAGTCTGCATGATGTGTGCATGAGTTAGCATTGCGGCACTCTGCTGTACTGTAGTGTTTATGTGCAAGTGCAGAGTCTTTAACTTACTGATGGCTGTATGTATGTTGGTTTGTTAGACGATAACTTGCAGAGGTCGCGGCAGCAAAACAGTGTCTGTATGTCAAGTTCAGGTGATAAGTTCTGAATGCTTTGACCTAGAAACTTCATGTTTAGTACATTGATGCATCTTTATGATATCTAGGTCAAGGTCATGGAATCAAGGTCACGTAGCAGACTGCAAAGTACAATAATTTGAGCACATACAGAGTAACATTTGCATCTTGCTGCAACTGTGTTCTAATGGTCTGTGTTGTTACTCACGCTGGTGTAGCATATTGCACTGTGTTGCATGTAGATGTATTCCGTGACAGCTATGCCAGTCGATGCAGCTGATTGTCACCCATCCCATGCTAGTAGTTAGCCATACGCATTGCTAAGCTTCACTGTGTCCATTAAATGTTGATGTTAACATGGGTTACACTGTTGGTTGGGTCATCTGGCCTGTAGAAATCTTCCATGAAGTGACCTATAATGTGTCGAGTGGATGTCAAGCCTCTACTCACTCACTTATTCACTATTAGTTACTTGGTAGAACACTGTTATTAAATTACCTCTGCTGTTGTTTCTGAATTTAACTGCTAGCTAAGAAAATTTCAATTTTTTTATATATTTGGAAAGTGGTGTGCATAAACCCCAAAGGTGAAGTGTTTTTGATAACATTTGGAACAGGCAAATGAAAGCTTTTGTGCATGCTGGATACTCTGCTGTGTGCTGACTCCGTCATAGAGCGATGTGTGTCACTGCTAATGTCTGACATTGTGTGCTGCGATGCTGCCAGTTGCTTTGTGTCATCATGTGCTAGTAGCTGGTAGGCATGTTGCTTGTGTGCTGACTTCTAAGTTTTTGTTGATATTGAAGATTTGTCACAGTAATCTGCTCCGTGATGCATTGAACAATGTCGGATTTAAGAGACATTTTACTGATTTCACAGTCGTCATATTACTCTGTGACTATAGTATGTCCTGCAAGATGCGATAGCAAACTGAGGGTAATAGAAGACATAGAATGTACTCAGAGAAAGAAGACTGCATTGGTTTTGTTGTGTTATGGATGGACCACCCACCAGCACATACTACAGCAAGCTGTGCTGGGAGGTTCTGGGATTCAGGAGAGGAGAGAGGTAGAGATACAGTCAAGAGAGGGGTGAAGGATTCGTATTCACATGGGAAGAGGCAGACGCAGCAGCCCTCGACAGACGGGAGTGGCATCTGAGTTTGTCCCAGTGCTTCCACATGAGTGCAGGCATGGTAATTAAGTATAATATTAAGTTATTATTTTGTTAATTTATTATTATTATTATTAAGTACATTTATGTAGCACAAGATCACACTTTGCAGCTAACACTAAAGTTTGTATTGAGACTTGTGTCTTATATTATATCTCCAACAGCTGCACTGATATGTCACTTTTTACTTCCTTTAGAGCAGATATTGTTGATGAGACATTGGAAATTGAGATTGGTGACATTTGTCATCCTTCTGCGTGTTGTTACTCATATGCAGCGCATTATATTTGTCAGAAATATTATTTATTATGCAGTGATGGTATTTAGAACATACGGTAATCAGTGATTTAATTATCTCATTGTGTATAATTCTGTGTAACTACCTAAACCAAAAACTAATTCTGATACAAACATCGAAACGCTGGTGGCTGATAAGCGCTCATTCCACTCTACTGTAGTAATGTACAGTGTATAACTTAAAATGAATGAAGTGTGTCGTTTTCAATTCGATTGTCTTTGATATTCATGTCTAGGTTGTAGGTCATTTTCGTGGTGACATTATATTCTGCACAGTTGCAAACAGTTATTGGACAAAGTTTGACTGTCCATAATTTTGTATACGTTCAACCAGTTACCAAACTTGGTAAGAATCATTACGTCTGGGACCTCTACCCATGTGCCAAGTTACATCAAATTTTGTTGTGTTGGGAATTCCCCAAGAATTCACCATGACTTGTACATTACCTACTGGTGGGGAGGGAAATGAGAATGTATCCATCCCTGCCTGTAACTTGTTAAGTTTTTGTTGATGGATTTTATGTTGTAGGTAATTCTGTTGTGAAGTAAATATTATATTGTGGTCATAAGTGTGGTAATGTATTGAGATCATGGAGATAACGTTAGCCTCTTTGTAGTTTGTTGTTCGTTGTTGATCACGAAAGTAGACTTGTATGTTTTCGTTCTTATGTAGTGTGTATTGGAATCGTACTAAGGGAAACAGTGAAAAATGTTTATTTGTGTATGTTGTGCAGTATGTCTGTCACACGTGATCGTGAAGTAACGTAAAATGAAATGCTGTACAAGCTGCATGCTTGTTGCCTTCTCGTATAGAGACATGAGCACAGAAGGTTCCAGTCACTTCTAACATTCACCATGCAAAATATTCCTGTA
>Ga0126335_1002278_pt1 | contig 11386 bp, 4 predicted proteins | sample OlaspJWI45metaG_FD_108409 | JGI IMG/M metagenome (GOLD analysis project Ga0126335, IMG submission 108409) | Marine gutless worms symbiont microbial communities from Oahu, Hawaii - Olavius sp. 1 OAHU.JWI-45 metaG | ecosystem: Host-associated > Annelida > Digestive system > Unclassified | place...
ATTTGTCCATAAAAACTGCAAGCCCAGCACAAACTTAAATAATAATTGTAGTGCTAAAAACTCCATTGCCTCCTGTCCCAAGCAGGGTAGTCAAATCGTCGAACATACATCTAGGTAATGGTTTGCGACAGGTCCGGACCCAGAAAACGCCATTTTTATCACTAAAAAATGACAGTAAATATCATGAAAGACGTATAAATAATTTGGTGGAAAGCAGAAATTTTCAGTCTACACAGAGTTCTCATGCGGCATGTTCGAACTTGTGTTTGCATTCACTTCCACACACGCTCAGTGTATTAAGTCTGTTGAGAACATTTTATCAAGTGTTGACGTACCTGTATTGCAGTATTATCGTCTGTTGTGTGCAGCGACACAGTTTTTCAGTCACTTGTAATGTTAAACAATTACTTTGGAAACATTTACGCATCTATCAAATCATCGTGATATTGTTTACATGTAACGACGCGGTACTACTAAACACCGTAAGGGACCGTCAAGTCACAAGTGACTGCCGTCGTCCGGAGACCGCTAGGACCACACGTGTATATAAAGTGCATTGAATATAAACCTGTGGTATTATTGGCAAGTTTTTCTATCCATAGACAGATGAAAGAATCGTGACAAGTTATGCCTACCGCAGCAGGAACACTTGCGCGATACAGCGTAATCAACTAGTAACTGATTCAATAAGTAATGCAACTCACAGTGAATGTTTGCATCATAGCTGAATCGTTATTAAGCTGGTGAGGCCAACCAGTGCATCAGCAGCTGACGATTTACAGTCCGTCGTCGTCAATAACGATAGGCCTATTACCACGATAGTGGATTACATTTGTTGAAGTAATTGTTGAAAGAGGAAAGTGTAGGAAATGTTATTACGTTATTAAATTACGTGTGAGCATGGTGTAGAAAGAAGTAAAGTGATCATGACATCACAACGACGGCTTGCATTCATGTGTTCATGTAGAACTTAGGCCTACTTTGCGTTCGTGCTTTTCCTTGCAGTTCTTGCAGTGTCCAATGACTGCAAACTTGTTCCTGCCATACACGGTGCTTCGATAAAAACACGAACTGGAAATGCAGTCCTCGTCTGTTACTGATCAGTACTGTACTGCAACAAATGATTCTCTCTACAGTCATTCTACATGGATCACTAACACTGTATGCAGCTTATTCAGATATTTTGCCATAATTCTCTTTGCTGCTTATACAGTTAATAGACGAGAAATTTCGGTGCATTTTTCCTGGAAATTTCTGTCTTTCTCTCATGTTGTCTCCATCGAAACTTTATTTATTTCGTTTCTTTCAAAACTGTATTTCTGTAAAAAAAATAGCAAAGAAAAATTCACTAGGTGGCGCCATCGTTCTCTTTGCTGCTTCTCCAAAGTTGTCTCCCATCAAATTCTTCCACCTATAAATAGTTCAGACAAATTCCCTAGGTGGCGCCATCATTCTGTCTACTGCTTATTCAGCTTATGGGCACATTTTTGTGCGTTTTTTGGCTCGAAATTTCCATCATTCTTCAATATTGTCTGACTGGCATTTTACTGCTTAAATAGTTCTCATCGATTCGCTAGGTGGAGCCACCTTTACATATGCTGCTTATACAGCTTTTTTGGACGAATTTCTGTGCGTTTCATTGCGTTTTAAGAATGTACCCACCCAAAACCCCATGTTTTATACTCGGGTCCCGCTAGAGTTATCACAGTTAGTAGTTACTTTGGATTGCATTTCCACTAGAAAATTAAGCCTTTTCTGCCTTTCTAACATCGTTTGCTATCGTTTGTAAGTCGCGAAAAAGGCGTTTTCCGGGTCCGGACCTACCGCAAACCATTACCTACATCTATAGAAATTATCGTGCATCTGAAATTAAAATTCAACTAAATTAATTACCTCTTCGACGCTTCTCTTGGGGAGATGAAGGAAAGACAACATTAGTTTCACTTTTACATGAGGTTGAAGATGCTGAAAGCATTCTTGTATACTTAATAACCGCTCACGACTAAGATGCGAACATATACTACTTCCAGACCACAAATCGTCAGTAGACCCAAGCTTATTGTGCAGCCAAACAGCCGTATCAGCCTCTCTTGCGGCAGCCATATTGTTTACTTTGTGTAAACATAGAATATCTATATCTAAATGAGAGCAAATGAAGTTTAGACGGAAGGCGCAGGCCGTAGCCTCTATGCCCTCCAAATTACATAGAACATATTTTGTACAACATATTGTACATTATTAATCTAAATTTATAATAAAACTTATATTACCTATTCCGGTTAATTCAGCCTTGTAGTTATAAATAAGAGCTTGATTGCTCCAAAACTTGTCTAGCTTATTCTTAAAGGAGTCAGTAGTACTAGCAGAGATTCTGGATTCAGGACACAAATAAAGAAAAATAGGGCTGAGCAAAGTACTTAATTTACGATGCTTGGTGTTATCTTTAGTAAAAGTTTCAATGTTGATCGAAGTCCTGCGCTAAACCAAGAGCAAGTTATGTGCAATAAGGTAACAAAAAACACTGACTTTGACCTTGTTACTAACCTTAATGTAATCCTAACCTTAAAAGCTCGAAAACTGTAAGGAACTGAATAGCTACATACTGTTAATTTTCACGGAAGATATTATTAACGACTTAAAACAATCGGTAGAAACTATAGAAAGAGGCACGACAAAAGTGTGCGAAACTGCGAATTTTACACGTTAGAGTTTAGACCTGCAAAACATACATCGTGACAGTACCTATACTCCACATTGAATGCACAATTATTGATGTGCATAATGCGGTAAACTGCGACCGATGATCCTGTAGCATGGTGTGTCAGTCAAGCAGTCTGAATGCCATGCGGCTGCGCTGTGCAAAAACGACTCAGTACTCATCGACGTTGCGTCATACATACAGAACGGCAGAATGTCATTAACTGATAACGTGTTATGTACTGTAGTAGTAAGCTTGCTTTAGATATAATCTAACGTCCAAGACTGTGTAGCCTATAATTTTGTGTCATCGGATCACGAACCAAATTAGAACGGCTCTTTTGTAAATGACGATTTTTATATGATCCTGCTTGTGTTGTGTGTGTACCGGTATTGTACTGCCACTAGGCCATACTGTGCACTGTATGCCATTTGTGTTTTATATTTGTTTTCAACAGCTTCTTACTTGTGTAACTACTCACAGCGTCGATTGATGCAGTGGGATTTCTGAATCAAAACACTGAGTGTGTCTCAGATCAAAGGTCAAACTATTCTAAAGGTCTCTGTGATTATATTGCAGAGAAAAGCGTTGTCTAAAATGACGCCAATTTACCACGCACATACGTCTGAATGATGAAGCATTAATCGATACGGGAGAATCAGCGTTTGGCTGACCATGCAGGTGCGCGACAGTATAGGCCTATTGATATAATACAAATGTTATGTCTCGAAATGCTGATAGTGGTACCTAAATGGCTTGCTGCATCTGCAAATTGGCTGACAACCGTTTGTGAGCAGTCGTCATCACTCATCATCATATACCGACAGTACACGAGCTCAAAAGCCGTATGACAGCTCTGTTAGGAAAGTAGGCCCCTAATCGGAAGTCGTCTGTAGTGGGGCGCACGAAGCCCCCGGAAGTTTAATAGTTACTAATGAATAATTTAGCCTACAAAAAGCAACAGAACATGACTAGCATGCATAAGCGTATTGCTTTTTAGGCTGCATTGAATGCACGATTATTAATGTGCATAATGCGGTCAGTTGCGACCGATGATCCCGTAGCGTAGTGTGCCAGTCAGTCAGTCTGAATGTCATGCGGCTGCGCTGTGCAAAAACGACTCAGTACTCATCTACGTTGCGTCATACATACATAGGAGCAGAATGTCATGAACTGATAACGTGTTATGTACTGTAGTAGTAAGCTTGCTTTAGATATAATCTAACGTCCAAGACTGTGTATAATTTTGTGTCATCGGATCACGAACCAAATTAGTATATTCTCACCGTTGCTAGAAAATAAAGCTGATACTGCGAGGAACCGAATTAGCCAAACAGCTATTGTCTGACACGAGTAACTTGATAACCGCGGCTTAGCTGTATGTCTTGGCTGTGGGTACGCATTAGCCAGCAACATTAACCTTTAAAATATTTCATGTTTACGTACGTAGGCTACGAAATGTGCTTTTACTGTAATTAAAAATTTTTACGTAGGCCTACTTTTGCGAATTTTGATTTTTTAAAATTTTGTTTGCGACATCGTGGATTGCTAGGTAGAAAGTGATCTACATGCACTTGACTATGTCATTGTATAGTCGCAAATCTTGGCCGTGGACTGGTTGTGGCTTCAATTACCTTATAACTGTAACCGAAGAGTTCCGCAGGAGCTGCACTTGTTAACATTAAAGGGTTATTTTGACCTATATGCTGTGATACAGAAACGTCGCTACTGTAGCTGAGATGCGACGCACCTAAGATGGCGAAGTTGTTTGTGTTAGTGCATGACGTAGCCCTAACACACGATTTTGACGATTGTCAGATAATCTTACGTGGCCGTCGACATCGCTTTTAGTTCTATAGAAAACTCAAAACACAGCGTATTACGTGGTAACAACCGGATCACAATATAGCAAAAAAATGGAACGGTCACGATCACGATCACGTCGTATAGGCTGCTGTCGCTGTCACTGCGCCAGTCTCTAAATTACTAGATGTGATTTCAAACCAGTCTAGTAAACCGCTGCCTGTCAGCAGCACAGGACGAATTCTCATCGCGACAGCGAAATGCGAAGCGTTGCAGAGTGCTTAGCGCGTCTCGTCTAATTGAGCTAACGCGCTACGCACTGTTCCTGAGTTAATGGACTTTTTACTCAGTCGAACCGAAGCGTTCTTGACAATCTGACAGCCAAGGTGTTGACTGACGGAACGAGTTATCGCACTCCACGGCACTATGTGATTAACTTGTCGTCTGGCTGATGCAGCTCTGAGTCAGGACTCCTAGTCCTGACTCTTGAGTGGTATCTCACTGGGGGACTTATCATTCACAATACATGTCGTGTCTCGAAATAAAACGTATTATACTACAACTTTTGCAATACACTGCATTTTAGTAGGCCTACAGTGTACTTTAGGCCGCATCGAATGCATGAAATGCGGACTATTGCGATCTGCCAGTTTGTCTATCACGCGGGCGAACTGTGCAAAAATGACTGAACGGATCGACGTCCTGTTCGGGGTGAAGATTTTTGGGGATCCAAAAAGCATAGTATTAGATGGGTTCCTCATCACCCAGAGCTATGGCACCCTTGTCAAATGACTTTGACCACTTATTCATACCTTTTGTAGGCCTTGAAAGTGCATGTAATAGACATAGCACACTGTTTTTATAGTCAGTATAAATGTCAGTTTAAAAATCTAAAACTCTGCTAAACTGTTTTATTTTGCGAATCACATGCACCTTTCAATAATATTTCGCTGGTAGGTCTAATTAGTTACATTTATGCTGGCGAATGTCGTGTCTACACGAGTAGGTAACAAAGTAATCGAAATAGGCCTAACTCTATGGTTTTGCAGAGTTCACTTACTTTTAATTGCTACTGGTATATTAAACTTAGCGTCTAGCTTAGCTACTGAAAGATTTGGCGTATACATAAACACAAAGGGTGGCAGTCAACTCGTCCCAAGGTCAACTAATTCCCAACTCAACTCGTTAGAACTCGTTATAGTTCAGGCTACGGTTAGGTTGGCCTTGGGGACCAGTTGACTGTAAACGTAGTACACAAACAATTCAATGATGTGATGCGTATTTTCACCGGCTGTTTCGTTTGCTGGGATAGCTAGATGGGTAAGCACTATAGGCAGGTGCTGTTCCAAGCAGTCCGTGCATAAGAGTGCTCGCGATCGATCAGCTAGCACCAAGCAGCGTACGGTATGCATGCAAGTTGAAATGAGCAGATCGTTTAGATGGGAGTAAGACGCGACGTCGAGCGGCCGAGCCGAGTTAGGGATGAGACGTTGTCACGTCGACTGGGCTGCAGCAGTTTGACTGATGATGTTGCATTGTCTCTGCCGCATCCCGACATGACGTCAGAATGCCGGGTGGTCTGAAAGTCGTCGCACTGCCTGGCGTCATGTTGCTGCTGCTGAGCTCGATCGCTCAACGCCAACAATGCAGACTACGTTGTGGTGAGCTAAGTTTGTCTTTGATTGATGAAAAATCGACTGCATTGACAGCTCGTGGTCTAGACATAGCACTAGCACAACATAGTGTTATATAAACTTCTTGTGAAACAACATCTGACAAAATAGTATTGTTAACTCAGTAGGGTGTCTACAGCAGCATGAAAATGTGCTGATTTCAGTATGAGGAGGCAATCGATATTGTAAAATGTGCGTCGCTAAAACATTAACACATGAAAAAACACATAACAGCAACAACAACTGAGTGGAGTGTGCAGTGGCATCAAAAATCACAAAATCATTCAGCAGCGCATTAGATATGACATTAGGGTAGTAATGTGAGTTATCATCACAGTTTATTCATCGTTGTGGTCATGTATGTCAGCGCTTTCTGTGCAGTCACCTTCAGTACCAGACGATCTAGAACAGTTTGATATAGATGTCTTCTATAGGCGAGTTTAGTGCAGTGAAGAGTCTCAGCAAGTGACGTTACTGGATGATGTAGCTTCAGCTGGCATTGAGTCATCAGATACAGCGACAGAGTCAGTTGACTGATGATGACATAGTCACTGATATAATCTTTGCAGCCAGGAATCACAACTTCTGTCAGTGCAGTCAGGGGACAATATCATCACCAACAACTGAATTAATTCCGAAAGTGTCGAAATAGTGGCCATGTGCTCGGCGTACAACAGTGTTTGTACGTTCTGTGCTGACATCTGTAAACACTGCTGATAGTCACCATGTTTGTAAGCGTACAGCACTTCGAAGTCAGTTGCGACAATCGTGGCTACAGGACCAAAGTCACGCGCCTCGATCGGACGGTATGTTGTAAGATGTTTAATTGCAGACTTATGCAGTAATTCCTTAAAATTGATGTTACCTCTTCTCTTGTATTCATAATAATTGCAACTGAACTTAAAGACTGTCGGCTCGTTTACGACAGGCTCGTTTACGGTGAAATTCTTGCTTTAACAAGCAACTCGATGACACAAATAAAAGTATATCGCCTATAAAAAGTTGTAAAAGTTTTAATTTCACCTCGGGATTGCAGTTACAAAAGTAACACAGCACATTATTTATCTTGCAGCACAAGCTGTTACGTTTACTCAAAATTTCACAATTGTCATCCAAGTTGGCAGATATGATATGACCCAAATGAGTATATTCACTCGTACACCCTATATGCTTGCCATCAATTGAAAATTGACAGACACTGCAGACACTGTGCGTCAGCTATCCAGACATCCAAATCATGCAACAATTCGACTCAGATTCTGACAACGTTTAAGTCATCAGTCAACCAAGTATGCGATTTCAGCTCGCAAGCCCACAACATGAAAGTTTTGACGCGATAGTTGCTCAGTGTGCCTGCCTCAGAGTTGTCAACACTTTCTGTCAGTCGCGCTGTCTTCATGAAAACTCGTAACACGTGATAGACAATCTGTTGTACTGGCATCCAGCAGTTTAGCAGTACATTTTCTGCTCGTGAGAATGACAGTCTCCACTGAACATGGCGTACATGTATATTGTGTTGTTTACACTGACGATGTGCCACGGGAACCACATCATACCCATTGCTAACAACACGGTCAACAGTTGCTGAGTCTGGCCAGTTGTAGTTTATGTGTCGTGTTGGCCAATTAGCGGCTTGTAGCGGCCACACAAGGCAATGCAAGCATTGAACTCTGTCAATTGAAAAAAGTGACTACGGTGTAACAGTAAGATGCGCTGGACCGTGATATCCGATATTGCCAGAGTAAAATACTCCGGTAATGCTTTACCACGTTGTAGGCCTACTTACCGCCATCGACGCATTCTGTAAGTAAGTAACGTAGCTGTAAATACACATACCCATGTAAGTGACTGTCAATGATCTCAAATATCTGAACAGTTGGGACACTCAGCTGGTAACTGTATCGGTGGTGGATGTCCTTGCGGTATTGCCAACTCAGTGCTAAGGTGAAACATTATGCCGACATCACCAATATGCGGTAACATCGGTTCAATGTAGAATTCGGCAACACTTCCTGTTGTTAGTGGAAGGGGAACGACAGGTCCTTGTGATAAAGCCCAGCCACTATCCACGCGCAATCACTGCCGTGTAGCTTCAACAGCAGCCTTACTGAGCTGTGGACGCAGTCGGCAAGTGTTAAGAAGAAAGTTAGTGACAATGCGTTCATCGCTCATTTTTTACTATTACGACAGTCGACACTTAATTTATGTGATCACCACAAGTCCTAGCGTGCCAAGTGTTGTTTGCCGTAGAGCTTCCAGGAAATACCAAACGCCAAAATTCCACTTGTTTCTTGTCTTTTCCGTGTTCACTATCAGAATAAAGTAGCCTTTGCTTTTTAAAGTATGCCTTGCTACATGCTTTTTAAGCATGCACGCGTGTGCGATATGCGTTTTGCAGTGTTTTCACATTGCTTTCGCTTTCCTTTCCATTCGTGGACATAGCAATTATGTCGTTGAGTGTGAAGTCAATAACATAAAGGAATTTCTAAAAATATTGTTGTGTAGTATGTTCATTTCATTTTATATGTAAGCTGTAAAACTTTAATATACACCGCGAACCATTATATTGTAAACCATAAAACGTGCCATTTTCATTTTGACTCTAACTTTGTCAAATGCTAACCGATCTTCAAAATTTTTCACAGCTGAAAAGCGCATAAAATTTACAACAAAAAGAATTACCATCTCACTCTAAATATGTTTCCGCATTACTTTGGGAAAGTTAGACGTCTACATTTAAAGTTACAAGCGATAAGACATTGAAACACATCACAGATGACCAAAACGAACCATTTCATGTTATCCAGCTAAATCAATATCGATACTGCTCAATAGTTGACAAAGTGTTCTCCATTTGTTCGCGCACATGCTTGAGGTGTCAACGCCACTCGTCAAATGCACTGTCAATGATGCTCTGGTCTGTGTTGCGCCAACCATTCAACCAGCTCTGCTTCAGTTCGTCAATGTTATGCATCCACGAATGAAAAGATTTGCTGCTGGACGACACCCCATATCTTGCAAAAACCAAATTGAAGTTTGGACTGTTCGGCGGCCACAGACTTGGTCAAAAGACAGCGGCGTTCCGGCTTGAGAAGTCGTACAGTAGACTAATCTGTGCTCTGCATGCACGAGCACTAAAACTACCAACATTTATGCCTACTTACAGAAGATCGTTTGCTATTTCAAAGGATATTTAACGAAAGCCAAAATTAAACTAATAAGTAAGCAAGTAATAAATAAGTAAACTAAATGCATTAAAATGGGTGCATCTAGAAACCAATGCATTTGGTTTAAGTTTTGTTTATATTAGCAGAAAACCAGGACTTCTAACTTTGCTAAAATATAGTAGGCCTACAACACACCTTAGGTAAAGTAGGAATTAGTGCATGGTTTTGTTGTAAATTTCACGCGCTTTCCAGTGGTAAAAAATTTCAAGATCGGTTAGCATTTGACAGTGTACATGTAAATAAAAGTTATGCACACTGAATTTTTCCAACAAAGTAGTAGCCGAAACTTGTAAAAATACAAACAGAGCATGTGAGGGAGGGACGGAGCGGAGCGAGCCGGAATCGTGTCAGCAGAGCAGGAGAGGATCGGTTAGTGAGCAAGACAGAAAATGATTGAGCGGGAGAGAAGCGGGAAAGCTGATCACAGAAATATGAGCTCTGAGCAATTATTTCGCCGTTGACACTCTGCTTACATGCTTTAAACAGATATACTATATGTAGTCAAATAACCTACATGTAGACAATAACCAATAAGATTATGGCTTGCTTTTTCGAGCTGAAGTTTGATTTAAAATGTCACCAGTGAGCTAAATTGTGGCATTTTGCGGTCTAACGACCTAACAATCTACAGAACACAGCTTTTGTTGCCAATTGCCCGCGTCGTATTTTATTGAATTGAAAGTATAATTTCTAAGCTTGCTTTTATCACAGAAATTTACTAGTTTCACAGCCCAGACTGCAGATCTGCTTCGCTAAATGCATAATACCTGGTAAGTGAAAATAACAATCCAGAATATTTTTTATCAAACAAGCTCTCAAGACGCAACTTGGGTATACATATGAGATATAAAAGAAAGAGGGTACGTTTATACGAAATGTTCATCATTATCGTCGATCCAAGTGTAGGCTAGGCCTATATGAAGTAATAAAAGAACCCGTGAGTGTGACAGGCGCGGCTAATCGAGTGGTGATGATGTATTGAAAAAGCGCGGTCACATACAATAACACGGCGGAACGGCGCTGCGATGAGATCTTGATGGATAATAACGCAACGGCTGCGGGACGCAGTCTAAATACGAGCCGACGGCTAGCGATTGGCCTTTGCGACCCAGAGCGCCTGATGCAATCATGTTACTGTCATCGAAAACGATCGGACTCAGACTGCTCGCTCGCTCGTTTGCAGACCGACTCGGACCACCCAACTCGACGTAGCTACAGACGCAGATCGGTGCGCGTTAGTGCAGCGTTTGGCACCGAAATAATTTGATGGCGTCGTTTTCCGGCCGTCGTCGTGCTGCGTAGACTAGCGACGCCTCCGGCCTAGACGAAGACGACGACGGCGACGACAGATAAAACTGCATGTGAGTGAGAGAGTGAGCGAGTGACGAAACGAGGAACGGCCCGGGATTTGCGAAAGCGACGTATACGGGCGGGCGGTCAGCAAGGCTCGGAAACCGATCAAATTCTGGCGGGCAACGCGCGAGCGACGACGAATAACGCAGTGGATTGACGTCGACAGGAATGCAGACTTTGTCGTTGCCGACACTCTGTGTCAGCATAGCGCACGTCATGTCGATGTGTCAGAATTCGCTAAACACGACCTCGCGACTCGCGCTCAATCAATCAATGACGTAATGCTAAGTCGCCTTTCTATTTCTGGTGCTTGCGACCTAATGACCTTGAAACGCCGTCATGTGCTAAATTCATACCTGCTTTTCAAAGGACATTAAACACATATCTGAAATCGATAGTCTGCCCAGTCGGTGCAGAGCGATAATGAAATGTTTACACTGGATACAAAAGGTATCCGCATGAACATTAACGCGATGCCAGTCATTCCGGCTGCCAATTTATCACATAGAATACGTTTCCGTACCGCAATAACGTTGCGGTCCACTTACCGTACGGAGCGTGGCATACATGCTGAGGCTCGGTAATACCACTCGTGTTCACGACCCGTGTTAAAGTGATGCTATAATATCCTA
>Ga0126335_1002279_pt1 | contig 11384 bp, 7 predicted proteins | sample OlaspJWI45metaG_FD_108409 | JGI IMG/M metagenome (GOLD analysis project Ga0126335, IMG submission 108409) | Marine gutless worms symbiont microbial communities from Oahu, Hawaii - Olavius sp. 1 OAHU.JWI-45 metaG | ecosystem: Host-associated > Annelida > Digestive system > Unclassified | place...
AACGATCGCATAATAAGACATTACTGAACAAAACCACACATCTTAATAACGATGACTTCCTAATTAGAATGTTATAAAACACTCGTACTAGTTATATGAGTTAGATCTAATCGCTCACTATGTTTCTTTCTATTTCTCCTATTTGTTTACTTCTACTTTGTATGAGTTGCGTTTGTCAACTTCTAAATAAACGAATATATGATGATGATGATGATGATGATGATGATGATGATGATGATCTTATATGACTACCCAGAAGACCACGCTTCTAACTTCTATACCCTTTTAGACGTGCAACAGACACTTATAATTTTTGCAATATATTGACGATACACACTGCAGAGTTTACAGTAGTATTATCGTTTGTTACAAGTGGACGTGTAGGCCTATGTCTACGCTATAACCAGGGGTACTGTAGATATGAATTTTACGTCAATAATCCATATCCATCCATATATGTCTGTCCTGTATGTAGGCCTATCCATGTATAAAATGAAAATATTCATTTCACAAAGCATAATACCGGGCGCAAGCCCGGTAGGTAGGCCGAAGGCCTACTACGGGCTGCGCCCATAGTAAAATCACCCGTGTGCGCGTACTGAGTTGGCCGTTGCCGCTGCTGACTAGTCTGTATTTTTTGCCGGTCACACGAAATAGTGACGGAAGTACTGTCACACAATAGCGCTGTGATGGGTCAGGCTAAAAATCGATTCTTGCGCGTAGGTTAATGTAGGTTAATGTACTGTCACGAAAGTCTAGCGTAATGCTTTTCTTTATTCGAAGGCCTCTGAAGCTGAAATTTTTACACGCGTTCGTCGTCGGTATTTGATGTCTTTTGCTGGTCTCTATTTTGAAAATTAGCCACGATTGACAGAGTTCAGATAGGCAAAACTCACTTTGACTAATAGCGTCATTTCCAATCACCAGAGGCCGCCTCTATGAAACAGCCACTATCACGATTCGCGACGCAGTAATATAATATAATATCACAACAGTACTTAGTGCACTGCAGAATAGACAGGTAAGTAGTAGACAAATTGAATGTATTGTTCTATAATGTGACATTTGTAATAATAATTTGTATAATGGGCGCGAGTAGCTGTGTTACTTAAAAAGTCATGTTTGCAAACAAATAACGCAGATAGTAGATAAAACGTTCGCCTACGGAGGCAAAGGCTGTGGGTTCGAGTCCCAGCAAGGTCGTTTGTAAATGTTTTTCCTAATTTCTCTAATTATCGTACGTAAATCGTATGTAAATCTTTTCTCTTATAATAGTACAAGTCAAATTCTTCTTTTTTAATGTTAGAAATCTGAAATAAAAGTGTGGTTTCAGCGAAAAGCCGCTTCTAATGAGCTCCGCTCTCCGGGCTTGCGCCCGGAGTTTAGGTTTCCTAATGGGTTATAGTTTCTACTTTTTACTACATCAGCTACAGTACTGAAAATAATAACAGAAATATTAATAAATTCATAACTTGATAGGTGGTTTACGTGCATTTGCCGATACAATTTTATCGCTGCTAAAAACTCGACCTTGCTACAATTATGCCTATATTTTTACCAGTACCGTAGTACGTACAAATCACGCCAGTTGACCTGTTCTGTGAACTGTCAAAATACAGAATTGCCACGAACTGTAAAAAATACAGCAAGGCTAAATGTTTCTCCTCGAAACGAACGATTTATGCCAGAAACTGGAGCATACAGCAATAGCAGCGTATCAGTTGGTCTTCGCTGACGCTGTGCTGTCAGCTGCGTCGATTGTCGGGCATTTGAGTTTGATGGCATCGGAAAGGTAGTAGAAGCGTTTCGCCGAAGGATCGGTTTTGACTGGCTTCCCAGCAGAATTCACGCACCAACATCTACACTCGCACCCATGCACATACCAGCTTCACACGCGTCAGTCTCTGCTGTCATATTGGCTCAGTAGCTAGCGTCGCGGCTCGTACGGCCCAAATGGTCAAGGGTTCGACGCTCATCACCATTGCGCTTCAGTTGCCCAGTGAGGCGTGACGGTTTGGACAGCTAACAACAGTGATGCCCATCAAGTAGCGGTCCTGGACAGACTATTTACGCAACCATGGTGGTGCCTAGGCCAACTCAGCCTTCCATCCCCGGGGTCGGCAAATGAAGACCAGCTTTCTATATCCCGCCATTTCAATGCACAGAAGATCTGTAAGCTTATTTTTCAAGTGCACCGTTGTAAAATTACCGGTAATTTATTACGCCGGTAACTTACCGATAATGTTAACATTGATATTGTTGCAAAATTAGCAATTTTTGTGTTTATGTGGCCAGAAATCCAAAAAATATGGCCCAACTGGCCTCAAATTTGGCCTGGCGAAGTGACAAACGAAGTATTTTGTGATTTTATTGGCATGTAGGAACAAAGCTGGCTATCCACAGAGTCCCGGTGTGATTAACTGATTATGTCAATTCGACATGTGCAAGCCTTTTCAGCATCTTTGACTTTGAATGCTTTCCATCAGCGATGCATTTTTTTCAATGGCACCAACGGTAACGCGAGAACTTTCGCATGCTTCCGAACGGACGATTGGAGTGTACAACGACCACCACTTCATTGGCTTTGGGTCCACGCATGTGGTTGACAGTCAACTTGTCTCCAAGGCTAACATAACCCTGCCCTAACCCTATGTCCTAACTGTAAACTTAACCGTAATCATTTATCTAACCCTTGCCCTAATCCTAACCTTAACACTATAACCGTAACCTAACCTAAACCCTAACGAGTTCTAACGACTAACGAGTTGACTTGGGAACGAGTTGACTGCCACCCACGCATGTCATGGATAGGCCCAAGATTGAATTCGTGTGATCAACGTCTTGCAGGCGAATAGCTGTCGTTTTGCTTACATTAAATTGCTTTTAAAACTGTAAAAGTCAAAACGTCACAAGCCAAGCAGAAATTTATGGTAAGTTACCGGTAATTTATAGCTGGTAAGATACCGGTAAGTTACTTGCTTACCGGTATCTTACCGGTAACTGAGTTGTACAACACTACTCAAATGGCGACGTGCTCCGTGGTGTCGCAAAGAACGACAGGATTCAAAAACGTTATACTTACATGTAAAAATTTATGGCTCGGGGACTGTTGCCAATAAGTTCTGTAACCAAACAAACCGCACATGGGCAGAGACGCTCAGCTGTGACTTAGTTTTTGGCTTGTGATCTGCGTTCGCCAGAAAGTCTTTTTGCACATGCAAGATTACAATTACAAGTCTCTCTGCCCAGCAGTTACGACTTCCGACACCTTGGTGAACAGACACACACAGACATACAGACGCCCAGCGATCCAGCTAGTAACCGTCTGAGCTAAAATTTAGAAAAAGAGTGAATAAGACCCCTAACAGTTCACCCATAGGATTGGACATTAGGCCTACGTGTCTGCAACAGACTGAACATAAGCCTATCTTACAGAGACTTACACGTAATGACCTAGTTGTTGAAAATAAAACAAAAATTAACTCAGCAGAAGAAAACCTATTAAGCACTGAATGCTCTGTTGGCAGGCAGTGGACATCACTATATTATATGTGAGGTGGTAGGAGGCAGGAGCCAAAAGACTGTTTATGTCAGATCAGCATGAGAGGTAAGCTACGTGCCCTTTGACTCCAGATTTAACAAGTGGCCAAAGTAATTTGGCGAAGGCCGCATCGAATTCGTAGGGGAAAATCGGGACTCCGGTTTAATACAATGTTCCTGTGTCTCCAAGAGTCTCCACTCTCCACCCCAAGCAGGACCTCGATCAGTTCAGCCGTTTGCACAGCGAAGCAGAAGCCGCGTGATCATGATACCATACATGACAGACTTACACACCGGCAAACTGACAGACGCTCAAGATTATCGATCGCAATAGGCCGCATCTCATACATTCGATGCGGCCTAACAGCAGTCTGAGTTATGCGGCATATATGCTACATGCACTCACCCAAGAGCGCGCGTAGTAAAAGGTCGAGAAACAGATTTTTATCGACTTATCTGTTAACAAATCGTTGAAAATGTTCACACATGACACTACCGCTGCCTGTGGCACTGTTTGGGCGTGAACGTGTCATCCATGTTGCACGACGGCACAAACGTATAACGTCTGGCAAGCATCGCCTGCGTCCAGCAACTCTCCAGTATTTCCGGCTCCACCCAAGCTATTGTGGCTAACATTCACATTCACACAAGTTCAACATCACCGAACAGTTTTCAGGCTTTTTCAGCAGATACTATTTTTGACCACCCTCCCCGAAGCTATGTCCAACTTCTGCAAATTCAGATTATTTACTCGGTGAAACATCTCTTTCAGATTATGAGTTTAGGCCTAATGAGTATCAGCAGCTCAAAACTTTACCTTCGCGGGCCATCTACGGTGAGTCAAAAAAGTAATCCCTCAAGTAATCGACCTTAAGAAATTAGCCTTAACTGTGTCAAACCTTAACCGGTTATAAAAAAAATTTCACCGCTGGAAAGAGTATGAAATTTACAATATATGCCATATAATATTTTCATCGCACCTTAATTATGTTGCTGCACTACTTTAGGAAGTAAAATTTAAACCTTGTTACAAATTACAAAATACACAACTTGACAATCGTACTCGTGTATGATAATAAATGAAAGATTTCATGTCATATAGCTGAACAGACATTAATACTGTCACAGCAATTGCTCAAGTGTCTACATCTGCCCGCATACATGCTCTAGAATGCCAACGCCCCTCGTCAATTGCATCATCGTAATGTGGTAGTTCATGCCAAGCCAAATGTTGTTCAGTAAGCTTTGCTTTACTTCATAAATTTTCTGCACCCGCTACTTGCCGCTAGACGACACCCAGTATCTTTTAGTAGACCAGGTTTAGGTCGGAGGTGTTCAGATCTTGTCCAGTTGAAGATGTGTTGCCTGCTCGAGAACTCGCACAGCGTCGCGTGCCCAATGAGCAGGGTCGCTGTCAACACTGAGACCTGTTTACATAAAACTGTGTTATTTGAAAGAATATTTAACAGAAAACATAAGCTGGCATAATAAGTAAGTAAATAATAAGTTATTAAGTAAGATCCCGTTGAAATGGGTGCATGCAAAATCAATGTATTTCGTTTGCATTGTCTTCCAGATTTGCAGAAAATTTTAACCCTTTTCACTTCCCAAGGACAAGGTAGGGCAGCAACATATTTAAAGTGTGGTGGGAACCATTACATGGCCTTTGTTGCAAATGAAGAGGTCTACTTTTTAGCAGTGAAAGAATTTTCAAAATCGGTTAAGATTTGACGAAGTTAAGGCCAATATTTGTTTGGGGTTACTTTTTTGACTCACCCGGTAGAACGCGATGCAGAGTGATGAGTCATGCACACTGTGGTGCCGCCTAGTGAGTGCAGTTACAACTTGCTACCAGCCTATGCAGCAGCCGTCATTTATCTGACAATAGCTGCAGCAGCAACAGCAACATGACACACTATGTTGGCGGTTAAGATTTGCGCCACGCTGATAGTTAAACAGTCATTAGAGTTAGTCAAACTCATACAGACAACGTTTGATGGTTATGAGAGCGAGTTCAGCTATAGACATCTGGTGTTATGAACAAAGATGCGATACCCTTTGGATGTCGAGCAAGCTTATTGTAGTCGCGTTCAACATCTTCCTCAGCAGTTTCATCATCTGTGGCACTCATCAGACTTCTCACGACTTCACGCTTCGACGGCCTCTCTGCAGCACCGCGCACAAGTCGTGTAATAATACTAAATGATAATATTCTAAACGTACAACAGTATGAACTCAATACATAATGTAGTGAGTGAGTGAGTAGAGGCTTAATGTCCCACTCGACACTTTATAGGTTACTTCGGGGACGATTTTTACAAGTCAGGTGACCCAACCAACAGCGTCAAAGCACTGAAGTAAGCCAGTTGGCCGCTGAGATAGGCTTCAATTTCACCAGAACCACTGCACTATGTTACAATATGAACTGTAGGCAACGACCGCTAGATAATCACAGCGTAAGGGTCCCAGTGTGACAAAATTCCAATCTGGTAGACCTATAAGCTGCTTAAAACATCGCGCAACAAGTGTAGTGCATCGTACTATACTGTAACTAATGTGTTAATGTTATCTCTTTTACTTCGCCTCAAGAGATCACGATTCAACTCCTGACCGCCGCACTCCGAGTACCAGCTGTGGGCGAGCTAAACCCACTTGTCCAGTGAAGCGTGGCAGTTTGAACAGTCAACAACGTTGATATCTGCCACGTAACGGTCTTGGGCAGACTGTTTAGTCGCACATCAGTAAACGGAGGTTGGGGGTGCCTGGTTTAGGCTCCTTCTACAAGTTACGACATTTGGCCAGGAGACGGAGTGGGTCTATTTTAAGCCCCGGAACTCACACGGGGGCATAAGGTAGTGAAATGTCCATTTTGACATCAAAGCAGATCTCGCATTTTGCAATACACAGAGATCAGCCATTGGTGGATTTCATAAGTGCAGCACTAGAAACAATATATTATGCTATTCAAATCCACCCTCACGTGCGGCAACTTGTATACATGTTGGTTAGTTCATATTAGACCATGAAATGGAAAAAGAATGATACTCAGGCGACTTGGTGGTGCAGTGGTTATCATTGTGGCATGCGCCTCAAGAGGTCATGATTTGACTCCTGACCGTCGCACTCCGAGTACCAGCTGTGGGCGAGCTGCTTAAACCCACTTGCCCAGTGAAGCGTGACAGTTTGAACAGTGAACACTGAACAACTTCGATATCTTCCACGTAACGGTCCTGCGAAGACTGTTTACTCGACGTTGCGGTGAATACGCCAACTCAGCCTTTCATCCCTCTCCTCTAGGATTGGTAAAGGAGGATCATCTTCGGCTGGAATGGCAAAGACAGGTAGGCCTAGAGTTCATCATTCATGCATTCCATTCGTCTATAAACAAGTAACTGTGCAGGTAAAACTGCGAGATACCTCGGCAACGCGTGCCATACCTATGCGCTTCGGGGATGAGATTCACCTCATGAAGAGGTGCTATACCAAGTGTCTTGCGCCCTAACTAAAGTAAGTGACAAACAATTTAGATACAAATAAATACCTGCAATAAAATTACAGAAATAAACATAGAATATAAACGACGGACCTTGACGCAACGAACTGTACGTTCGCCATTAACTGGTAATACCCTACTGCCGCATACCCAACCGAAGATTAACTAAAGAACGTATATTTGTAGTCACCTCGACCACTTCGGAAAGCGCCCATCTTGTCAAACGGTTCATAATCCCAGCTCGTAATACCATCCACAATAGCTCCTCTTTTCACTTTCCGTCTGACACCGTGCTTGCCTGAAGCATGTTGATCGACGGATGTCGGTGCCACAAAGCGCTGGTGCAGATGGCGATCATCAGAGTGATCAGACAAGCTGCTGAGGACGTTCAGTTTTGATTTGAGATCGACAAAGTCTCGTAAGTGACGAGTGGGCGCAGCGCAGACGGTCACCAACCGATACACGACCACAGTAGCCAATATTCTGAAATGCATCGTATATTTGCAACAAAATATTTATTTATCACAATATGTGCATATAATGTACATAGCATTTGAATTTGCCAATAGCTAGCGTAGTGTCACAGCAGCGTGACGTAATCTTTACGTCACCAGGCATCATTTATCTATGATGATCGACGATTCATCGTTGTTGCAGAGTACCAGTGTATAGTGTATCATGTGTATGTGACAGTGTTTAGTTTCGTGTTTGCCAAAGCGTATCAGTGTCACGTAGCGACGTGGCAGTGGCACGTCGTGCAATTGAGAGTTGTGCTGTAACTGTTAGGCTAATTGAATGTTAACAAAGTTATATCCAATATAAGTATTTTCCTAGAAACTATGGATTGGAGAAGTCGACTGTTATAAGTGATAATCAATACTGGCATTACCTGACTTAAATTACCAGTACCCGGTACTAAGAAACTGTTGTAACTCGTACACCATTTACACCGTTTCATTCAACTGTCTGACATTGAGAGCTGAGACGAGTATCTGCGACGTTTTACATATATTTTACTTACTTACAAGTAATCATACCAGTATTAAACCGGAAATAAAAATAAAACGTAGCGGATGTGTAGGTTATTGTTGTCGATAAAAAGCTGTTGTTAAACGTTTACTAATCTATCTGATTACTGCTTTATACATTTATACACACAGAACGCTTTTACTACTTGCATCTATCTGTATCGAGTAATAGAAGTTATGGTTATAGTGTGAATGTGAGTTTTGGTACTCGGTTGACTGAGTATGTCTTCTTTTGATTGTACCTGTATGAGAAAATAGAAAGGTAGTAAACTAGACAGCCTGAGGTTCGTCTAACAACAAACACTAGAGAGCCACGTAATGAATTCTCGGCGCTGTTGCATTTTTACTACCTCACCTGGAAATCCTATACCAGACCACACCAAACTTACTACACGCCATATACACGTCTGTATATTCATGTTTAATCGAGTAAAACACGCAAATAAAAGCTTTTAACTGTTAAAATTGCGCATTAGTACCATCAACACAGGAAATGTCAATAATCATGCACTGTGTTTTGTGATGTTGCAATGCATGCAATATTCGAAATTGCTTTATATACGAAGTGTTCCGGACGTTTTCATTACTGTTAGAATTTATTAATGCCCTACTCTGAACAGTTATTGTAAACCCCTAACCCTTCTAACCCTAAACTCTGCTTAAAACTGGCCCTAACCCTAAACCCGACCACTTAACCCTAATCCTAAACCCGACCCCTAACCCTAACCATAAACCCTAAGCCTGACTCTAAACTTAATACCTGACCCTAGCCAAACCCTAAGTCTAAAACTGGCCCTAACCCTATACCTGACCTGAAAATGCAAGAGCACCGAATCCTGTTGTAACTCTGTTGTGTCACGTCTGTTATATTCTTTTAAAGTAGCCTACATTGGGACGTCATCAGTTTCTGTTGTTTTGCATTGTAGTGGGCTTCACTGAGTCATATTTTGCATCGGTGAGAATTTGAAAATATGCCAATTCATCGAACGCTGAAAAACGTTGTAAAGAATTACACGTTTGCCGAGGTGAAAGTACGCGAGGCCACTTCGAACGATCCATGGGGACCTTCAACAACATTGATGTCCGAAATTGCCGACTTGACGTACAATGTCATGGCATTCACCGAAATCATGCAGATGATCTGGAAGCGGTTGAATGACCATGGCAAGAACTGGCGGCATGTCTATAAGTCGCTTGTTTTGCTCGACTATCTACTGAAGACGGGCAGTGAGCGAGTTGCCCAACAGTGTCGAGAGAATCTGTTGACCATACAGACGCTGAAAGATTTCCAGTACAATGAAGATGGCAAAGATCATGGACAGAATGTTCGGGAGAAATCCAAAACTCTAGTGGCCTTATTGAAGGATGAGGAGCGGTTTAAAAATGAGCGAACGAAAGCTCTTGCAGCAAAGGAACGGTTTGCACAGAATACAGGAGCTGCTGTAAGTCTCGACATATTGTTTGCAGTATTTGCGTCTGTTCATGGAGTCTTTGGTCATACACATAATTTTTTCATATTTCTGTAATGACATTTGCAGATGTCAAATTTATTTAATTTGTGAATGAGGTGTATGTGTTATGTGAATGTGCTGACTTTTAATATACAACTGTCTGTGTTTCACATGTGTTTGTATGACATGCACAATGTTTATTGTAGTCCGGAAAAGAAACAAGCAAACTGCCGCATTCAACATCTGACCGTTATCTCTATGGTTCATCTACACAGGGTCAGAGTTATAGTGATACAATTGTGAGATTGATTTGGTATTTTTGTTATCCAGTTAAAATTGATAAATTGTGCACTGCTCCACCAAGTATATAAATCTAGTTGTAGATGCAGTAAAATGGGAAATTTACCTTGTTCATTCTGCAGCTAGACTGCTGTAAAGTTCATCAGTAGGTTGTTGAAATTGCTGCCGTGTACTGAGTTTAGGAGTTTCTGGTCAGTTATGCTGTTTGCTGTTAATGTATGTGCCATCCATTATTCATTAGAGTCATTATCAGTATTGCTTTGCCAAGTTTGCTATATTTTAGGTGAGTTTGATAATGCTGAATTGCAGTTTGTATAATATCCATTGTAGCGGGCAGTGCTCCGGCACTGAGCTCCGACTTGGAAGCTGTACGTCCTTCGAGCTATGGCGAAGAGGACCTGCAGCTGCAGCTAGCATTGGCAATGAGTAAAGAAGAGCATGACGAGGAGCTCAAGAGACGGAAAGGTGACGAGCTGAAGCTACAGATGGCAATTGAAGAGAGCCGTAAATCAACTGATCATGAGGTAGGCATGTAGCATCTAACAGTGCTGTTTCTGCTCTCTGTTGATATTATAAAGGTGTTATTATTTGTTTAATAAATACTGGTACTGTAGTTTGTTAGAGCAGAATGTAACTCATATGTGACTAGCCATTTGGCTTATCTAGCTGCGCATTATACTTATATTTTAAGCACTGCTTCGTACCTGGCCCATCCCATGCTATCCTGCTGCACAGTCAGAGAATGCACAATGCCTGCATGTCTGCACTGTAGCATGCCTCAAGTGGCTCAAGTATCAAGGCCGACCTGTTACAGTAGCTAATGCTGCCCAAGGCTATAGGCAGGCTAGGGCTGCCCAGTACTTCCCATTCCTTGCCGGCCGGTGCAGCCGGAAATGAAAACTGCCAATTTTCTGGGCCCTACCCATGACCCCCGAACTTTTTGCACCTAAAGTCATCCCTGGGGCACCTGGCAGATGAAGCTAGAGGTGGTCGTTAGCTGGGGCTAACCTGAAACTTTAGAAACAATCGCTCCTCCCATTCCTGAGTTGTAAGCAAACAGGCGTACATATACACACACATGTACTGCCTTATATATAGATTGTCAGAAATGTCGTAGCAGTACTTGCCGTTTTCATGATGAGAATAATGTTGTCGGTGTTTCGTCATTTATATTGTGCTTCCTGCCTATAAACCAGTGGTGCATTCAGAGAAGTAACATGTTGGTGATGATGAGAGCAGTACAACAACAACAACAACAACCGTTTAACGGCCTTTGTTCCGGGACAACCCGGGTAGGCCGGTACCAGAAGAAACACTCTGCCTTCTGCCTTAGCATAGGGCTGTGCTGCGTTTAGGCTGGATTTCCCCACCTCCTGTCTTCTGGATTTTTATGGAGCAGGGGAAGATAATGGAGGCAGATATACCGACAGTCCGGGTGGGTGCCACCCCAACCAGACTAACAGTGCCCCCACCCCTACAACCCGCCAAGGTTTTTTTTACAGGCCGGATGCCCTTCCTGCCGCCCAACCAACAGTGTCAAAGCACTGATGAGAGCAGTACTAACAGTAATAA
>Ga0126335_1002280_pt1 | contig 11383 bp, 9 predicted proteins | sample OlaspJWI45metaG_FD_108409 | JGI IMG/M metagenome (GOLD analysis project Ga0126335, IMG submission 108409) | Marine gutless worms symbiont microbial communities from Oahu, Hawaii - Olavius sp. 1 OAHU.JWI-45 metaG | ecosystem: Host-associated > Annelida > Digestive system > Unclassified | place...
TCCAGCCCACATAATTTTGTAAGGATGCATTGAGATTTGACATTTCTATCCAATATTGTCTAAGGGGTTACTTTTTGAACAGTGGTTCAATTACCAATTGCCATGGTTCGATCGTGGTAAAACCAGTGTACATTCATTTAGCTACTAACATTGTGAAATTGTAGACTTAATCACTTCGTGTTCTATCAACTTATAGTTACTTAGCAAGAATATCGTTTGGCATTGCTCAAGCGAAGGCTACATGCAAATATAACAAATAGGCTTAACAACAGACAGGACGAGGTTGATGCATAAAGTCTACACAAAATTTTTTCATATAGCCTACACATGTAGAGACTCCCAAATGTTATAGGCTACTGTTATTGTTTCAGCTAGATACAACATGCATAAATCGCTGCTATCAGCACAACAAAGAACGCAAATAGATCACAACGCCGTCCTCGGGGTACTTGGCTGTGTCTATGAATCTGAGACTCAGCAACAGTTGCGTGCAACAAAACATGTTTGATTGATCACAGTTGTGCGACACATTTGCCCACTGGGTCAATCCATTGCGACTGATCTCTTCCGTCAACAAAGGCTTTCGGCGACATACGTTGTCCGTTCCCGCAGGGTCCACAAGAATAAAGCGAACCTCGACATACAGCCAGCTCTTTGCAGACAGCAGACATACATCTACACAGCTCTAACAGATGAGCTAACGCCAGACCACTGCCCTGCAGTCCTATGCTTTATATAGCGCTGAGATGCGACTTCACGAATATAGGCCGACACGATGATATTCTTCTGTCTGCATGTAGACAGACAAACGCTCCGAATCTGTCTGCAGCTTTTTAACAATAATCCTGAAGTGAATAATCGCTTTAAGTATACCAGTATACCACTCTTTCAACCTTCTCAGTCACAGAACATCTTCGTCGAACTCGATGTATTGCTGCAAGCAAGCAAGCAATACATCAATGTATTCAGCCATGAGCTCAAGATACAGTAGCTACATGTATCATATAGGACTTCATGATTCACTGTTCTGTCGTCTCTCCAGTATGTTTCCGTGAATCAACACGATATGCGTCGCTTCCTGCAATTTAGTTGGCAGCTTTTGACTGTGACATTTGGCTGTTCGATTGTTAAAGCTTGTCGTTGCTGCACGAAATTAATGCGAACAAACGTCGCAATGCTACGTGCAATAAAACTGTAGATATCGACGATAAAAGTTTGGAACGCCGTTCAAGGTCGTTCAATATCCGTTCATGTTCAAGGTTATTTAAGGTCACCGATTTCAGTACCAATGGAAAGCGTATAGACGACTTCTTATTAGTGAATAATACAAACTTTTATTCTATTTTGCACTGTTTCTGAAATATCGCAGTGTATTTGTCGCATTTTCGCCTTTGACATATGGGTGCCTCTATTTAATGCTCTCGTTTGGGGTCAACGCCGCAAATATCGACGTAACCTAACCTATATATTGTCAGAATAATCATTGGGCAATTGACCTTGACTTCTCACCCCTAAAACTTTGAATGTGTCATTACATTACTGTCTGCGACAGTGGTGAAGCCCAATGATTATTTTTGACAATACATAGGTCATACTTTCATACTAGCTTCAGCCAGTGTGACGTGGTAGGCTCCAAAACCTATTGTTTTCGGTGAAAAACGGCCGAAGAACTGCCACAAAGGGCCATAACGCCAATTAAGGTCATTTACGGTCACCACTGAGTTAAAGCGGTGGACAGGTGGACAAAAGCTCACGGTCTTGGATTTTGCAGATAATGTGGTTCTGATGAGTGACTGACTTGAGCAACTACAAATACTAAACGATGCTGTGGCGAGCTATGCAGGGGTCATTGGACTTAACATCAATGTGGAGAGAAGAAAGTGCATGCGAATTGGACGAAGCACAGACTCATGGGAATTACAGATTAACGGATTAACAGTTGAAATGGGTAGCAGTCAACTCGTCCCCAACTTAACTCGTTAAAACTCGTTAAGGTTTAGGTTAGGGTTAAGGTTAGCTAGTCACTGGAAGGGCTAAGGTGCAAAGTCTTAGGTTAATATAATCATTTCCCACCAGGTGTGTAGACACTGCATCCGTATCATTTGTTATGAGCACGGCGCTTTCATACTCATAGCTTAACCGGCTATATGATACTTCCAATGTCCCAATTTATCATGGTTTGACCATGCTAGCCGTACCATGGTCAAACCATACTCAATTATGGTCACATTACCATGGCAAATGAACCGTGATTCAATTACCAATTGTCATGGTTCGACTGTGGTTCAACCATGGTTCAACCTTTACTCGTCGTCAAGGTACATGTACACTAGCACTCACGCCATCAGCTGTAAGCCATGGTCGAATCACGGTTAAACCATCGTTGGACCATTTTCGAACCATGGTCGAACTGCGGTTCAATCTGTGGTCAATTGCCATGGTCAAACCATGGTAATTGAACTACGGTTCGACCATGGTTCGTCCACAAACGATAAAGGTGATTACTCCAAAACCATGGTAGACCATGGTTTATGGTCGAACCATCGTCGAACCAATGGTTGAGCCATTGTTCGACCATGGTCTGACCATGGTCGAGCCACGGTAAATTGGACATTGCAAGTATCATATAGCTGCTTAACCTCTACTAACCATGGTGACCTTGACTTCTCGCCCCTAAAACTTTGAATATGTCAATTTTTTATTCATCCGATACAGTACTTATGTTCTGTCACTGTGCTTCTACTGATTTTGATGTTGTATTTTCTAGTGATCTTGTTTTCTTAAAATTTCCCTGCAAGTTACATGCAACATAATCTTTTTGACAACCATAGAATTTTTGATTTTTTTCTTGAATTATGAGGTGGCAGCTGACTGGCATATATGCAGATTGCAGTGCATAATGAGGCCTCTAGGATGGAGGTCCAAATAATATTTAATCGTTAAGAGCGATTAAAACAAGTTGTTGGCAGTTTGATGTTGTTGCAGTGTCTGTGTCTACTCAGCCATTTGTTTCAGACGAGACGATATAACTAACCGCGCTTCCATGGTAACAATGATAAACTGCTGCGGCGAACGAAGGACGGAGCTCTGTTCCGTTTCATCTAGTTGATACTGATGGTCGACAGAAACCGGCTACTATTGATCAAATGAAGAAAAATAAATAAATAAACTACAAATTAGAATATTTTCTCAGCAGCGCCAAAATGTTATCAAATGCCGGAAAGATAATCTGTCTTGTAACGTGCGCACGTTATGAACTTATGATCACACAGCAGACGACACGTTGGTTGTCATTTAAAGTTTAAGTTTAATTTGTATAGCGCCATACAGTCGTGGGGTTCAGAGGCACTTGATAAAAGTCCACAGAATTTGGTGTGTATGTAGGAATGGAATCCCTTGAATCACAGAACTGTCACTATGTCACTTTCGGTAGAAAACTAGCGAGTAAAAAGACTATGATTTGATACGCGCGGCCTTAAGTGGCGATCTAACGTTAACTGCAGCATTTACTATTATTGCAGTTTCATAGCAGGGGCATTATAGGAAGAGGTCAGTGCCAGCGAGTGTTACTGAGAATGGTGCACGTGATGAAACAACGGTATGGTCGGTTTGGTCATTTCCTCGGTTTGTTCGTGATGCTAGATGGTCGCTCACATGATCGAGAATGCTGGACGAGTTCTAGGCAGAGATAGCAAACGATATGGGTGGTCTCCTGTCGATGAATTTCTCTTGTCACTTGTTATGAACCTCCCTGCACGCCGTGTCTCAAAAGCCAAACATCTCTTACATTTCCAAATAACTTCCATAAACAACAAATAATTTGTACAAAAGATTCACATTTTTTTCTGTTCATTACCAGTTGCTTTTATCCATTGGCACAGCAAACCAGCAGAGGTTTTCCGTGGCACATGACAATGCCAACTGGTGGGACGATTTTCTGAGCACTGTTGGGTGGGCATAAAATAATTCACTCCAGAGAAAATGATAGTAAGTGATGCGTTGTCATTGTCGCCGGATGTAATCGTCTTGTGTGCTCCAAAAGCACGATATCTAATTCCAGGAGGTATGATAATGAAAGGAAATGCTATATTTACGCATATACAGACAATATGCATGTTACGCCATTTTATGTGTGTGTTTTCTGCGAAATATTTTACGTGCAGAATACATTTTGCTCTACAATGTATCTCAAAATATATATAACATTGTAGCACTTTAATAGGATTTTAAAAAGAATAATGAAAAAACTTAGTCACGAACACTCAGTGCAGTTAAAAACCTAAGCTTTAGCAGTCTAGTGTTATATCTGTAGATATATCGCAGAAGCCCATTGATACAACGCAATTTCTTCAGAGATGTAAAATGGCAAAGCCCGTGGAGCAGTGTAGGCTTATATGTATCCTACATCGACTCCGCGATGTCAAGCTGTCTAATCTGATCTTCTGAAGCCGGCAGACAGTCGGTTAGTCGGCGTGTATGTGAGCAGAAAATGTCAGGTTTATTGCGTCCGTTATGGACCTGTCGGGCGGCCGTGTAATGCTACGGTCAACATGTCGCGACATCGCCTCTCCGTCGTGTCGCTCGTACTGTTCACGTTTTTATGAGTCCGCGACAGCGACGACCGCGGCCCGTCGGGACAGCAATTGTTCAGCCTGTCCTGCATTCACATTTGACTTTTAGCTTTCGCCGGTCAGTTTCGCTTTCTTCATTTGTTCTGTTTTTCTACTCTTTTTTCTTCTACACCCTACTATCAGTTTTGTTGGAAACATAACTTCACACATATTTGACAACGTATCTAATATTGTAATACTCCCAAATCTGTTGTAATTTAGTTTAGTTTAATTTACTTCTAATTATTTTGGTTAATTTAAAAAAACTTTTTTACTAGTTTTCGTATAAAGTTTGCACACAGAAACAACCTAATAAGTACACTGCTGATCGTAGACGCAAAGCAGATGCTATGGGTAATTTAATGTACGTTTCCTGTCTAGTATCTTTCATACTTTTAATTGCATACCTTACAAATGTTAATCCCTCTGCTCTTCACTAATCTTCCCGGTCTTTGACACTGTATTAGGTAAACTTAGCCTAGCTGAAATCCCTGCATACGCCTCATAGCAGCACATCGGAAGTGGTGACTTTTCACTGTCGCTTCAGTGCATACAGCTACCGTCCGTGAATTCGTTACACGGTACATGCCATGAAAATTGAAAACGTTCAGTTCAGTATTGGCTCTCAATCGCAATCTGTTCACCGAATTCACCGACGCCAGCAACGTCTCACAGACTCTACGGTCATGAGGTTTGTCAATAGATGCTGGTTTAAAGGTAAAGGTAAAAAGATGCGGACGCCTAATATAGCGCCTCTTCGTGAGAATCTCATTCTAGAAGCGCTGACATATAGTACGAATTGTTGAGGGAGGTCACAGTTTTACCTGCACACCCACGCGTTTATCCGAGAACGCGAATAAAATGAATTATGCTTTTGCCTTCCCAGCCAGAGCTGGTCCTCATTTTACCGTCATAAATGGTTTACCTGCCCGTCCAAGTACTAACCGAGCCTGACGTTGATTAACTCGTTGAATAGATCAGAGCACTAACCCACTACGACATGCCGCCAAAGTGACGCATTTTACCTTGACCGACGCTGACGCTGTCGACGTGTTTCCTGTCGTATGTCGCCGACACGTGCAGCATTCCGATCTTCAGTTGCACTTGTATTTCCGCTTCACGTGTACATCCGGTCACATGACGGCTAGCGGCACCAGGTGACGACATGATGACGTCATCGTTAGGTTGACGTCGCGGGTCGCGGTGCAGTAGCGGTGCGCTGCCGACATGCGTCCTAAACTCGAGCTCGAGACTGACAACGTGGCCGACTTCCGGTGGCAGTGGCGGTTGGAGGTAGTCGACAGACGATCGTCCGGGCTCCTTAAACGTGAACGCGTCGTCATCTGTGACAGCTGGCAGTGGCGACCTGGTCGACGTGTGTGAGACGTTGGTTGACGGCACTCTGAGCAGACAGATTAACACGATCAGCTGCGACCACGTGCGACTTTCAGCCGCTACGAACAGTCGACGGTAAACCATGACTATATATGTCAGCGTGACTGGCAATATGTGTACTATGGATCCGCTCTAAAACGACATCACTGCAGAGCCAGGTGATTACAACTCGTAAAATCCAAATACGATGCTGGTGTACCGTTTATCAATTCTACTGATCGAGATCAGGCCGGACTAATCAGCTGCTAATGGGTGTAGTAGACCGCAGTGTGTACGTACTTTACGACGACTGCATGTAATGCCGCTCTTAAATCTACGCACACACGGCACGGAACTCTGTTAGGCTCGGTCGGTCGCTAACTGCTGTCGTCGCGTTGTCGACATGGACGACACACACTGCCCTGTTCATTAATAAGCGCAAAGTGAAGCTGCCGGGTTGCGGACACTCGGCTGCTGCTGCTGCTGCGGTGTCAACGAGATGAACACCGCCCGGTGCCAACCACAGCTCCGGCGAGGACTGCTAATCGATGACCGACTGTTTATTCTGATCGATGAACGACAACGAATTAGTGGGTCTGAACCAGTCAGTCCGAGGTGAGGTGCCCTCTCACTCGTCAACTCGGTTTCGCGCCAGTTTTCGACCTCTACGTTGGTAGACGGAGCTCAGTTTCAATCAGTCGGACGAGGATTAGCTGAGCTGCGGAGACTGGTTTGCTGTGGTCGGTCGAAAGCGGCTTACTTCACTGCTACCCACATTGCGTCACGCGTGTCGGAGGCGAGTTAACAGCGAGCTGCTTGTCACATACATGTAGGCTGTTTTGATATCATTTGATTTGTTCAGCGAACTGAACACGCGAGTTTGGCCCACGTTTAGCCGCAAAATACGCATTTTTATCGCGCTGTTGAACGTTGGTTTCAAATTTTCAGTTCGTACCTATGCGATGCGAAAAGTAAAGTTTATGGCGAGTTTAAAATACATAAAGAACAGGTTGCTGCTTGCGCTGGCAGTACGCTTTATTCTGCAGTGCATCATAATTGCAAGCCTGCTGACGTACGAACAGAGGAATTGACGGAGGGACACGCGAATTATCGCGCTGTATTGCTGTTCGTATTGACATACTGCCAGTATAATTTTGTATTAAGTTCTTTTCAGCTGTTGTGACTGGGAATGAACGTGGCATCCTGGGCTCAGGGTTCATTACTAGTCGTTTAGTCGTTATATCATTACCTGCGCGCATGCTGCGAGCAAGTATTTTTGTGGCGGCGTCTCTCTACGTGTCTTTCTGTCCGCAGAAAATCTAGAAAACTACTGAGCAGAAATTTATGTAACTTGGTCGGAATATGCCCCTCGGTAAACGCTAGAGGTTATTGGTGACATTTGACCTTGACCTTTGACCTAGAGAACTATTTTCGTATTTTTGTAATTCAGGCAATATATTTTGAATGGCTTTGCTTAGCAACTTCATTTTTAGTTTTTGAGATACATCTTCAGAATATCTAGGCCAGGTTCAGTTTCTAGGTCATGAGTTCAAGGTCAAGGTCATGGTAGCAAAAAAGCGGTAGCATGCAGCTCAAAAACTACTGGCCAGAACTTGCTGGGGCTTAATCGGAATATGTGTTACGATAACGCTCGAAGTAATTCGGAACTTTTGACATTTTGACCTTGACCTTTGACCTTGAGACATATTTTCTTAGTAATTCAATTCAAACTCTAAGTTTTGAATCCTTACGCTAGCAGCATTATTTTCAGCGTGAGGATAGGCCTACATCATTAAAATATCTTGGTCACTTCGAGTTTCAAGGTCATGGGGTCAATGTCACGGTCGCAAGACAGCGACAGCGCGCAGGTTTGTGCTCCCCTCGGACAGTTTAATTTCTATTGTGTTTGCTCGCCAACGCACTGTTAATGTATTATTTAAAGTTTTTGTATCGTTTGCTGTGAGATATCTGTATAGGCCTAATACCTTCGGTGTTGAATATCTAGTACTACGTTGGCTTGAGAAATAGAGATTCAGAAACAACTACATTTATTATACATTTGGTCATACGTCACTGCATAGTGTCGTTATTACATAATCATTCATCAATTCATTAGAACATCTTGACTATAAGTTTCACTGGATGCGATCATTTCATATGTCCTTTGTTGTCATTATCTTGTTAGCCGTCAGTTCCTAAAACCGGACAAAGAACACGTACTAACGACGGGCTGAAATGTGCATTACTGCAGTCAGCCGCCGTTTGCGGGCTGCAAGAGTAGGCCCTGTACGTTTCGTGAGGCCGATGTTGTAATCGTAAAAGGCGACAATACCAACGGTCTGCGGCGTGTCATTTTGTTGTTTCATGCGTTTGTCTAAATGCAGTTATTTGAGTTAATTTAAATTTGAGTCTGTTACTCAAGTTTGGTTCTCAGTACCGTAATGCGTCAATTGTCTGGAGAGACTCTTCTTTAAAATGATCTAGTATGCGTCGAGTGGGACGTAAAACCCTAGTAGTCATATTCATGCATACTACTGCATTGAAGCCACCCGCTTGCTCCGATGTACACCTGCAGGGCAGCGCACAAATAATGCATAGCAATCTACATACGCAGTCCCATTGGGCAGATTCTGATGCAGTCTGGACAGGTGCTTTGTTTCAGACACATGGTCTCGAGTCATGCCGTGCCGGGTTGGTGACAGTGCACTGCAGAGCGGTCTTATCGGTATTCAGCATACAGCGTTGGGCTGCGTGGATGCACCCGACACACGCTAGCATCACCAACATCATCACCACCAGCAACCGCAGCAGCAGCAGCCGCAGCAGCCCTATACAGTACATTCGTTCTGATTGCTGGCCGCCGGGTCTGCCGTCATCGGCTTAATTGCATCGGCGTTGCAGATTCAGCGCACAAAGCGTGTTATTGCATACGGTGCCGCCCGCGTCCATTCAGCGCAACGCAGCACACGAAGCTTGTGATTCTCCGAACAGTAGATGTGTTTGATGTACTCAGCTGCTATTAACGCTCTGCGCTAGACGTTTGTGACGCGAACATTAATCTATATAATTCAAAGCGTCCTTGCAGCTTTTGATGTCCGAGAACTCAGCGATTCCTGCAATATCGCCGTTCGTCCACAGAATGCGTGGGCCTATGCACTGCAGACTAACAGAATCTAAATCACAGCTGTGTAAAACTGTGTATTATTAAGTTGATGATGATACTGTTTTCAACTGTGCTATAGACGAAATTTTTATGTCACAAAAATAAATCAGAATCACAATATCGACATACACATTCTGTCGACGTTCTTCAGCCATTGAGACCGGACAAGCCTCGTTAACCCTTTGTGTGACACGAAGATGCTCGTAGAAGACAGTGTTAGGCCTAGGTGTCATACAGCACAGTTTGTGGTAAGTAAACTGTTATGTTTGATACCGTCAACAAGGCTCTACTGCAATGTAAAAGATCAATTTATCGTTACTGTAAGCAGTGACACAACGTTTGTACAATGTACAGGTGTGCGCTACAGGTTGCCATCAAATGATTCCTTCGGAAGCTTATGTTTCTTATATACAGAATACTCGCAACCACTCATCCTGATTTTAGAATTTCAAATTAGATCTATGTTTAACACGTCACTATTCAACAGCAGTTATTCTCATTTATTAGTACCATCTTTCGGCAGCTTTTCAATCGTTCTAAGCATAGTTGGCTCGAATCAGCGTAGTCGTTGCAACGACTGCAGCGACAGTCGCGGCAAGCGACGACGATTGTGCTGTATGTTCACCATACAACTGTATTACTCTATTCATATTAACAACTCCTGATGTAGAACCACAAGTTTTAAAATTATACCTAGCAGAGCAGAATGTGACATTCATGCCCATTACCGACACTCCAGCAGCAAAACTTATACCATGAGACGCAATAAAACGAATCAGTCCTGAGCTATGACGAAGACATTTTGCAACACAACTCATCCAGAATTGACATACTATCAGATAGACCAGTAACAATATCACAATGTGCATCATACGGCAAATTCCATATTCGTCCTAGTCCCGGTGTAGCAGTGTAAAACGGCCTGTCGGCCTCTAGTACACATTACATAACGTGCAGGGCTATATGCGACACATAGGCTTCTATAGGCCCCCTATATCCGCTGAAGATGATGTGGCGCCATGACATTGCAGTACAATACGCCACACCGGAAATCACCTGACGTGATTTATAAGTCGCCATGGTTTGACAATGACGTCGTATTGATATTCGGCCGCGACTGTGTCACATTGTATCCGTCTGTACAGCAATATTAACTTGCGACGCATTTGTTCTGTCTCTCATGATCAATGCAGCTGAATTATTCGTCAACTGAAAAATAGCTCCGCATTTTTTGACGTTTTTTCTCCGGTGCTAAGCGACTTTGACAAAGGAAAACACTATTGGCAAATGCCTGTCACCGAAGCTAAGAAAACGTGAGCGCCAGTAATGGCACTTCTCTAGCCAGCATCGACAACCGCTAAATGAACAACTCACGCTGGTTGCTGTCGCGTGGGAACAATCGACGAAGCGAACGATGACGACGATCGAGAGCTAACACGACGTATACATCATGAAGAACACCATGCCGACAAACATCATTGCTAACAAGCTGTCGATATGCTGCATCAAGACGCGCACTGACTTCCGTACACGGTATTAGAGACAAGCCAACAAAAGTACAAGACGTGTACAATAACTCCACACGAGATAATGAAATTACATAAGCGACTAGCACCGAATAGACCTACTGTACATAATTTGCACTAGGCCTATCTCTTTTGCGCTATCAATTTTAGGCTACTTGTATTATTAACGCGATTTCTGTGTTTTTAGTTCCGTGTTTCATATATTTCTGGCATTTTATAAATGCTTATTATCCTCTCTGATTGGTATACAAGAACGTAGGTTTTCTGGGTTGCTATAGACTAACTGTCGTCGTAGTTGGCTTTTAGTCTCCTGCGTCAAAAAGGAACGAAACTTGGAAATAAGTAACGGCGTCCATCAGGATCGAATCATGTCGGAGTGCATTATCTTGTTACAGAATTACACTAGCCTACGTTGTAGCGTCTGCAGTGCACGCGAGCAGCTGGACAGGCCATGAGCGCCTGTCGATGCTTGTTGCCCGAACTGAGCGCTGTCGCGACCAGCGACTGCAAGGCTTTCAGCACGCGCAACCCGTCAGTCCGATATGGACACGGATCGTGATCCGGGTGACCGTCCGCGGGACGACGCAGTCTAGCGTAATCAATTCAAGGTGACGGCCGAAGCAACGAAGCCAGCAGCCGTCAAAGCGAATTCGTTCTGTGTTCTCGCCGCCGCCAGAAATCATCTCAAATCATCGTTATCGCTCCGTAGA
>Ga0126335_1002281_pt1 | contig 11382 bp, 7 predicted proteins | sample OlaspJWI45metaG_FD_108409 | JGI IMG/M metagenome (GOLD analysis project Ga0126335, IMG submission 108409) | Marine gutless worms symbiont microbial communities from Oahu, Hawaii - Olavius sp. 1 OAHU.JWI-45 metaG | ecosystem: Host-associated > Annelida > Digestive system > Unclassified | place...
AGAGGTGACTTTCCCGCCTTCACCCCAGCCGAAGCTGGTACTCGATTTAGCGACCCCGAAGGGATGCAAGGCTGAGTTGACCTAGGCACAATGGGTGTGAACAGTTTGCCTAAGACTGTTACTAGACAGTGTCGCGACTGCGATTCGAACCCGTGCTCTTCCGAGCCTGAGTCCGGCACGCTAACCACTTGGCCACCGAGCCACCCAGAGGTGATCAGAGGTCATCAGTAGGTCTCCCTCTGCACACAAGATTACAAATCCAGTTGTTATGATTTGTGACACCCTGGTTTACAGACACACAAAATGCATCATGTATGCCAAGAGATCCACTTTACAAGCTCAACAGAGCTGCAGCCAGCTGAGCTGTAAACATTTCTCTTGGTGGATTTCTAATACTGCTTGAATGTGCCTTGCTGTGTAATTAAGTAAGTCAGTAAAATGTCGATTTATATAGCGCATAATTATGTACACCTCTAATGCGCTGGACACACTAATACTGGCTAAAGAAAAATGTCAATGACTGAATGTGGAGTCAGAGTCTCTGAATTGGTCTGGAAGCAACTTCCAGACAGTGAGTCCGGCAACTGAGAATGCCCGATGGCCGAGTGTGCTACATCGATGGCGTGGTACGGTCAGCAGGCAACGACGTGCAGAACGTAGTCACTGCTGAGACTGGAACGTAGCAGTCTACCAGATACTATGGTGCTTTGTTGTGGAGACCTCGGTGGACTGTTACACCAAGCTTGTACCAGACCCGGTCTGCCACATCGAGCCAGTGCAAGTCGGCATGTAAAATTTATGTGTTTGCTGCAGGCTGTGTGTGATATGATAAGTGAGGTCTGGGACCAACACAAGGATGCTCTGTGCGTCGGCATTGACTGGGAATTGTTCCGTGATCGAGACCACATGCTGGCAAGTTATTTTGTCTGCGCAAACTTTTTGGTTGCACTAAATTCCACTTGGTGTCTTCTAATCCCACCGACTCTGGACTGCTTGGTTTATGCTTTAGTCGTTGTTTCCATTTGGCTTCCATGTCATCATAGGTCTGGGATTACTTATCATCATCACAAGATTTATAATGCACCTATTATTGTGCTAGGACATATTAGGTATATTACATAGTCACTAACATTGACAACAGCTTTAACAATATACGTATTATCTTTTACGTAATGCTGTGGTAGACATTATACAAATTATGCCTGATGCTGTGGGCGTTATTCGAATTTGTTGACCAGAAGTTGTCAAATATTGCCCTCGTGCCTTCCAGAAACAAATTAAGCCTGATACCTTGAGCATTATGCAAATTTGTTGACCTTTGGCAATATATCACAACTTAGGGTCAATAAATTTGCTTAATGCTCAAGGTATCAGGCATAATTTGTTTTGTTATATCACGATCTGATATACAAGAAATTAGCTGTGAGCCTGCAAAAGACATTCTATGCACTGAATCACTTTTATCAGCAAACCAGTCATATATCTCGCGCACTAAAGTATTAAAATGCAATTCCGCTGAATGAGTACAATACTTTTGCCATAGAAAATTTAGTTTGGAACAGCTGCACATCCATATCCGCATTTTACACTGACCAACAGTGCATCAAAAGTTGACAAATTCATTTTCAGTTCATGTGTATAGTATTTTCACTGCATAAAATTGCTTCAAAAAGTCTATAAACACACAAAAATGAGATTATCTGGAACGACACCTCGCAATATGGCAAATAAACAACCAAAGAATATGTATGTCAAATTCCAGAAATACCTCAAGAAGTAACAATTTTGCACTTTTTTCTTTTTTTGATTTTTTATATTTAAGGTGCAATTTATGAAAATAAATGCGAGACAAATTTGCGTTAATTATCTTATTTAAAAAGTCGTGAGTGCATGACTATCACCGATACCAGGCAAATTGGCAAACATTTTTAGTGCAGCAATATTAGTTTTTTTTACTCACAGCACCTGATGTATGTTTGACCAATCACGATTGCACATTTCAGATCGTGATATAACAATGAAAGGTGATGCATCATAGTTGTGAATGTTGCCCGAAATAGTTAATTATGCAATTATTAGCATTAATGTAGTCAGAGAGAATTTTAAAATGTGTACAAGTAACAAACACAGTTAATTCATGACAAGATTTGAACCTGTTAAATAAAACAGCAGCAATAACTGAACAGAACGTACACACTACTGTACATATGAAGTATAAAAATAACAAAAATGTTTTACAGCTAAGAATATTGCAGTTGTTGTGTAAGTGTGACCAGTTTGGGATCTTGAAGTTCACGAACTGTTTGTTATTTTAGAGTTTGGTGAGGTGCATGGGCAGCATGGTGCTAGCGGGAATCATGCGTCGAATTGCCGAACATCATCGATATGTTACTAGCGGTTTTCCCGACCTGACAGTATGGAATCCAGACACCGGAAAGTTCAAGGCAGGCACTTATGTAATATTTAATGTGATAGTTTTTGGTAGTACCGATTTTGATTTGCACATTTTATTGTATTATTATTATTATTATGTTAATATTGTTAAAAATATACTTAGTTGTTATGCTAATAAACATAGTGTAATTTCCGTGATCATATGTGGCTGAATTAAGATGGTGTACTGGATGATATTCTTACTGAAGTAGGCATGAATGAATAATCGAGTATCAGTTCGCAGTTGCAGCATTGCTCAGGGAAAAGCGTTTTTCGTGATGATTGGAGCTGATCTGTCGTACGACGTTACCCGTGAATAGTGCTTGTGAGATAATTAACTGTTCAAAGCTTGTCATTCAGTCAACAAGATGCTTGCTGCTATTGTTATTGGTTTCCATGTGTTTGTTTTTTGCAGACTTTATAGAAGGCCAATTTGTCGGAACTGTTGTGAGCACATATAAGAAAGATTAATTTGCACTCTAGTAATGCATTAGACAGCATGTCCGTTATGGCTGATAATCCTGTAGCATGGTGTTTGTCAGTCTCTGTCACACAATTGTGCACAGTCTCTGTCACACAATTGTGCTGTGCAAAACGGCTGAATGGATTAAGGTGCTGTTCGGGGTGAAGACAGGAGACTCTTGTGGCACATAAAATATTAGCTCTGGGTCCCCTTACGGAAAGACGGGAGTGGAGAAAATTCAGCTCATTGTAAAGTATAGGAGCATTCAGTGATGGGTAATTAAGTTTTTATACCTAATCAATTAGAATTAGAATTAGGACATGAAACCTAATTAGAATTACAATCAGAATTAGCTATTTTGTGCTAGCTAATCAGTTAGAATTGGAATTCGATGCAATCTGATCACTTAGAATTAGTTGTGGTATAATGTCTTTGATCGAGCTGATACAAGACTGAGAACTGGGTCTTATTCGCATTCCAGAACCCTGAATGATTAATTCATGCTGTTTGACCGATGTATTAACTGATCGAGCAGCTAAGACTTAGCTGTCAGTCTAGTCAATTAGCTAATCCGTTAGTTGCTATTAATTACCCATCACTGGGACCATTGCTCACATTTGATGTAGGCTGGACCGGATTTGCTTTTTCCAAATCCGACCGGAGCTGGAGCTGGATTTGTAACTTTGTTAAAATGTCAAAGAAAGAAGACAATCAAACAAGAGACCAAAGTGATGTGGCAAAGGCTGCACCGAATGACCCAACACACTGCACGCACCGCCAGGGTTCGTACAGATCCTGGAAAGTCCTGAAATTAAAATGTCCAGGCCTGGAAAGTCCTGGAAAAAGGCACAGGTCGTGGAAAAGTTCTGGAATTCTATAGTAGTGGTTTTTGAAATTTTGCTTTCTTGTTCAAGTATCGCTCACTAGAGAAGAAATTCATTGTAATACATTGTGTGCATTTTGTCACCTCTTGGGTCAATTCGGATTTTAGAAATACCTTTATACTGTTATTACATATTCATTGGCCTTTACTATTACATAGGCTAATGCCGTTTTGTTTTCTGCTATCCGCAGTGTATCCTCGAAAGTACTTAAAAACGAGTTTTTTGAGTCCCAGAAAACCCCGGAATTTGTCTTTGCAAGTCCTGGAAAACAAGTGTTTTAATGTCTGTACGAACCTTGACCGCCGAGTTGAGCCACATGACAGACAGACTGACAGACAGATGGACAGACGCCGCCATCATCGGTAACAATATACTGCATCTGGTGCATTCGATGCAGCCTAAAAACTGTGAAACATTAACCAGCACATGCAGAAACTTTATTTAACAATTAACACAATGTTCACATCAGTCACAAACATACACCTGCTAAACTACTCCTCAGTTAAGGCGTCTGTTCCTTTTTAATTTTAGTTGACCTTAATCAGTTTTGAATTGTTCATCAGAATTATCAGTTGAGGCGCTTTGTCAGGTAACATAGCACTTTCTCTCAAATCCGGAAATCTGGCCAAAATGTTGCCCGGAGCAGGATTTGGGAAAATGGCCAGATTTTGCCAAATTCTGGTGCAGCCCCAGTAGAGCCTTCACCAAATTACTTTGGCGTCTTGTTGCTGTGATATTAGATTGTTGAAGTGAAAGGTCCTGGCGATCGGCTGTCCACAAAGCAAATACTGTGGTTGGACTATCTGACTCGACTCGATGTTGATGCAGAGGTCTGCTACGTAAAAGGTCGGCATTGGCACGGAATTGTGACCACTGTAAGTCGGTGAATAAGCAAGTAAGTGTTTAGTTTACACATGACACAGTTCTCTCACATATAGTACAAGTACAGAAAAACAAGTTTAATTTTGGCAACAATTTAACAGTTTTATTTAACACAGAGTAGGGCAAACTCTTAACAGCAGACAAAGTTCTGTGCCTTATTGTGGTCAAGACAACTGGCCAAAGTAATGCCGCATCAAATCTGTGGGGGAAATTGGGATTCCCGTCTAACACAATGTTCCTTGGGTCGCGAAGAGTCTCCACCCAGAGCAGGACCTCGATCCGTTCAGCTGGGTTTGCACAGGGAAGCCCTTTTGACTGACAGACTCCTAGATGCATAGGATCGTCTGTCGCAATAGGCCACATATCGTGCACTCTGCGGCCCATAAACATGACCTTCAGTTGCGTTCGAACATCTTTTCTTGGGCCTAACTCTCGGTAGTCAAATTATTTATCAAGACCTATTGAGACTTGGGCCTACCGGGATTAAGGCTGTGTTAATAGTCTTTGTAGGATGGTACTTGGGAACTGCAAGGATGGAAACGAAGTAAATTTAAAATGTAAAAATGCAGTGCTGTATTTCGCGTGGACAGGGTTCAATGGGTTTTCAAGTCCCCCCTGCTGAAAATGTTACGTTTCAAATTCTGACTGCCCTAGAAAATTTGACAAATACAGCCTTGTAAAATGTCGTTGGTATAACATTGGGCGACTTCAGTTTTTGCTTAGTCATTTTGCTAATCAAAAAGACTAAGCGGAAAGGTTAGTCTGAGCCCCAAAATTCCAACTGAGTCCGAACCTAGATTTTTTTAGGACTAAGCTGAATCCAGAATGGGCGTGGTAGATGAGACTTTACTGATTTTATCCGTTTCAGTGTCTGATAAACCGAAACTTTTATTAAATTCACTAATCAGTGCATCACTTGCCATAAAATATTGATATCAGACACTGGAATGAGTCATTAGTGATGCAGTTTAGCATAGTTGAATGGCATTTCGGCATGGTATGTTCAAACTAAATCGGACCTAAATCAGAAATAATAGAAAAGTGTCGGAAGTTTGTATGAATCAGACCGCTTAGTCGGAACTGAAAAATTGACTTGACTTTTTGATTTAGCTTTACATTTGGACTAAGCATATGACTAAAGCAAAATGTGAAGTTGCCAACTGTGTTCGTGTATGTGTCTACAGCTGTTAGTAGCAGAAAATGCTGAGGCGAATTCATGTTCAACGTTGTGTTGTGCTTTGGTTCCATGACCACCTCTGCTGAATGCTACATGCTAGTTTACCAGGGCAGCTCCAGAGTATGAAGTTGTCAGTGGGGTACTCAACCTTCCACCCCAATCCATGGTTACCAGTCCTCGCCGACATTGAACCTCCTGCTCTCCGTAGAAAGGCTGCCACAGAAAGCTTGTGGAGAAGATTATAGCTCATGACAATTGGCCAATTCATTCTGATATCACCAACTTTCCACATGCCTATCTCCCATCCAGGAAGCCTTTGTGGCAAGACCTGGTACGTGTGGACATCAGAAGTCAATGGAAAGAAAACTGGAAGTCGGCTCACGTGATCAGCTTATCCCTATGGGATGACCCCACAATTCGGCAACCAGGTTTCAATCTTCTACAACAATGGTCTTTGCTAACCATCTTTGGACTGCACAGAATCACTGTGGTGCCTGTAAAAAGAAATGGAATCAGGCAGCTGCTGATTCATGTCCTGATCTACTATTGTAGCTAACTTGGCTGACCTGAACTTGATCTCCACTCAGTTTTCAGTTGATTTCACTGTGAGAACTGCTAACTGCTATACAGATCAGCTGGATTTGCTAAAGACGTAAAAACGTTGTATTTCATATTTGTTGCATTCCGTTTCCATGTATATCAGGCCTTCAGTTTTGTGGACATTAAATTTGTTAGCATTTTGTGATGATATTTGTGATAACGATATAAAATATGCAGTAACAATTTCTACTGTTATATTTTTTGTATTTGTTGCAAGTTTATGCCGAACTGTTGCCGTTGAGTAATTGTATGACTTTAGACTGATAAAGAATTAGAAATCTGTCAATAATAAGTCCATTTTTGTATGTGTAATAGAATGAGTGAGTGAGCAGTTTCTTAACGGCACATCAGCACATAGAAGGCCATTTTTGTATGTGTAATAGAACATATTTCATATTACTGCTAGCAAAGAAAGTGCAAGTTCTATGTAACAGCAGGCCCTGCGACCAGAAGCATTGTGGTGCTGGCTGTTAAGTGGGTTCATATGCCAGATTTACTGGGTGTATTTGCCTCTGGCTCAAAGTACCACAAGGGACGGGCTTCATGCACAGACCAAATTCCACAGAAAATCTAACGATCTTTGCCACAACACTGAGATAGCAATAAATTATTTTTTATGAAGGCACATCAACACATTCATTTACATACTAGCAGTGATACACACACACAATGCAGTACATCAGATGTGAAAAATATCTGCAACATTTTGTTTTTTGTGAAGCTTGTAATTTCAATTAACAATATCATTTTAATTAGTTTAATGTCAGTTTTGCTTTATAAGTATTTATAAAGGAAAATTTTACAAACTTTTCATTTAGTTACGCAACAAAAACAGGATGATGTTTCTTTGAATTTGTCAAAAAGAGGAAGACAAACCTTTTTTGCAATAGCAGAAAGTATATTGGATAAATCATGCATTGTACACTGGAATCATCATGAAAAGTTGAAAACGGATATGGAAATGGTCCATCACTCAGCATCGAGCGCAGACAAGACACACAGTCTACAAAGTACTCAGAAGCACTGTTGCAATAGAAACATGATTTTAACAATGCCATTGCGTAGTAATGCACGTAACATTACAACAATTGAGTTGAACAGTGCAACAGCATTTGAAAGTGAGGTACCAACTGCCGCCAAATATGGCAAGGAGAACATCTATTCCGGTTGTAGGTCCATAGTCACCGACCTGGAAAAATACTGGAAGAGTTGAGGTTCGAGGTCCAAAAGGGCCAAGAGAGGTGGTCTGGTTCTTGGGGAGGGGTAGCCAGCCCCCTCCGTACCAGGTAAAGGGTGTTTGGGAGCACTGTAAGCTCGCTCCAGCAGGATCTGGGGTGGGGTCCTCAGGAACCTCTCATGGCACAATAACGGCCATTTATTGGGGGCCCATATACTACGTGAACTTCAGGACACAAATATTGCGAGGGCTTGAGCTTCTTGGGCCATTGGAAGTCGGCATCTATGCACAAGTCACTTCCGTATCAACCTCAAACCTATGCTATACCTAACGAGTGAGTGGAGTGAGCAGAGGCTTAATGTCCCACTCGACACTTTATAGGTCATTTCGGGGACGATTTTTACAGGTCAGATGACCCAACCAACAGCGTCAATGAACTGAAGGAAGCTGCTGAGATAGGCTTCAATCCTACCAGAACTACTCCACCATGTTACAATATCAACTGTAGGCAACTGCCTCTAGGCTAATCACAGCGTAAGGGTCCCAATGTGACAAAAACCCAATCTGCTGGACCTATAAGCTGCATAGAACATTGTGCAACAAGACTATTGTACAGTAGTATGGTAACTTGTTAATATGCCCTCTTTTACTACCTACATCATCCTTAACCATAACTGCAGTACTCATCTTTGAGATTCAATGGAAATGTTCATAAAACTAAGTTTTTAACAAGTTTAAATGGCCCTTGCCCACCTATCACTCAAAGCTGTAACTAATGTAATGAACTATAACTTGACTATATTCTCTAGTGCTGTACGTTTTGCTGCGCCCAAACTAGAAGTTCTGGCTGTGTTTGACAAGTCAGTTTATGGGATGAAGGCACTATTTCACAGCAGCTGAAGTCCGACTAGTACTGTACACTGGCCGTGCATGATGCCTGGACAATGGAATTACTGGTGAATGTGATCTGACTTCACTGCAGGACAGGTGCTGTACATCAGCGTTCGGTAACTTGCTGGCAGAATGCAAGCATTTCGTGGATCTTCAGTCGAAGTCGGCCCTCGTACCGGTCCGTCTTCCGTTCCAGGTCAGATCTGATACCCAGCAGCTTGTTGTGGCAAGACAGACACTTCATGTATCTGCATGAATCACATCACATACAAGCAACACTCTTAAACAACGTAAGAATCAACGTAGGTTCACGTCGGCGTCTTCGGAGTGCTTCCACGTCGACGCTGGTCATACCGTTCACACGACGCACCACGCTGGGTAATCGAGCCTTCCCGGTGTCTGCTGCCCGAGCGTGGAATGCTCTTCCGTCATCTGTGCGTTTTGCGCCATCGCTGCTGCAGTTCCGCCGTGATCTCAAGACAGCACTGTTTCAGTCATCGTACTCTTCATCATAGTGTCGAGCTGTGTGACAGACTGTAAGGTGCCCCTGCAACGGACTTTTTTTCGTGAAGTGTCACCGTAAACTTAACATTGACATTACATTACATTCCTGTCACCACTTAAGGGGCTGTGGAACGGGAATCCACTGGATCCATGCCTTCCCTTGCAAAGACCACGGAGTCGACTGAGAGTTGCTTCAAAGTGCAGTCTGAAGACAATGGCTAAAGATACCTGTGTAAAATTCACATTATGGACAGATTTTTTCAGTGCTGTAGTTTTATAAGCCAGAAGCCCCCATCGTTGGTGTCCCTGGCGCTGGTGCGCAACTGAGTCGACTTGGTTCTGTTCTTGCAATCATAATAGATGCTGACTATATAAAGTGCCACTGTAGCACAGGCATATAGTATAATTCTGTAAATGACAAAAAGACACTTGTAGTGCACCCTCTATAATAAGACCGAGGTTGCATCCTATAGTCATTATACAGTTGTTTCATGCTACAGTCGCCACAGTGCTGTCTGCTTTCGAGTTACAACATAAAGCTCTTAAAGTGTCTTCTAAAAGGATGTGCCAGATGTAGAAGTTAAGAAACTGAAAAGTTATTCATTGCCACGAAGAGGAGAGTCTGAGAGATACCTGTCATGGCGAGCTAAGTCAATGACGCCCTGAGGTGGAGGCGCTGCTACGTTTGATCTGATTGTTGAACCAAATGTTGATAACATGTGCCGCAACGTAGACAGGCCGATATGCATGTAGCTGTAATGTATATATAAAACAAACCGTACTGTAACGTAAAGTAGATCAGATCCCCTGCTTTACGGTTTTGATTGCAATTCATCGGTAGATATGTGTATGCACGATTATAAGTCTTTATGTGTTGCGGTTTTGTTATGATTTTGTACTACCACAGTTAACAGCGAGACACATGAACAGGTTGTAAGACAAGTAAGGCGACTACTGTTACAGGGTCCTCAGTGCTCCACAGTTTAGCTCTGAGAGGCTCCATAGTTATGTTTGACCAATGCACCATACAGCAGTATTTAGTCATACTAGAGCTACTGGTGAACTGACATTGTATACTGCATACAGCACCAGTGCCTCTTGGGCCTAGCCCTGCAGCGCCCTCACCACACTAGTAGGTCTGTAGGCCTGTGCCCCCTCAGTAGGGGCGCACTGGGCTAGCGCCTGGCCAACGGCTCGGCACTGTTTGTGATCCAGGGGCCATCTCAACAAAACCCATTGGTTTGATGTTATCGTCATCACAGTAGTCTTGAGACGGCCCCTACGAGCACAAGTTAGTAGCGCAAAAGCAGTGTATTTCTTCCTTAATTCGACACCAATTATTTCCGTTTACACATAATTTACTGGAAAACAAAAAGTTCGGGCACCATCCTCACACCATCAGCTACGTTTGTGCCAATTTCCACATTTCTACTATGTTTGGTTTCTGTGGTATTGTGTGGAGAAGTTGCTCATTTTCGCTCATTTTAGGCCTATTTTTGGTAGTTTTTTGGTGCAAATTTTGCCGCATTACGAAACTTTTCCTAGAAATCTAAGTGTGCGCATCATACTCATACTAGATGCCACCTTTGTGCCAAATTTGACGTTCTTAGGCCTTCTCAGTCCCGAGATATCGTTTGGAGAAAAAACAGTCACCCACACACCCAGCTTATTTTGCTATCCGTGAACCTCAGTGCTCTGCAGTGAGGAATAAACTGAGCTAGCCTGCTGAACTAAGAATTAATTAAGACATTATAGCGGCAACTTATGACTAGAAACAAACTTCTCGTGTCGACTGCTGATCAGGTCGGCCAGTGTTGGAAGAAGTGTTTGGCACAGTGTCAGATCCCATACGTCACTGCAACACAGCGTCACATCTCACATTGGCATAATAACTCATCATCGTCGTCAGTAACAATGGCCCATCTGCATGAGTATACTGTGCTATTGGCTTAACTCGTACTGATGGCATATGAATGTATCAATGCTGACAGTAGCCACCACCTTTTCCGTCACTTAACGCACCCATAACAAGAGTTTCATTGCTGATGGTCTGCATGTGTGCAACAATCTGTTGCAGTTGTACTTATGGCAACACATTAGCTACAGACTATTCAAATGACAACTGAAGGCAATTCTGTTTGGGCGTTAACAGACTGTGCTACTAAATGCATCTTGACCGGTCTGTTTTCTGTGCACCTTAGAAACATTCTTACTTACTTATTTACTTACTTATGTTAAAAGCAATTCAATGGACAAGTAACTGATGTACAAACATGACATATCTGACATAAAAGACATACATGATATTGACATATATGATACTAGCCATTCTGCCCATCCAGCTGGGCATTATACCTACAGTTTAAGCCCC